>Ga0080003_1000715_pt1 | contig 20478 bp, 16 predicted proteins | sample JossMetagenome_FD_69206 | JGI IMG/M metagenome (GOLD analysis project Ga0080003, IMG submission 69206) | Hot spring microbial communities from Joseph's Coat, Yellowstone National Park, USA - JC2_E (SPADES assembly) (version 2) | ecosystem: Environmental > Aquatic > Thermal springs > Hot (42-90C)...
GCCTTGTCAAGACCCTTATAGCGCCGGGCTGGTCCAGCCTTTTGCTTTATGGGCCGCGCCCGCTTTGGCGCGTTCCCAGAGGCTTTTGTAGGCCGCAGCCACTTGCCTGGGCACGTTGCATGCCATTTGAGCTGGCAGCCCGAACCACTTGCGCAAATCCTGGGACACCAGCCTTTGCAGTTTCATGCCTTGCGATATCTTCCCGCACACAAAAGCGACAGTGGATGCGTGATTCAGGGCGTTACGGTAAGCCAACGCCATGGGCCAAACCGCCTCCTCCTGCTCTTTAGTGAGCAGGAGCTTCAGTTTGCATTTCAGCGATTGGGTGGCTGGCAATTCATTCAGGTTGACGATTATTAGGTTTCAGTTGTAAAGCATCGCCGCTGCGCGGCGGCGCTATCCCTCTGCCGCCTTGAAAGGCGGGGACTCCCGCGCAAATTTGTTGAAAGTTTTAAAACGACAGAAATGGATTTGAACTATTGACAAAAGAGTAAAGCTCCTTTATTCGTACTACATTTGTATTTTAGCATTAATCGCTAGGAAAAAAGGGCGATCCACCTGAAGAACTTGTTAGCTGTGAAACCTCTAGTAATGTAAGCTTTGGAGAATCTACTCTTAGATCCTTCTCCAGAACGTCGCAAAGAAGCAGAAAAGTAGCTTCATTTCTTTTGAACAAAAAATAAGTAAAGACTTTGAGACAATGGAGGATGTTACTTTCTCCTGAGAATGTTGCTGCTTTAGAATTTTCTTAACATGTCTATCAAAAAGAAATTCTTATGAATTCATTAAAGCACTTATTCAAACCTTTGGTTGTTGGAGAGATTACCGTAGCAAATCGAATCTGGATGGCCCCAATGACTCGATGTCGGGCAGGGCAACCGGGGGATGTTCCTACAGAATTAATGGCTAAATATTATGCTCAGCGGGCCTCTGCAGGACTCATTATTACCGAAGCCACGCAGATCAGTAAAGAAGGGCAAGGATACATATGGACACCTGGTATCTACACGGATGCTCAGGAGGAAGGTTGGCGTCGAGTTGTGGAAGCGGTTCATCAGGCTGGGGGAAAAATCGCCTTGCAACTTTGGCATGTTGGTAGAATCTCTCATCATCTCCTTCAAGAAGGAGGAAAACCTCCCGTTGCTCCTTCGCCTATTCAGGCAAAAAATTCTAAATGTTTTGTTTTATTGCCTGATGGTACCCCGGCTCAGGTAGATCCAGATGTTCCAAGAGAACTTTCTATTCCAGAAATTCATCGGATCATTGGCGAGTATGCCGCTGCTGCAAAACGAGCCATGAGAGCTGGTTTTGATTTAGTCGAAATCCATTGTGCTAATGGATACCTGCCCAATCAGTTCCTCGATATTCGTGCAAATCAAAGAAAAGATCAATATGGGGGATCTCTTCAGAATAGGGCACGTTTCGTGCTCGAAGTGGTCGATGCGGTTTGTGAGGCTATAGGAAATAAACGGGTAGGGGTGCGTCTTTCTCCGAAAGGAATTTTTTGCGATATGACAGTAGAAGGGAGCATGGAGACAAATTTGTATGTTGCCTCTGAACTTGGGAAGCGTTCTATTGCCTATCTTCACATTGTTGAGCCAGATTGGGCCGAAGGGCAACCTCTAACAGATGAAGAACGGAAGGCTTTCCGTGAATCTTTCCCAAATGTATTAGTTTTTTGTAGTGGTTATACGGCTGAGCGAGCGGAATCGACCATTGCTTCAGGAATTGCTGATGCTATTGCTTTTGGCCGACTGTTTATTGCTAATCCAGATTTGCCGGAACGGTTTCGACGTGGAGCTTTATTGAATGTACCAGATCCTTCCACATTTTATGGAGGAGGAGAAAAAGGGTACACAGATTATCCGACTATCGATGAACAAAATCGATGAACAAAACAGGAGAGGAAAGGGGACTGTTCTCTAGTTACCATTTGCTTTTTGGAGAGCTTTGAAGAAAGCTTGAAAAACCGGCCCATAATAGACTAAATCTCTTTCCGGATGGTATTGGACACCAATACAAAAAGGATAAGACTTAAGCCTTAGCTGTTCGATAATTCCATCATATTTCGCTCGGGCTTCTATCGAGAGTCCTTCAGCAATCCTCTTTATAGCCTGGTGATGTGAACTATTGACAGCTTGAAATTGGAAAGTAGCATTTTTTTCGACTCTCAGCTCTTGCAGGTTTTGGTCATAGAATTTTGGTTCATTATGGCCGGGAATATTGAGAGAAAGACTTCCACCTAGAAAAATATTAAGCAGCTGGATTCCACGACAAATGCAAAGTATTGGTTTGCCTTTGTTAAGGGTTTGCTCAAGTAAAGCAAACTCCCATTTATCCCGTTGGGAATTGGGAGAAATTATCTGAGAAGGATCTTCCCCATCTATATTGCTATACTGTTCTTGATATTCTCTTGAGATATCCTCTCCTCCCGTTAGTAGAAGTCCATCGTACTCTTTAGGAGAGGGGATTGGGTAGAGCGTTGAACCAACCTCTTGTCTATGTTCCCTAATATTGAGAATTTGGATAGAATACGTGTTAGCTAGTTGATTGAGCTTCTCAAAGTATTGTTTATCCTTATCTCGGATCCAACAATAAACTTTTTTAATCACTTATAAAATAAAATCTAGCCTCTATAAGCCATCAAATTTTTTTTCGATGTATTGAATAGAGATCACTTAGAAAAAAATAACAATGTATACTATATTTTTTTATTTAAAATATATATTAAATTTATTTATTTTATTTTCTTAGAAATAAGTTATTTGAAATGAACAACATAAAAAATAAATAAAATTTTATAAAATAATATATTACTATTATTAAATTATAAGCATTCTAATAATAGAATTAGCTGCATTAGGTAATGTTTGTAATATTAGTTTATTTTTTATTGCAAAGTTTCCATAATTGATCTATTTTCTTTCTCTAAAAATGTATACACTAGCTTCTTTCCTTTATTTCGCCTTTTATTCTAATTGCATATTTTCTGTTAAAGGGCCAAAGGATTCTTTGTAGAAGTCCATTGGGTTAAAATCGAGCCTCTAGCAAAAAATGAACGAATATCTCCTTAAGGGATTACTTTTTATTTTTATTTTTTACATTTCTTTTGTCGTTCTTGCAAAGAACAATTTTAGATTTATCTATTGGCTCAGTGTTTGTTATTCAGGGTTTGGCTTACTATGTTCTCTTTCTTTTCTTCTCTCTGGTCAATCCAGTCAGTCCATAAGCTTTCCTCTTGGCCTACCAACTACGGGGGCTCACTTTAAAATCGATGCATTAGCTAGCTTTTTCCTTTTGATCGTTAATCTTGGATCCTTCGTCTCTTCATTCTATGGCATCGGGTATGGTTCGCATACATCCGAACAGTCAAGAACCCTTCCTTTTTACATTATTTTCTTGGGTTCGATGAATATGGTCCTCCTTGCTGCAGATGCCTTTAGTTTCCTTTTTTTCTGGGAATTGATGTCTTTATCTTCATGGGCATTGGTCATGTCTTCTCATCAGCACAAAGAAACAGCTGAGGCAGGCTTTATTTATATTTTGATGGCTTCTCTTGGAACATTTGCTTTGCTTTTTGCCTTGAGTCTCATCGCTGCTCCTTCTAAATCCTACTGTTTTGATCAGATGGGTAAGGTAAGTATGGATGGAAAGCTAGCTTCTCTTATCTTTTTACTTGCTTTATTGGGAGCAGGATCGAAAGCGGGCCTTATACCTCTTCATGTTTGGCTGCCAAAAGCTCATCCTGCAGCCCCAAGCCATGTATCAGCTCTCATGAGTGGAGTGATGACGAAAGTGGCCGTTTATGGGTTTATTCGAATTGTTTTTGAACTGCTTCCATCCCAAGAAAAATGGTGGAGCATCCTGATTCTGATCATTGCTGGGATTTCCACAGTGGTAGGAGTCCTTTATGCCCTGATGCAGCATGATATAAAAAGACTACTTGCCTATCATACGATTGAAAATATCGGCATTGTCTTTATAGGGATTGGGTTATCCATGGCTTTTAAAATTTACGGTATGACTGCAGCTTCGGCCTTGGCAATGACAGCGGCTCTCTTTCATGCACTGAACCATTCGATTTTCAAAAATCTGCTCTTTTTAGGCTCTGGAGCGATCCAGTCTGCTACGGATCAGAGAGACATGGAAAAACTGGGGGGCTTGATTTTGAATATGCCTCATACCGCCTTTACTTTTTTAATTGGCAGTGTGGCCATCAGCGCGCTTCCTCCACTAAATGGTTTTGTTTCCGAATGGCTTCTCATGCAATCGATTCTGCAGAGTCCCCAACTTCCCTCTTGGGGAATGAAGTTCCTTGTTCCCTCTGTGGGAGCCTTTCTTGCTTTGTCAGCAGCTCTGGCAGCATCATGTTTTATTAAAGTTTATGGGATAACCTTTTTGGGCCGTCCGAGATCGATGCAATCAACCGTAGCTTCTGAAACAGACCGTTGGTCAGTATTAGCAATGTATGCTCTGGCTTTTCTCTGCATTATTTTTGGTATCTTCCCTAGACTAGTAATTCATTTGCTTGGGCCCGTTGTTAGAGCGATTGCAGCTACCCATTACTTTCCTCTTTCTGCTAAATCCTTCTTCATGCCTTTGTCCCTTGTAGTTGACCAAAATGCTTATAATGGGTTTGTTCTAGTACTTCTGCTTGGGATTTTCTTATTTTTCATATTAATTAGTGTCAAATGGCTTTCCTCTAATCAATTCAGAAGAACGCCTATTTGGGACTGTGGGTATCCAGAGAAAAGCCCTGACTGCCAATATACCGCGAATAGTTTTGCACAACCTATCCGAAAAGTCTTTGGTCCTTTCCTTTTTGCCACAAAAGAAAAAGTTGTATGTAGCGAGCCTTGGTATCCAAAGGCTGCTAAAATGATTGTCAAACTGCATGACCAGATATGGGAATATCTCTACAAACCTGTTGCTATGGCTATTGATCGCATTAGTGAAAAAATCAATTTCCTCCAGTTTCTTACCGTTAGGAGGTATCTGGTATTAGTGTTTTTAACCTTGGTGAGTCTTTTAGGTTGTTTGGCATTTTTGTTATGATTAAAAATTTGGTTTTTCAATGTTTTGATGCGTTCTTTCTTCTTGCTCTCAGTCCGCTTGTGATTGGCATAATAAGAAAGACGAAAGCGCGGTTCCTTCTAAAACAGGGTCCTTCTCTTTTGCAGCCCTACTACGACCTTATGAAATTGTTTCGTAAGGAAGTGACTCTTCCTGACTCTGCTTCATGGTTATTTAAAGCTACGCCCTATGTGGTCTTTACATTCAGCTGGCTAGCAGCCTCCCTTGTGCCTACTTTTTCTACAAATCTGCTTTTCAGTAAAACAGCGGATCTCATTGCGATTGTAGCCCTCTTAGGTACGGCCAGGTTTTTCCTTTCCCTTGCGGCCTTAGATGCAGGGACAAGTTTTGGGGGATTAGGATCTAGCAGAGAATCTTTGATTGCTTCTCTTGCTGAACCCGCAATGATCATGATCATTTTCACAATAGCTTTGGTAGCGAAATCAACAGATCTCTCTGCAATTTCTACTTTTATGATTTCTGGACAAGCAGGTTTAAGAGTCTCCTTGTGGCTTGCTTTGGCTTCTTTAGTTCTGGTTGCTATTGCTGAAAATGGGAGGATTCCTGTGGATAATCCTGCCACCCACCTGGAATTGACAATGATTCACGAAGCCATGATTCTCGAGTATTCTGGCAAATACTTAGCGTTGCTAGAGGTTGCCAGTCAACTTAAAATCGTCCTTTATCTTTCTCTGGTTGCTGCAGTTTTTTTCCCTTTTGGTATGTCAACCATGGGGAGTGGGATTTCTAGCTTTTTTATAGGGCTTTTTACCTATATTGCCAAAATTGGCTTAGGGGCCAGCATGCTAGGATTTTTTGAAATCTTGGTGGCAAAGATGCGGCTTTTCAAAATCCCAAACTTTCTTGGAGCTGCTTTCATGCTTGCACTTCTTGCTACCGTACTCCTTTTTGTTTCACGAAGCTTATGAATCATAACCTTTATTTTGATATCACCCATATGCTAGCTGGCTCAATGCTCCTAGTCAGCTTTGTTCTTCTTTATCAAGACAGAATGTTTAGCCTTCTGAACGTCTATACCGTGCATGCTTTAGTTCTTGTAGCAGCTGCTGCCTGGCAAGGATTTGTTCAGCAGGCACCGCATCTCTACGCCACAGCGGTTATAGCTTTGGTGTTCAAAGCGATAGCTATCCCTTTGACACTGAGATGGTTGATTGTCAAGCTAGCAATCCACAGGGAGATAGAAAAGGTGGTGGGTTCGGGGATTTCTGTGATCGCTGGGTTTTTCCTTACAGCCTTATCGATAACTGTCATGATGAAAGCCAGTGGGGGTACCGATCCAATGACCCGAGAAGATCTTTCGTTTGCACTAGCGGTGGTTTTGATCGGTCTTTTGATGATGGCTGGTAGACGCAATGCTATAAGCCAGGTTGTTGGGTTTATGTCCATGGAAAATGGTTTGATTTTAGCGGCCGTTGGAGCAAAAGGAATGCCACTTGTTGTTGAAATAAGTGTGGCCTTTTCTGTTCTAGTCGCGTTGATCGTTATCGGTATCTTTCTTTTCCGAATTAGAGAAAGATTCGATGTCGTTGATATCCGTGGATTAGAAAAGTCAGGAGGGGAACGGTAAAATGTACCTAAAAGCTATTCTTCTTTTTCCATTGATTGGAATACTTCTGCTGTCTCTGATCAGAAGCTATAGGATCTCATCCTTTTTAAACACCCTCTTTTCTTTTCTCTCTTTTGCTAGCTCCCTTCTTTTGCTTGTCAAAAGAGAGTCAGCTGGATTGTTTTTTGTTGTAGATGAACTCAACATCGTTTTTATCCTCCTGACAAACTTTGTTGGCTTCACGACCGCTTTGTTTAGTCAACACTATATTGCTCATGAAATAAAGACAGGGCATATATCCGCTGTTTCCTTGAGATTTTATCACGGGATGTATCAATCGCTTCTTTTTGGGATGAATCTGGCGCTTTGTTCCAACAACATAGGATTGATGTGGGTTGCTATTGAAATCGCTACGCTTTCGACGGTTCTTATGGTTGGTATTTACCGAACAGCTGAAGCACTTGAAGCTTCATGGAAATATTTCATCCTTGGTGGAGTGGGTATAGCTCTGGCTCTCTTTGGTACCTTTCTTTTTTATATTTCTGCCCGTCCAGCAATTGGAGAAGGATTGTCGGCGATGGCATGGACAAATCTCCTTTCCCATGCGTCGAATCTTGATACTTCTCTCCTGAACATTGCCTTTGTTTTCATTCTCCTGGGTTATGGAACAAAAGCGGGACTGTTTCCATTACACGCCTGGTTGCCAGATGCGCATGCAGAAGGTCCAACCCCTATTTCTGCTGTACTTTCAGGGTTGCTCCTTAATGTGGCTCTATATGCGATCCTGCGGTTTAAAATGCTTCTTGCTGCCAATCCACATGCCTTGCAGGCAGGCCCACTCTTAATGTCTATGGGACTTGCTTCGGTACTGTTCGCTGCCCTTATGCTTTACAAACGAAGAGATATCAAACGGCTTTTTGCTTACTCATCGATTGAACATATGGGAATTATTGCCTTTGCCTTTGGGATTGGCGGAGCGCTTGCTAACTTTGCTGGGCTTTTGCATATGAGCATGCATAGCTTGACTAAGTCAGCGATTTTTTTTGCAATTGGTTACATCTCTCAGATTAAAAGGACACAGAAGATAGCTGATTTATCTGGATTAACAGCGAGTCATCCTGTTCTGGGCTGGGGGCTTGTATTTGGGGTGCTTGCCATAGCCGGTCTTCCACCAATGGGAGTGTTTATGAGTGAATTTTTAGTCCTCAGTTCAGCTTTTGCTAAAGCACCACTCCTTGCAGCTTTGCTTGCCTGCGGGTTGATCATTGCCTTTGGAGCACTCTTGCTCAAACTTGTTCAAGTGGCTTTTGGAGAGCCAAAAGGGACGTCTACTGTGGTCCCTTCTTTATATCTGCCTATGTTGAGCCATTTTCTTCTTATCCTTATCGCTGGAATCTACATTCCTCCGCATGTGGTGGAATGGTTTAAACATACCTCTTTACTTTTAAAATGAGTTTATGAAAAAACTAGAACTTTCTCCGCATTTCACAGAAGAAGCCATAGAGATTGAGGCTGGAAAGAGAAAGAAATATTGGTCTTTGGAAAAAGTCAGTGAAGAACGTTGGATTGAGCTTTCCAAAGAGATAGCTAGTGGAAAATGGACTCTATTTGGTCTTTGGGGTTCGCCTCAAAAAGTCAATATGGTTCTTCTCGATGAGTCTCAGTCAAAGCTGCAAGTAATAGAACTGGAGACACCACTAGGAAAATTTCCTTCGGTAGCTATAGAGGTTCCCTCGGCTGCCAGGTTAGAAAGAACTATTCATGATCTGTTTGGATTAATCCCTGAAGGCTCCTTCGACAATCGCCCATGGCTTGATCATGGAAAATGGCAATTGCGTTTTCCTCTAGGAAATATCCTTCCCCCCGATGAACAAAAACCCTATCCTTTTTTTCTGTCCGAAGGGGAAAATCTCCACCAAATACCTGTAGGCCCTGTCCATGCTGGCATCATTGAACCTGGTCATTTTCGATTCACAATGGGAGGAGAAATAGTTGTGCGTATGGAAGAACGACTAGGCTATACCCATAAAGGTATAGAAAAACTTTTCTTTGAGGCTTCAATCGAAAGGGGGGCTGAAATTGCAGCTAGAATTTCTGGTGATGCGACCGTTGCTTATTCCTATGCTTATGCGCTTGCTGTTGAAGAAGCCATGGGAATAACTCCTTCTCCAAGGGCTGTTTGGTTAAGAGCGCTGATGGCTGAAATGGAAAGGATGGCCAATCACTTTGGGGATATTGGAGCAATCTGTAATGATGCGGCTTTCCCAAGGATTTTGAGTCGGTGCGCTGTTTTAAGAGAAAAAATTTTGCGGTTTTCTAAAGACTTTTTTGGACACAGATTGATGATGGGAAGTATCGTTCCAGGAGGACTTAAAGTAGATTTGAGCAAGGAAGGAAAAGAAAATCTCTATCGGCTTCTTGAAGAAATCAACGAGGAACTTTGTTCTATAAAATATTTTTATGATTCAAAAAACTCTTTACAAGATAGGACGGTGGGCACAGGGGTATTGAATGCTCGATCTGCAAAGCTCTTTGGAGCTGGTGGGTTTATTGGAAGAGCTTCTGGAAGAAACTTTGATGCCCGAAAATGCTTCGCGTATCCTCCCTATGATAAACTTTCCTTTGAATCCCCTTTGTTAGAGGCAGGAGATGTCAATGCGAGGGTGTGGATTCGGATCTTAGAAATTGAACAGAGTAGCTTTTTGATCGAACAGATTTTGAATAATTTGCCTTCTGGAAGCACCCTTTCAGTAATTAAAGAGTCAAAAGTATGCGGGCAGGGACTTGCTGTCGTAGAAAGTTTTCGTGGGGATATATTGCTATGGATAGAGATTGAAAAAGGAAAGATCAGCCGCTGTCATCCAAGGGATCCTTCCTGGTTTCAGTGGCCGCTGCTTGAAAAGGTTATTGTTGGAGCGGTTGTCGCGGATTTTCCGCTTTGTAATAAATCCTTCAACTGTTCTTATTCAGGACATGATCTATAAGGAAGAAGACCCAAATGAAAAGCTATTTTCTTAAAAATATTTGGCCAAGAATGTTAACAGAAAAGATTGCGACTGAAAAAGAAAGCGAACTGATTAAACTTTCAGAAGCTTTGCAAGGAGTCTGCAGAAAAAAACTTGGAAGAAGCCTGGCTATAAGGGAGGTGGATGCGGGGTCTTGTAATGGCTGTGAATTAGAAATCCATGCTCTAAACAATCCTTTTTATGATATTGAAAGATTTGGAATCCGTTTTGTGGCTTCGCCTAGGCATGCCGATCTACTTCTAGTTACTGGTCCTGTGACCAAAAACATGAGTGAAGCCTTAAAAAGAACATACGATTGTACTCCAATTCCTAAATGGGTAGTAGCTGTTGGAGATTGTGCTGCAGGCTGTGGGGTCTTTAGACAGAGCTATGCAGTCATGAGCGGTGGAGTAAGTGATGTTGTACCAGTTGACCTCTGGATCTATGGGTGCCCACCTTCACCGATTGATCTTCTTCGTGGATTGATCCTATTAATGGAACAATGAACTTTTAGGAGTGGGTACAATTGATTTTAAGCGCAAGTCTTTCTCTTTAAGCTGATGGATAGAATCGGAGGCGAGAAAGTCAGGATACGGATTCTGGCGCATTGCAACCGGCTGATCTGTTATGGCTTTAAATTGATTGGAAGTGCCAAGCCACACAGAAGATGAATGCTAAATGGCTCTATCTTAATGGAAAGTGTTTGCTTAGGCCTTTTGTGTATCTTGTTAGGGCGCGCTGAACTGTGCCTTTATCGACATGAAGGCAGAAAAAAGTTAGCCGGATAGATGATTTAAGAAAATTGATTATTGCTCTGATGGTTTTTAAGTGGTGAATACTAAATTCTTGGTTAGTAGACAAATCACTTGACTGCCAAAGAGTGGCAAAATATCCAATGCGCAGTTCTATTTCCCTTGCTGTGTATCGGACTCAACATCAGTTAACCTAGGTTTTCAGCAAAGCATTTGCTGGATAGGCATGCTAGGCTAGATTATCAAAAAGCATTTACCTGCCTGTTTTAACCTACTGCAAGAAGGTCTCTTAAGCGTGAATAAGGTTGTATTCCTGCGTTGCCATTATTCGAATGGACTCAATACTCAAGTTCAGCATTGGCTCTGGCTCAATCCCAAAACCAATTGATCGTTATCGGTTGAAGCCAAGCTGTCGTATTCGGTCTGGGACTGGAGTGAGGCAACACTATAGCTTGCAATGAAGATGGTCAAATAGAGAGTCGCTATCTTGAACGCGGGCTTAATGCAGCGAAGCTTTTGTTAATTAAGGGGTCAATGGGTCATTTGACCCTTCTTATGAATTCTCTCAAAGAATTACAGTTTCTCTGGATCCAACCACGGATAGTAAAAAAAGCTGAAAGGGGAATATAGAGGAAAGATAAAAAGGAAGGCAACCGATAAGTTTTTACAATCTCTGAGGAGGGAAAACGAAGGGATTTGAGGATAAATAAGCATTTTGTTTTTTTAGAATCAAAGAGTTCAAAAAGTGTAACATGACGTATAAGGGGCAGAGAAGAAGACTTTGGAGGCGCAGAAAAAAGAGTTTCTCTTTTGATCCAATGTCTTTCTAAAACTTCAAGAATAGGTTCAGGGATAGGACTTTCATAATATTTTTTAGACAAGGCCAGTCCGAATAAACAGAATCGGCTCCAACCAAAGCGGAAAGCTTTTTCAATCACTCTTTGCCAATCTTGTTGAGAAAAGTTTGCCCACAAAATGAATTGATGAAGATCTAAAAGATAACTCAATTTTTCCCATCGATGCTTGCTTCCATGAGCCAATAAAAAAAGAAGCTCATTTTCTTTAGGCATCCTTTGAAGGGGGATACCCTCAAAAGCAGACATGGAGGATTCTTCCCAGGTTGATTCCAAAAATCTTTTGTCCAATACCCTATTAAAACAGGGAGCCCAATGGAGCTCACAAATGGATGGGGCCAGATCTTCTTCAAAATTTTTTTTTATTAAAGTTAGATCTTTCTCCCAAAAAAAGAGGGAGGAAAGCTTGAAGGAAGAAGGGTTGTATGGATTGTACCCAAGTTTGGAATGAAGGAGAACGATAGCCTTTTGGATATCTGGGATTGGGACTAGCAGGTCGATATCGGTGATGGTTTTTGAAAAAAAATCTTCGTAGAGTCTTTGACAAAGGTCCAATCCTTTTAAGGATATTGTTTGGATGCCATCCTCATGGAAGAGAAACAGTATTTTTTTAAACTCATCCAAAAGCAATGAATTCCTTTTTAAAATGTGTTTATACAGGAGAGAGAATTTTAGGTCGATATCTGGGGGGAGAAGAAAAGGAAAGTTATTTTTAAGTTTATTATAAACAATAGGCCATAAGGAATGCAGGAAGGAAAATTTGAAAAATTGATGCCAGTCGAAATCTTGTCTTGAAAGAATTTTTAAAAGTTCTGTTTTTTGTAAATTATCAAGCATTTTATTGCTTAAAAGAAGCAGCGCATTTTGTTCAGGGCTTAATAAGAAATTATTTTCTTTCTTTTTTTTGGTTTTCATTATAAACAATTAATTCCAACAATTATTTCTTAGATATAGGCAGATGCACTAGATATATATTAGTACTTACACTGTATATTCTTTCAGAAAATTGTCATCCCTAATTTGCTTGTGTTAAAACTTAAATTTTACTTAATCTCTCTTAATCTTTTTAAAAGAGCAAACTTAACACAGGAGGTATCCTGGTCATCTTATTCCTTTTGGAGGAAAAGTTCCGCTAATTCCTTCGAGTATAAAAAAAGAATATGAAAAAAATCCTTTTTATTTTGCCTATATTCCTGTGGAAAGTCCTTCTCAATTTATGGTGGAAGGATTGAGGGCCAAACTTGTGATTAAAGGTAGAAAAACGATACTTGGCAAAAAAATCTACCGGTTTTTGACTGCTCTTCTTTTTAATAAATCTGAAGAATAGATTGATAGATCCCAATCAGAAGACATCGCAACTGTTGCTTGCTTTAAACTCCAATTGGATTTGATTGCTCCTCATATCGGTGGTCCACTCCTGCAGCTTCAAATCACAGGCTCATTACATTGCCATCCATGGCAGTGGAAAAAAGCCTGCCTTATCAATAAAACTAATAGTGCCTCTGGAAAATATAGACGCCTTCTTGATGCATCTGTTATACAACCACTCTCTTGTCCTGCATTGGGAGAAAGGACACCAAAGGAAGGCTTTGTAAAACAGCATGCTGCTATGTATCCTTAAGTACCATGACTAAGGGCAATCAACACTAAAAAAGAGGATAATACACTATATGGTATAAGGAATAGGAAAAATTCTGCAGAGTCATTTTTTTAATTTCTAATAGGCTTTGGTCCAAGTTTTGCTTTAAGAAAAAAAATGGGAGTACCAATGCCTCAGATTTCTCAAGCAAATGGAGAAAAGGATAAGCGATTTGATTTTCAGAATTATAGAAAACTACTTTTAGATGGCCCAGATGAATCCTTAGATCCAAGGGGGAAACCGAAAAAAGAATATAAAGCTCTGTGGGAGCTTATCCTTTCACCGGTTGGAAGGGATAGATTACTCAGTGCACAGAATGCAGCAAATGAGAGGTTACGGCAGCTTGGTGTTTACTTTGTACTAAAAAACGCCAAAGAGAAAATCGAAAAAAGAATTTTCCCTTTTGATATTCTTCCAAGACTGATCCTCAAAAGCGAATGGGACAAGATCCAAAGAGGACTTATTCAAAGAACAGTGGCCTTGAATCTATTTATAGAAGATGTTTATGGAAAGCAACGGATTCTAAAAGAAAAGGGTGTTGACCAAGCACTTGTCTTAAGCTCTTTAGGTTATCTTCCTCAAATGATCGGAGTGAAAGTGCCAAGGGGCATCTACGCTGCGATTTGTGGCTATGATCTGATCAGGGACGAAAATGGAAATTTTCTCGTACTCGAAGATAATCTTAGGATCCCAAGTGGAGCTGCCTATATGCTCAATTGCAGAAAAGTTTTAAAGGAAAGCTGTCCTTTTTTCTTTGATCTTCTCAAAAAACCTTTGCCTATAGAATCTTATCCCACAGTACTTTTAAAAACCCTTTTCGATCTTCATCCTTCTGAGGTTTCTCAAGAACCAGTTGCAGCGGTTCTGACTCCAGGTCCTTATAATTCTGCCTATTTTGAACATGCATTCTTGGCAAATCAGATGGGAATTCCACTTGTTGAGCCCAAAGATCTTGTTGTTGAAAATGCAACTCTTTATTTAAAATCTAAGAGCCATAAAAAAAGGATATCGATTCTTTATAGACGCATCGAAGAAAGCTTCTTGGATCCTGTCGCATTTCGGCCGGATTCATTGATAGGAGTAAAAGGACTCTTTGGCTCTTTTATAGAAGGTCGACTTAGTTTGATCAATGCCCCCGGTTGTGGCATCGGAGATGATAAAGCCATCTACCCGTATGTTCCAAAAATGATCCGTTATTATCTAAATGAAGAACCCATCCTTAGGAACATTGAAACCTATTCATGTGTGGATCCCAAGCAACAGGCTTTCGTTGTGGACAACCTTGAGAGGTTGGTTGTCAAGGAAGTCAATCAATCCGGAGGATTCGGTATGCTCATTGGACCGGTAAGTTCTTCTAAAACGCGAGAAGAATTTAAAAAAGGAATTCTAGCCCATCCCCGAAATTATATTGCCCAGCCCCTGATCCATTTCTCGAAACTACCTTGTATAAGTGGTTCGGGAATTGAACCACGAAGGGTTGATTTGCGTCCCTTTGTCTTAATGGGCAAAGAACCAAGGGTTGTCCCTGGAGGTTTGACACGAGTAGCTATAAGCTGGGATTCTTTTATAGTCAATTCTTCTCAAGGAGGGGGAAGCAAAGATACATGGATCATTGAAGAGGAGGGATGGTAAAGCTTATGATTGATCATCGCCTAGAAAATATTTATTGGATGACCAGATACATGGAAAGAGCCTTATTTAGTTTGAATATAGGTAAAAGCTATCTGGGATATGGTTTGGAAGCAAGTCAAGAAAAATGGAACTATTGTTGGCAAAGAATCAAAAAAGGAATGCGGAAGCTTAACGAAGCCAATCCCACTTTTTTCCTAAACAAGGACAACCCTTCTTTTGAGGAGTGGGAAGCTTTTCTAAATTCGCTCTTTCTTTTAGACCTGTTTCCCTCGGATCGTAGGCGAAAAGCAAGGCTGCAAAATTTCCAATTTTTTCAATGTATTCACCTATTCTTAACCATGCCCAGAGTTCATCCTCTTCGAAAAGGTAGCATTCCAGCTGAGCAAACAAGAGCATTTTTTCAATAGTCGATGTAATCAATGGATAATGAGAAGGTTGCAGACTCGAAGTGACTGTGGTCGAAGAAAGAAGAAAATAGCCTCGTTTAGTTGCTCCCAAAGCGCCACAGGAAGAATATCTCTCAAAATTTTCGCGTTTTCTCTGGCTGAAAACAGGGAAGACAATGCAGATAAGGGATTCTCGCAGTCAAACAAAAGAAAAAACAGGTACACAGTTGATCAGATCGCTTCTTTTATATTAATTGCTAACAAGTATCCCTATTCGATTCTATCACAATTGGAAAAACTTATGGACTGTTTTGGAATAATCTCCCAAAAGTGGATACTAGAGATGGCTCAATCAACAACCAAAGAGCTTTTGGGAAAAATTGTTGATTCTTGCCAGAAAGAACTTTCATCAGAAGACAAAAAAAAAATTGTTTCTAGAAATTCAAATCGCATGCAATTCGATCCATCAACACCTTTTGTCAGCTTTTTGTTAAGAACGTTGCACAATTTTTTTTATTTTTTCTTTTTAAATTTTTCAAAGCAACTGCTTAACAATAATAAACATTTCAAACTGTGATCATTTGGAAAAATATTTTGAAGAACGTAGCTTTCCTTGATGAAGAGAGCTTAGAAAAAGCCCAGCAATCTCTATCTCTTTATTTTAAACTGAACGGGATCTGTCCTTCTCCATATGAAGAGAACCTAGATTATTGTATTGATCCATGGCCTATGGTGCTATCTGTGGATGATTGGATGGAGATTCGAGTAGGAGTGGAACAGAGGATGTCGGCTTGGCGAAGGTTTTTAAAAGACCTTTACTTTGAAAAATCGATTTTTAAAGATAAAGTCATTCCCTTTGAACCTTTTCTTTCTTCCGACCAATATAGGCGTGAATGCGTGGGTTTAGAACCTCCTGGTGGAGAATATTTCTACATTTATTCATGTGAAGTAGCAAAAGAAGAAAATGGGAAATGGGTTGTATTGAGAGACGAAATGGAACAGCCCCGCAACCTCATGCTTTCAGAAGAAATTAGGAAAGGACTCAAAGAGGCTTTGCCGCAGCTATTTGAGGGTTTGGAAATTATGCCTTTAACTGGTCTTCCCGAGAGGATGCTAGAAGCTTCTAGCCAGAATCTATCAGATGATAATAATTCTCAGATAGCAATTGTGGCAGCTACGGCTGAGGATTGGGAAGCAGCGATATTGGCTAGAAGGATGGGCATTCCAATGTTTTTACCCTCTGATCTTGTTGTTTTGCAAGGAAAGCTTTATGCGAAAACGTTAAGTGGACTTGAACCGATTAACATTCTTTTTCGAAGACTCCCTGATGGTTTGCTTGATCCAATTGCAACCCGTTGTGGGGCGCAAGAAGGGATAGCTGGGCTTTTCTGGTGTCTGCGTAAAGCAACTCTTAGACTCATCAATGCAGCTGGGTGCGGGATTACTACCGATCCACTCCTTCAATCTTATGGCTCGAAAATGATCCGATATTATTTGGGAGAAAAACCGCTGCTCAATTCTTTGCCTACTTATCCAGCTTATGATCCTGATGTCTTTTCTCTATTTCTGGACAGCTTGCAAGATTATTTCCTAAAAGACAGGAATGGACATAGTGTAGCTTTAGAAAAGCTACTTGGAAAGAATGATAAGACAATTTCTCGATTTGATTGTAGATCCTTGGTCATTCAAAAAAAGCCTCGGTTGAAGAAATTCCCTTCTTTTTATCGTACTACCCTTTCACATAAACCGGCTGCTTTGGTCCTTTTTGGTGTTGTTAAAAATGGGAAGCCTGAGTTGCTGCCAATTATGTTTGGAAAAGTTATTGCAGATATGACATTTCAGGACAAAAATCAGTTAGCTTTCTATAAAGACATCTGGCTTTTACAGGAAAATTCTTGGACTTTTCCAAATGTAAATGCATGTGTCAATGTTTCTGTGAGAAGTCGCATTGCTCCTTTAAGCCGAGTAGCTGAATCGATGTACTGGATGGGACGATATCTGACTAGAAGCATGCAACTTAACCACATGCTACTGACAGTTCGATCCTTTGGAGATGAGGCAATGAAAGGAGAGAGTGAGGACGCTTTTCAAAATCTTTTCTCAGAAGTCCTCGGCTATTTTGTAATTCTTTCTACTTCTTTTCATTCAATAGGACCTAAAGATTTTTCGACGCTTTTTTCATCTTTCTTTACTGGAACAGATTGGTACGATTCAGTGGTCAGCTGTATATCGAAATGTTATGAAAATGGAAGAAAAATTCGTGACTCCCTTCCTCCTGAAGTTTGGCTTGCCCTCAGCTCACTCTTTTTTAGCCTTCAAACTCAACCTCATGTAAAATCGTCTATTAATTATGATCAAAGCTTAAACGAATTTTCTATAGGATCAGACAGACTCCTTGCTATCATTAATGAACATCTTCTGCGCAACGAGCTTTGGAAGTTTTTTCAGATTGGAACATTTTACGAAAAAGGAAAGTTTAGTCTTCATTTAATCAAACTGTGTACAAAGATCACAGAAAAAAAGGAGGCTTTGTTCCGAGGGTTTTTCCTTCAGGTTGTCATGGAATGGATACTGAAGCTTACATCGGCCTTATATGCTTACAGAAGTCTTTATCATTATCCCTTTTCTCCAAAGAATCTCATCGAACTTCTTCTCTTTGATAGGCAATTCCCTCGTTCAATCTCTTTTTGTTTGAGACAGATCGAAGCGATGCTTCAATTCACTGAAAGGATTCAAAATATCTCACAAAAAACCCTTTCATTTGTTCGGTATATGGTGGCAAAATTGAAGCGATGGGCGGATGAAATTGGTTCAAACCAAGAGAAAGACATAGAAAACATTATCCAATTTAAACAGAAGATTGGAGAGATAGAAAAGGAATTTTATGAATTTCATTCTCTCCTTTCTGATGAGTATCTGACCCATCAATCGACCTATGAACATGTGGCCGTGGATGAAGGAAAATATGTAACTGATTGATCATTCCCAATGAAATTTTCTATATCCCATAGGACCGAATACGTGTACACAGCAGCTGCACTGGAATCATTTTCTGAACTAAGATGCCATCCACAAAATTGCATTCGACAAACGGTTTTAAGCCACGAAATGATACTTTCGCCTTCTGTGCCTATTTATTTTTATACCGATTATTTTGGGAATAAGACCTCATTTTTTAGTATTCCTTTTAAACATAACCGATTAATCGTTGAGACCAAAAGCATCGTTCTAACCCATCCGTATCCAGATCCCCTTGGGGGTGTTAATCTTAGCGTTAGTGAAGCATTGATTATTTATGGCTTTGAAAGATTTGAACTGTTTGATTTTCTGCTGCCATCAAAATATATTTCTCTGCTTTCGGAAACAAAAGAACTCAGCTCAAAGATCTTTCAAAGAGAGAAACCATTGATTGAGGCATTGCTCGAACTGAACCAATTCATACATCTATTTCTTTCCTATGCACCTGGAACAACTGATATTTCTACCTCTGTATCCGATCTGTTGAAACTGAGAAAGGGAGTTTGTCAGGACTATAGCCATCTGATGATTGCTGTCCTTCGTTCTACTGGGATTCCAGCTCGATATGTAAGTGGATATATAGAGCCAATCAAAGAAGAATATTCTCTAAAACAACCAATTGGGGTGGCAACGCATGCTTGGGTCGAAGTCTATCTACCTAATAAGAAATGGGTTGGATTCGATCCCACAAACAATACGGTTGAAGGAGAATATCATATTCAAATAGCTGTCGGTAGAGACTATGATGATGTGGCTCCGCTACGTGGGATCTTCAAAGGGTATCATGGGCAGGAGTTGAATGTTGCCATTCAAGTGGAAAGGGTTTGAGAGTATTGTGGAACAATCAGTGCGGCTGGATTGGTTGAATTCTTTTCGGCAAGAAAAAAAATGTAAAAATTGGCTGCAAAACTCTTTAATTATTAGAAAATTCTTTGCATTGTAGTTCAGATGATGAATTTTTTTTTCTTCTTAATTCTATGGATTGTTTTTAGTTGGTTTGATTTGCCTGTTGCTGCTTCTCCATCTTCTAATCCTGCTCAACCTGCGGATGTCTTCCCTAATGCCTCTTTGGAACCAGAAGATCTGATCGAATTTCCAAAGTTATCAAAACCTATTCAACTCCTCATTACAAAAGCTTTGGCTTTGACCCACCAAAACTTGACCTACCTTTATGGATCAGCCGATCCAAAGGAAGGAGGAATGGATTGTTCTGGCTTTATTTATTATCTTCTTAGCCAGATAGGATTAAAGGACGTTCCGCGAAGTGCTTCTCAAATCTATTCTTGGGTCAGAAAAGAAGGATTATTCAAGGCAGTGTTGAGTAATAACCAAGGAAGTTTTGAATTATCTGAACTGAAGCCTGGTGATCTTCTTTTCTGGATAGGAACTTATCCGACTGCTAATGATCCACCCATTACTCATGTCATGATTTATCTTGGCCACGAAAAACAAACGGGAGAACCGGTAATGGTTGGTTCAAGTGATGGGCGAACCTATCATGGAAAAAGAAGATGGGGAGTTAGTGTTTTTGATCTTTTTATGAAATTTGCAAATCCTCATTATCATCTGAATGGTTCCACAAAGTTTATCGGCTATGGAAAAATTCCTGGGATAGAAACATTGGAAGAAAATTAGCTTAAAAAAAGGGGGAAAAGTCGTTTATATAAGCTATAAAGACTCTAGAAAAGAAAAAAATATCTCATGGAAGTATTATGAAAGCACATCATTAAACTATAATAATAGAAGATCGCGTATTGCTCCTATCATTTTTGCGGTTGTGTGAATCCATAAGTATCTTTTAAATTCCAAAGTTAACTTATAAGGAAGAGAGGAATGTTTAAAAAAAGAAAGGTTGATGGAGAAATTAGAGAATCTTGAAACAAATTACGAACTGCCCTAAAGTATCCTAATGTAATATTTCCAGTTCTGAAAAAAAAAGACCGTTTATCATCTTGGGTTGCAAAGTCAATGTATTATCAATGTATTATTAATCATTATCATGCCAAGCAACACACGATGGCTTTCCCACATATCCGTAAGCCGTATTCAAATCCACAATAAATGTAAGGCAATGCTTGTGATATTTCTTTGCAAAAATGATTAAATCATACTTTTTCCTTGAGTATAATCATTGTTACAAAGTTGCATACATATCTTTTTTTGTTTTCTGCTGTTTTCAATCGGGCAGTTGCTACTCTATATAGTAAGCGTTTGCCTAACCCATGTTTGGTGAAACTTTTGTAATGTGCTGATTATCAATGAGCTTTTTTTTCAATGTGTCACTATGTGAGGGTTTTAGGAGTTATTTTTGGGTTTCCAAGGCTCCATGAAGCCAATTCGGAGGGCGGAAAGGATCCGGCCGCCCATGTTGGTTTCCCGCCGTGACTCCGCGGTGTTTGGTGCCAGCGATGTCTGCCTCGGGCGTCTTTGGACGGTGCGTAGGTGAGTCAGGACCTCTTCGGGGGAAAAGGGGAGTTTGGCTGCTTTAAGTTTTTTCTCCAATAGCCAGTCAAGCAAGAAGGCCAAGACGGCGATAAAGCCATGGGCCTGGA
>Ga0080003_1000716_pt1 | contig 20474 bp, 22 predicted proteins | sample JossMetagenome_FD_69206 | JGI IMG/M metagenome (GOLD analysis project Ga0080003, IMG submission 69206) | Hot spring microbial communities from Joseph's Coat, Yellowstone National Park, USA - JC2_E (SPADES assembly) (version 2) | ecosystem: Environmental > Aquatic > Thermal springs > Hot (42-90C)...
GCTACGAATTTCTTGAAATGGATTTAGAAGAACATGATAAAATTATGGCAATAGCCCAAGCTATACCGTATCTTTTATCCCTATCTGTTAATGTACCTGAAATAAATATTGATATGAATTCTTATAATGCCCTGAAGGCACTTATAAATCTCAGGGAAAATGAAAATCCTGATATATTGATAGATTCAATAAAATTAAATCCATTTGCAAAGCCCTTAATAAGGAAACTACTTGAGAATATTTCACAATTTGAAAAATAAATTTCCGGTGACAATAATTTAACAGAGATAGTGAGAATAAAATTTATTAATGCGGAACCATGGAACTGAATGGCAAACCTTAATTATTGTGCTCTCAAGGAATATATAATGAAAGATTGCTCTTGATCCTCTAACATTGATAGTATCATTCGCGACATGAGAATATCAAGGAAGAGATCTCTTGTAGATTATCCATTTGCAATAATGGAGAGTGAATTCCACTTGTCACACACTTTAGTCACACCTTTCAGAACAGTGAGAATGAAATTCGTGTTTTCACGCTTCTATTATAATTTGTTTGCACTGGATCAACTAAAACAGAGAGAAAACTATCGAAATTTTAACAAAAAATTGAGAAAATAAGATGGGGAAATAGGATTCGTTTGTTTATTTGGCTGAATTGACGATAGAACTATGCTAAAACTAAATAGTTTGGTATAACTTAATCAAAATTCTCTGGTTTTTAGAAATCCTCAATATTGTCTAGCAATATTCAAATATTGAAAATCGAATATTATACTACATCAGTGTTATGATGTCCAAAGAAATCGGTTTAACTTTGGATAGGCTTTTTTGTAGAACTCTCATGGTTAAACCAGATGAAAAATCATTTATAAAGATACTTATTTGACATATAAAGATTTTTTTTAAAAATTCGGTTAAAATAGCAAATTCATTGAACGAATTGGGATTTAAAAATATAAATATTGGAATAATGGATTGTAATAAAATTGAATACGCCGAACTTTTATATGCCATCCCATTTTCGGGAAATGTTGCACATCCGATAAATATTAGATTACCTCCTGAAAAACTAGTAAAGACGATAATTGAAGCTTAGGATTCTGTTATTTTCTTTTCAAAAGATATGATACCTTTAATAGAGAAAATAAAAAATTTAGACATTATTCCCAAGGAAAATCTATTTTATATAGGTAGTGAAGCAAACGGATATAACAATTTCCTTGATCTTTTAAATAACTCAAATGAAAAATTAAATTTGAATATAAATCTGTTAAAGACAATTTTTGAAAGTGGCAATTGAATATTCCCAAAAATGGCATAATAAAATTCACCGCTTGTATTTAAAATTTCAATCAACCTTTTTCACCCCCTGAATCTTCGAAGAGAATTCTTCATCCAATCCTATAATCCATAAGATTCTCCCCTTATATTCACAACAGAGGGGTGATTGAGAATCCTATCAAGAACTAGGGAAACCATCACCTGGTCTCCTAATACCCCTCCCCACTTAGAAAATGATTTGTTGCTTCTGAATATTGTTTCCCTATTCTCATACCTTGATGAGACGAACAGGAATAAGAGATATAATTCATTATTTTATAAATCAAATAATTAAATAATCTTTCCTTGGAAGGTAAGGGCATATCACCTTAAATTTGAAAGAAAAATTCTTCCAGATGAGCGTTTTGAGAGGATACGAAGATAAGGACGGAAAATTACACTACCTGATACCTTATCTCGCAAAATGAATAGAAGATCAAGTAACGAAAAATATACGATTTTATCGATTTTGAACCATGATATCTATCTGAGAGAGAAAAAGCGAACTGAAAAATTCCTTTACTTTCGAGAGATATTACAGGGTCTCTCATTGATGACTGTTAAAGGCTTTCATCCAATTCAAAAAATGTTTTGATTTATTGAGTTTTCGGAGGTATCACTTTCAAAAGTTAATAATATATTACCCTATCTTTTATCTCTAAAAAGTGACCTTTATTTTTCCAATTAAAAGTGAATTCAGAGAGTGATTTTGAGGTGCGGAATCCTGATAAAAAGCCAAGACCTATGAACTGCTAATACACAAAAACAGATATGTTAGTTTTTTCACTTTCTCCGGATCATTTGATAATTCTCGACAGATAGGCCAAATAGCGCTAACTTGGCAATCTCCAGTACTGTCTCTATTAACCCTTTAGAGAGGGTTGTCAGTAATATGATAATGCAAGATCAACAATTTTACTTAATTAATTCACATAATTTTATATTATTGATAATCCCTCCCGGAGTATATAAATAAACCTGAAAATCAATGATAGGGAATAATACCAATCAAAAGAGGCCGGGACCGGGATTTGAACCCGGGTCCGGGGATCCACAGTCCCCAAGGATACACCGCTACCCCATCCCGGCCATGCTTCTATACCTCATGAATATCTAATAAAAATATTTACTGTTTGAATCATTATTGCTACGTGAAGACCTCAATATTGATTGATTTCTCGAACACCATTTCCACAACGGAGTCAGAAAATGAGGCACTTGAAATCTTTCTCGAATTCATGAGGACAAAATATCATATTGAGGAACAAATAATCGGTAAATTTGTTAATATAAGGCACCAAAAACTTATAGAAAGGGAAAATACTTCAGAACTTTTATGGAGATAAACGCGGAGATTCTAAAAGAACATTTTAAAATTCAATTAAGCTATGATGATATCGAATATTACTACAAAGCACATTGCAAGATTCTTAAATTAAGGGATGGCTATAATGAATTCTTCAACTACTCCTCTCTAAAGCTTCGTAGCTTGTTGCTTATCTTTCCCTTCACCCATGAGTGAAGATTCATTGAACCGCAACTATTGCTATTGACAGCAGCCTGATGTATTCTGATCTATTGAGTAATTATGTGTTCCTTGAGGCATTTAAACCAGCATTCAATTCTAATCCACAATTACCACATTTGAAAATGAACCATCTCTGTTAGTCTTATCTACGTAGCCACATTTAGAACATTTCTGTAATGTGTATTTTGGAGTTATTTATACTGTAGTTTTACCAGTACCTTCTGCCTTGTATTTTATGAACCTCCGGAGTTCCCCTGGAGACCATGATCCGAACATCCTCCTGAATCTCTTGCCAGCACCGTTCTGTTTCATATATGTGAGATTCAATGCTTCAAGGGAAAACATATCGTAGGGTAGTAAAATTATTTCCTTGATATTATATGATTAACATCACGCACTAACCGTCTCTCTCTTCCACTCAATTTAGAATTATTGAATTATACATATTAAAATTGGATTTAAATAAAAACTTTAACCCAGATTTTTAACTAGTAAATCATCATGTATTATAATATCATCCTTTTGATAAATTAAGATGGTATAAAATGTATGAAACAAATGTAAATTCAAAGAAAGAAAAATTAATTGCTGTAGGTATAGGGATATTGTTCATGTTTATTGCATTAATTCTTCAAGGGGCAGTACAGTTAATACCGGGAATTTATTACAGATTGAAATATGGCGTTACAGATAGTGTAAATATACTAGCAAAATTTGAATTATCCGATATAATTATTTATTCATTTTTTATTGGTGGGACAGGGGCCATTTTTCAAGAGGGATTAAAGTTTATATCGGTTGATACGAGGCCAAAAGAACTTGCAATATTGATAGGTCTTGGATTCTCAATTGTTGATATCATTATTCTTTACGGGGAGGCTATTCCAACAATTATAAAGGAGGTACATGCTCTCATTATTGTGGAAGTTGCACCCAATACCATATCTTCATTGTTATTCCATCCGGGGACAGCAATGCTGCTCAAATAAGGACAATTAGTAAGTAAAAAGATTCTATATTTGTCATTGCCTTCTTGCTTCATTTCATAATTGATTCTGGAGTGGTATTAACAGATTCAATTATTCTGGGCAAGCCATCTCTTGATATTGAGGTAAGTGCAATCTTTTGGTCAATTGCAATGGTTATCTCATTCTCTGCATTCGTGATAGGATCAATTCAAATCCGGAAATTGAAAAACAATAAACAGATTGAAATTTCAACAAATTCGGCTAATTAATTTCATTTATTTATAAAAAATATTTTAAAATGAGTTTTTCCGAAAAAAGATTAATACCATAACTAAACTTAGCTAAATTATGTTTAAAGACGATTTATTGGAAAATAAGGCAATTCTAATTACTGGTGGTGGAACCGGAATTGGAAAGGAGATGGGTTATAAATTTGGAAAACTTGGAGCTAAAATTGCCATCCTTGGAAGAAGGGAGGATGTACTTAAAGATACTGCTCAAAAATTTCAAGATGATGGAATCGAAACAATATTCCATAAATGTGACGTCAGATCCCCTGAAGAGATATCTAAAGCATTCGATTATTTCGTATCAAAATTTGGAAGGATTGATATCCTTGTAAATAACGCAGCAGGAAACTTTGCGTCTCCATTTGAAGAGCTTTCCCCACATGCAATAGACGCAGTTATTGGCATAGTTCTTCACGGAACGTTATATATGACATTAGAAGCTGGAAAAAGGTGGATTTCAAATTCGCAGAAGGGTGTTGTTCTTGATATAGTAACGACATATGCATGGACAGGATCAGCATTTGTCGTTCCATCTGCAGCTGCCAAAGCCGGTGTTCTAGCAACTGTTAGATCTTTGGCTGTTGAATGGGCAAGATACGGAATCAGACATGTTGCAATTGCACCCGGACCCTTTCCAACTGATGCAACAAGAAAGAATCTGTTTCCTCTTCCTGGAATGGAGGAAACCCTCATAAATAGGGTTCCACTTGGAAGAGCTGGTACAATGGAGGAGATATCTAATTTGGCTGCCTATCTTGTTTCTGACGAAGCATCCTTTATAAATGGGGAGGTTGTCACAATAGATGGGGGAGAATGGTTGAAGGGTGCAGGACAGTTTAATGATCTTCTTCAGCTCACAAAGGAACAATGGGAAATGTTAAAATCGATTTCAAAGAAAAAATAATTTCAGCTGTTCACGATAATACAATCTTTCCTGGATATTTTCTTCTTTCCTTCACTCTTAAAAATAAAAAAGCTCCACTCATCCTCCCAACAAAGGATACTACATACATAGTTAAAAGACCATAATACAGGCCGTAAATAGTTGAAAAAAATTGTGCTGCATATCCTCCAATTATAGACCCGAAAAAGGTGATAAACCCAAGGAATGAGTTATAGAGGCCAATGTATATCCCTCTTTTTTCCGGAGGTGCCGAATCCAATATGTAAGCGGTGAAAGCGATATTAGAAATGGCAGTGGAAAAGCCAGTAACTGCAGTTATTATGTAAATTATGTTGAGGGAATGTGCAAAACCATAGGCAAGCGGAACAGGGATAAATATGAATCTGCTCAGCGTCATAAAATTCTTTGTACCAAATCTATCTATCATTTTTCCAAATAGTCTCAAAAATGGAACAGTGAACATTAAACCTATCAAATTAATTATGCCTATTTCTAGAAAAGTAGCTTTCAAAACATCAACTGTAGTGATATAAAAGAGTGGCCAGGATATTGCCATAAAGAAATTGTAGAAAGACTGTGCAAATAAAAAGTAACTGAAATACTTATCAGAAGATAGCATCTCTTTCAACGTTAGCCCTTCGGGATTTTTGTAATCATCATTTCTTTCATAAGCATAAAGCATTATCAGGGATGCAAAGACACCTATTATTCCTGCAAAATAAAAGGGTATGAAATAGACCGTTATTGAATTATAATGGTAATAGTAAGCATAAGCAATGAAAAATAACCCGGCCATCATCATTGATAAATTTGAGTAGAATGACAGATTTCCGATAAAAGATGCTCTTTTTTCAGCCTTAGAGACATGACCTATCATTGAATTCCAGGCAGGTACTACCATTGCAGAGAATATTGATTGAGCAATTATTATCCCTATGACTATATAAGGAGATTTTACAAATATGAATAGAATATATAAGAATGATGATATAAATCCCCCGACTATAATAAATAATAATCTTTTCTTTATCAGATCAGAAACCTTCCCCCATATATACTGAAAGATGTTTGGAAATAAGTTAGAAGAAGCCTGAAGTATTCCCATCTGAGAAGAAGTAAAACTGAGGGCAGCTGCGTAGTATGGAATAAATGGAGATGCGAGACCGGTTCCAAAATTTCCAATTAACTGATTGATATACATTGAAAAAATTGTTCGTTTCTCCTTTTTCTCATCATCCATTGAAAGGTTAAGAAAACTCGAGTTCAAAAAATTTAGTATCATTATTTCAGTAGTTTGTAATAATTAGACCTATTTATTGGATATTTATTATATTCCTTGGAAGCAAATTTAATAGACTTAAATTTGTAAATAAACATTAAGTATATTATATTACTCAACATTTTCGTGGACGACAAAATAATAAAGGTATCAAATCTGGTAAAAAAATATGGGGATTTTGTAGCCGTTAATGGCATTTCATTTGATATAAGCAGAGGAGAGGTTTTCAGTTTGCTTGGACCTAATGGGGCAGGTAAAACGACTACAGTCGAAATTCTTGAGGGGATCAGAAAAAAGACTTCTGGCGAGGTTACCATTCTTAATGAAGATCCAGAAAATAACAAGAAATTAATTGGAGTTGTTGGAATACTCCCACAAGACTTCAATTTTCTTTGGAATTCTACACCAATGGATACGCTTAATTTTTACAAAAAAACTCTTGGTAGCAAAAGTGATATCAGGGAACTACTGAATAAGGTTGAGATTTATGATAAGAAGGATGTACCTTTCCAGAAACTTTCTGGGGGCCAGAAACAGAAACTTGGACTTGCAATAGCGATGTTAAATGAACCTGAGGTATTGTTTCTTGATGAACCGACTTCTGGTCTTGATCCAAAAGCCAGGAGAAATATATGGAAGGTTATAGAAACGCTCAAAAAAGAAGGGAGAAGTATTTTGCTTACCACGCATTATTTAGAAGAGGCAGAGATTCTTGCAGATAGAGTTGCTATAATGAATCACGGCCAGATTATTGATTCAGGTACTCCAATGGAAATAATTGAAAGACATCATAATAAAGATAGATTGATAATAAGGGCACCTCAAACCATTTCCCAAACTCTGAAAAAGGTAGGATTTGAAGGAAATTATAATGGTGGATATCTGGAGATAGAATTATCGGAATCTCGCGAAGCTGCAAAAATAATTAATTATCTTGTGGATGAGAATCTACCTTTTGAGGATTTTACTCTAAAGAGGGAGAGCCTGGAAGATGTATTTGTAAGAATGGTAGGAGATGAGGATATTGAATCTGAATAATATAATTGCCTATTTCAAACTTCACTCTAGGGCCTATTTCAGATCAAAGGGGTCCATATTCTTTCAGCTTGCATTTCCAATAATACTTATGATAATTTTTGGTGCAATATTCGGTGGTAGTAATACTGCCCCTACACAACTTGTGATACAGAATGAAAGCCCTTCTCAAATTTCTTGGGAAATTGTAAATGCAATAAATGATACCGGAATTTTTAAAGTAAAAATTTTAAATGCTAATACTTCAATTAATAGCTATATCAGTGATAATTCTATATCCGCTGCATTATTAATTCCAAAGAATTTTACTGAAAATTTTGTTAGGAATGGAAGTGCGTCCCTTATATTTACGGGAATAGGTAATCCTCAAGAGGAACAACAGGAATATCAAATTTTAAACAATGTTGTAACGTCAATGAATTATAAGTTAGATGGAAGGACCCCCTCATTGATTCTACATTCTGAATACATTAGTCAGCAGAGCCTGAAAGAAGTTGATTTTTACGTACCTGGTCTAATAGGATTTACCATCTTAAATTCAATGTTTGCCATGATATATCAGGTACCAAATTACAGAAAAGACAGAATATTCAGACAGTTGTCGTTCAGTGGTATTTCCAAGGGGGAATGGGTCATATCAACGGCACTTTTTAATTTCCTTTTAACAGTTCTTTCTGATGCTATACTCGTGATAATTGCATACACATTATTCGGTGCATCTCTTAATTTTACTCTTTTAACTTCCTTGGTCACCCTAGTTATACTGTTTTCAGGAATGCTTTTATTCATAGGTATAGGAATTCTTGCTGGCATGGTTTCAGATAATGAGGAAACTGTCTCCGTCATTGGAAATCTTATAATTTTCCCGATGATGTTCCTGTCAGGTGTCTTCTTTCCATTAGCCTTTGCTCCATCTTACGTAAAGACTATATCAGATTTCCTGCCCTTAACGTATTTCATAAATTCTCTCAATGATATGTTAATCTATAGGAACTATTCAGTATTGGAATTTGAAATTCCTATACTTATTTCATTTTCTGTTGCAGTTTTCCTAATATCAGTAAGATTATTCAAATGGAATGAATGATATTTTTCTAATTTTTAAATAATTTTATCTTGCTATTTTTTCATTTATTAATTGTATTAGAGAAAGTAGGCAAATTATGACTATCTAGAATAAAAATTTCTAATTTTTTGTGAGAAACTGATTTTTAGTATATCGATTTCACATATTATGTCGGAAAGATATCAAGAGGTTAAGAAATTTGCAGAGACGTCTCTTGGGCAAATGCCAGAGGTAATCGAACTGCTTTTTCATTTGAATGAGAATGCGGCAATGGAGCAATATCAGGAAAATGGTATACTATATCTTGGGAGAAAAGGTTTACCAAAAAGAATAATGCCATTGATTGCGATGAGTGTGGCATTGGCAAATGGACCAAAAGAGTCGGCCATGATACATTTTACGCTCGCTAAAAAATTTGGGGTGTCTAATGATGAGATACTAGATGCAATAAGAGCAACCAAAATGGCACTTATGTCATCAACCCTTGACGCATCTGAATTAATAAATTTAAATATTAAAAATTCAGAATTGTCGGAAAAGGATGAATCTGATAAGATACTAGAAAAACTAAAAAATGATACAGGATTCGTTCCAGATAGACTTTATGATGTTTCTAATTTTTCATTAAATCTGTTGAAAGAACATTTACGGGAGAGATCCAATCTTTTAAATCCTATTAAACTCGAAAAGAAATACGTTTTTGCTATATCTTATGCAGTCAGTATTTCAATACATGATTATGAATGTCAAGATGTGTATCTTAAACAGTTTATAAAAAATGGTGGAAGTACGCAGGAGATTGAAGATATATTGGCAATCTCAAGGTTCATTGTTGGAAATAGAGCCTTTGTGAATGCTCTAGATCTCCTCAGAAAAATGGTCAGCGGTTTTTAAATATTATTCCTGTTATGCTTCTAAATTATATATCTAATTTTTTTAATTAAGAATATATAATATCCATTTCCTTTCTTCGTATATAGACAAAGAATATCACGGTGAGAGGACTGAAGTTTCACATAATCTAATAAAAATTGCAAAAATATATTTTGGTATTCATTCAAAAAATAATTAAAAAATAAAAAATATTTTTTAGACCACAATCTCTTCCACTACTTTCTTTGATGTTCTTGGTCCAAATAGCAAAATATCTATTACAACTATTATAACAAAGACCCATATAATTGCAAATACTGCAAGAGCTCCATGGGGAAGAAATACGTATGCTATAAATAACGTAAGAATTGATGTAGATATTCTGCTAACTGAATAAACTGTACCTGCAGCCGTAGGTCTTATTCTTGTTGGAAATATTTCGGCCTGATATGTATGATAGAAATTTGAGAAGTTCCATAGGAAGAAAGCTACCAGAAAACCCAATATAACTGCGACTGTAATGTTATTTGCAACGGCAAATAAGGTTCCAGTAATTGCCGCAAGAACAGCCATAGTTATTATTCCATACTTTCTTTCCACTTTATCTATTATGAATATGTTGAATATACTTCCAAAGAAAAATCCTGTATAGATTATTGTTGCGAATCCCAGTGCAACTGTTATGGTGAGACCCTTTGAAACCAATAGGCCGGGAGCAAATATAGCGAACCCATAAAATATTCCTGATTGAAAGAATTGAAATATCAGCATCATTATAGTTCTTTTTCTTACATCTGGGGCGAATATATCCTTATATGATGATTTTGATATTTTTGGCTCTATTGATTTATTGACTGGCGGAAGCTCCTTCAAATCTTTTTCCTTCTTGATCCTTTCTTCAATGTCCGTCATTATTTTATCTGCTTCCGCTGATCTTCCCTGAGTCTCAAGCCATCTGGGGGATTCTGTCAATCTGAGTCTAACCAACCAAACAAATATTGCAACAATACCCATAAACCACATGGGAATCCTGAAGGAGTAATATCCCATATGAGATGTAATTTTAGTCATATAAACTATGACTGGCGCGGCCGTTACTGCAATCGTATAAATTACTGCAAGGCCTCTTCCTCTTATTCTTCCCTGAACAACCTCTGAAGAATAACTATCTACTAAAGGAAATTCACCACCGACCCCTATTCCCCCTATGAAGACGAATAATGCTATCAGTTGCCAGACTGGCATAAGACCGGCAAGTATCATTCCAAATCCGAATATTAACTGATTATAAAGAAAGACTGTTCTTCTCCCCTTTTTATCTCCAAGCCATCCAAAAAATAAAGCTCCTACAAATTCACCCAGGAAAAATGGTACGGGTATCGCGTATTCCGCTAAAACGCTTCCTTTAGGGAACATAAAATATGCGGCCACAAGAGTTAATACCGCTCCATTCCCTAAAAGCATCAATGATTCCGCCCATTCTCCGCTAGTAAGCATGAGTAAAAAATTACGATGGAACTTACTGAACGGAAGCCTCTCCATCCTAGCTGCAATACTGCCTTTATTTAATTGATCTTGCACCATATGTAATAGATTCAGTCCGGATTACTTATATATTACCTCTAACCGATTAGAACTTATTTTGTGGGAATTTAAAAGCCGGAAATTTATGAAAAATGCTACGATTCACGGTGATAGTATTTCTAAATTAAATTTCCTTTATTTTCTCTGCCTTCACTATAATCCTTTTTTTATGAATTATCTGATTTTTCATGTCATATCCTAAAATTTTAAGATCATCATCTCTAAGGTTTTTCAGGAAATTAAAACATTGAGATGCTATTTCTGAGTTTTCCTTAATAGGATATAACCATTCCGAAAATGACATATCTTCTGTCACAATTTTCTTTTCGATGATTTTAAAGCCAAATTTCTTAAAATAATATTCATAATCCTTATCTTTCAAAGCGCCAATATGTGTTCTATCTCTTATTCTTTCCAGCTTATTAAATAAGTCTTGAACATCATTTTCTGGTGATAGCATATCAACGATAATTAGATAACCGTTTATTTTCAACAGCTCATTACTCCTTCTAAAAAAAATATCCTTATCATTGAAATGATGGAGGGCACGTCTAATTGTAATAATATCATATTTCAATCTAGATTCGAATTTTTCGAAATCAGTATTTAAAAAATTTACATTGTGTACTCCGTTTGAATCCATTAATTCCTTAGCTTTATCGATCATTGATTGTGTTTGGTCTATTGCTATAACATTTTTGCATTTCTTAGAAAGTTCCAGTGCGGTAAAACCTGTACCTGTTGCTACATCAAGACAATTGTCACTCCTGAAATTGATCATTTCGTCCAAAACAACAAGATCGTTTCCTGTTTTATGTGATTTGCTTTTGGAATATTCGTTCGCATAATTTTTAAAGAATGGATTCTCAGGCATCTATACTGATCTGAAGTAATGATAAATAATTTTTTCAGAGATTTCAAATTTTAGAAATATTTCAATATAAGGATCTATTTTCTTAATAATTTATTATTATTGAACATTTGGATTTAACTCCAAATAAGCAAAGGATATATAACACGTAAAACATTCATTTTAACATGTATTTTCTTTCCATATCAATAAAAAGTGACTGCGGTCTTTCAAGGGCTGCTCAGTCCTCGGAAAAAAGAATCATAACTCTTAACCTGATTAATAAATCTAATTTAAATAATATTGTTGCATTTACTATGTCCAAGGATATTGAAACACTGAAGACGGGATTACTCACTGATTTCAGGAGATATAATATACTTAAAGGGAAGAAATCCTCCTTCATTTTTGGTATTAAGGACTCACATGGCGTCGTCCCTTCGATACTGGATTCCGCTTCTATTCCTCTTTTTCCTTTTTATGCGGAGAATGGAACCGAGACTTTCCAACTTTTGACACCAGATAGGGAAACCCTTGATGTTTTAATTTCTTACATAGAGAAAGGCAACAAAATCGAAACAACCACATATGAAAGGATTATTGACGGTGACTCATTGAAAAAGATATACGGAAAAATTAGTAGAATTGCTTACATATCTAATCTTACAGATACGGAAATGAAAATTATAAGAACAGCATTGAACCAAGGATTTTATTCCTGGCCTAGATCCTTTGATTTGATGGCAATTTCTAATTCATTTAATTTGACAAAACCCACTGTTCTTTATCATCTAAGGAATGCAGAGAGAAAGATAATGGAATCATTATTTGGACAATAAATTTTGAAAATACTATATTATATGTTCTCTCTTAAACCTTTCAATATCCTGTGAATTATATCCTAAATCTCTGAGTAATTCTTCTGTATTTTCTCCGAGTTGAGGAGGATCATTTAGCTGGCTATTACCTAAAGGAGATGTTGGAACCTTTAACGTTCTTCCATTATATTTTTCTTCAATCATCTTGCTTCCTGCGTGTATATCATTTAGAAGATCCCATGGTTTATAAAGTATCGAATAGCTAATATTTTCCTTATCCAACAATTTGGTAATAGTTTCAAGTGGAATACGTGAAACTATATCAGAAATCTTTGGTATCAGTTTGTCCCTGTTGCTGTATCGAATAGCATTTGATGGAAATTCATCGGCGTCCAAAGAGAATAACCCACAAAATTTTTTCCATTGATCATCTGTTGTAACAGCGATGAAAATTTTCTTTCCATCGAGAGTGCTAAAGAAATCATAGATTCCCCAAGCAAATCCTTCCTCATTTAAAGGTTTAAGATCTTTACCAATTAATTGATAAGAAGCAATATGCTGACCCATAAAGAATTCCGCTGTTTCAAACATCCCTATAGTTATTTTCTTTCCTTTACCTGTTCTTTCTCTTTCTATAATTGCATTTAAAACAGCTATTACCCCGAACATTGCGGCACTCATATCTATTATAGAAGCACCTACTCTCATTGGCCTGTCCTTTATCCCAGTCATATAAGCTAGTCCACTATGAACTTCTATTGGAAAGTCCAAAGATTTCCTCTTTTCATAAGGGCCTTCTCCATATCCCCTTATAGTTAGATAAATTAAACCGCTATTGATCTCTACCATCTTTTCATATTGAAGCCCTAAAGAATTTAGAGCTCCGTAGCCAAGGTTATCTATTAACACATCCGTATGTTTTATCAGATTCATTAATATCTCTACGCCTTCCTTCTTCTTTAGATCAATAGTTATACTTTTTTTATTCCTATTATAAAAAGGAAAAGCACCAGAACTTGTTCCAGTTAAAGTCCTTGAAATATCACCATATCCTGGTTTTTCTACCTTTATAACTTCAAAACCAAGATCTGATAATAATAGTCCTGCAGTAGGGCCAGCAACGATATGTCCAATTTCTATAACTTTCATAGTACCTCACCATAAAATTTTATTACCTCCAATGGATCAATCGTTCTACCTTCGTTAACAGCAATATCTTTAATCTTGTTTAATACAATTTTAACCTTTCTCTCATCGATTTTCATTCCGTTTCTTGCAAGTATTTCTCTGATAATTCCCGACCCAGTATATACATTTAAAGATATATATGAAGATGGAAATTTAGATGATGTTGAATGTGTCCCAGCTGTGATTGATTTAACATTTCTACCATAAATAGGGATATTTTTCACAAAGAAATAATAATCCATTTTTTTTAAAATGAGTTCCAATAAATAATCATAGACCTTTGTAAGCTTATCAATATTTATATAATTATCAATTCCCTCTTTGTTCAGATAATCTACTATTGTTAGCATATCTGCTATTCCATTTCTCTCGCCAATTCCAAATATGGTTGTATCTACATAATCACACCCAGCTTCTATTGCCGCAATTGTGTTAGCGACAGCTAAACCTAAATCATTATGGCAATGAACCTCTACCTTGGATTCAACATTCTTTTTCAAGGTCGAGATAATATCATATACCTTTTTTGGTCGTGCCCTACCGGTTGTATCTGGGATCTGAAGAATATCAGCACCACATTCTGATAATTTACTAGCTACTGAAATTATTCTGTCTTTATCGTACTTGGCCATATCTACAATTGCTATTTCAACTTCTCTCCCTCTTGATTTTGCATAATAAATTGTCTGACAAATTTTTTCCAAGTCGAAATCTGTAAACGGTAAATGAAGGGATATGTTAGATCCTGTTTCATAAATTAAATCGATATCCTCTTTAAGTGTTCGTCCTAAACTGAATGTTTCTTTAAACAACCTTTCTTTAAGAATGTCCTTTGTTATGTTATATTCAGATATGTGGGCACTTGGATAGGAAACCAACGCTCTCTCAACTCCTGCAGATGAAATTAATCTTGCTAATTCCATCTTTTCTAAGTAAGTGAATGAAATTCCAGGAGATTGAAGCCCTTCCCTCAAAGTGTCATCAGTAATCATAACTTATCATTATAAATTAATATTTTAATGATTATTCTAACATATTTCAATTTTAGATATTTACCTCCTGAAAATTAATAATTTTAATAATGTGAGGACCGAGAATTTTTGAATGTAAACATTATAAATTTATTTCATTTAGGTTTTTATTTATTTGCTAACCTGTTGATTAAATCTTCTAAATTTAATGGGAATCCTTGGTTTATGATTATAGGAATCAGAGGAGCCAACATACCTGTAATTTGGATTTGATTTTAGGAATTTCTTTACATACTCACATTCTGACATCCAATATTCACCGATAAAATTGCAGTAGCTATAATAATCTTTCTTTTTATCCTTTAATATGAAAAAGTCGAACATAAGTGAACCTATTGGCATCTCATGAACTATGTAAATGAAAATTTTCTGCCTCATTCGGTTCCGTCTATCTAATCAATCGCCGTTGATTAATTTTACTAGGAAGTAATTCCCTCGTAGCACGATGATGCACATTTCCAGTAGCAATTATCTTCTTCACATTTGTAATCGCATTTAAGTAGACATACCTCTTTATCTACCAAGTTATTTTTCATAATAAATATATCCGAATTCTAATATTTAGATTTATCCTAAATGCTGGATGTGTGATGCAATTTTAGGACCTTCCGATATTGAACAGGTTTTGTTATAAAACCATCCAGAATATTGCACAGTCAATCCTGTCATCCCTCCTCTGTGCTACATTCTGCCCTATCATCTTCTCGTTGACTGCAAATCCAGATTCGGAATTGCTCTTTTGATGATACTGCTCCAGATAGGGTACAGTATTCAGATGGAAATCCTTTATCATGGATTTCCATTCTACGGAACCGTTGAGCGTTGAGTTCTTCTTGGATATCAGAAACATCTTCGTTCCCTTAAGCTCATCCACATAAGATGGGGAGGAGTAGTACCTGTCCAGCCTCAGAGAGCTCAGGGTCATTTCAATTGACCTGAACACTTCCAGTGACATGTCTTATGCATCCCTCTTTGACTTCATAGAAGATCCAAAGGCAACGTATATCTTCTTGTCAAGATCCATGAGGAAGAAGGAGTATGTAAATAGCTTCTTTCTACCCGTTCTCCCTCTCTTGTTTGATTCACTGCTGTTATCCTTGGCCTTGTCCTTCAATTTCTAAGCATAGGATTCATAGTTCTTCTTTATCGTGAACGAATATCGTGAAGGAATAGCCAGTACCGTCACAAGTTGCATCGGGAGAGTTTATGCCTTTGCTCTTAAGTATCAGGATGTGAAGGTTATGAATCGCCAGAATGACTTCCTGGTCTGAGTAAAGTCTTTCCACACTCTTGTAGCTGACATCAATGCCTGAGAACATGGAGAATATTACTAGCATGTTGCTGGACATGCGATTGAATTCTCCAACAAGCTGCTTTATCAGAAGAAGTTTCGCCCTATCCTCCAGTGTTAGATCGTATGGATGTCCCGGATCGTGATGTATGTGTATGATAGAAACTGCCTCTTTCACAAAAGGATCAAGTTTCCTCATGGCAGTCTTTATTCTATGGGAGAACTGCTGCTCATACATCCTCCAGTCCCTCTCCTTCTTTGGATGCTCAAGCTTGTATCTCTTTGCAATAATCCTGTCAATCCCCTCAAGCTTGATTCTTATGTCTTTATCGGAGACACTGGGCATTAAAGAGTATATACCATTCAGATAAGCATGTCTATAGACGTGCTTATCAACATCTATGCTATTAACAATATTTGAGCAGGAATATATTCATCTTGAACAATACCCTGACGCTGACGGATGATGAGATAGAAGGTATCCTGGAGAGAAATGTAACTGAGGAGAGTTTATCCGCAAAGAAGATGAGTAAGAAGATATATCTGAAAGAAGGTCTTAGTCATAATCACAAAATCAAGGGGGGAAGTAAAGGACAAGTAATAGTGTCTTATACCCCTTAATATTTCTAATAGTTTTAAAGATGTAGAAGGATGTATTTAAATTGATATAATATTTCATTCGACCAAATTTTCCATTATAATTTCAGCTACATCTTTAATCTTTATTTTGTCAGATAAATCCATTGTTCTAGATGCATCTTCCATCATTGCCATGCAGAAAGGACATGCGACCGCGAGCTGTTTAACATTGGTCTTCATAACCTGTTTCATTCTTAAGTGACTAATGGATTCATCACTCTTGACCTTGTACCAGTAATTACCACCTCCAGCACCACAACACATACTTTTTGGGCCTGATTCTTTCATTTCAATGAGATTTCCTGTTGAATTTAAGATAAATCTGGTGTCCTGGAATTTTCCATTTATTCTCCCTAAATAGCAGGGATCATGAAGTGTCACAGTTTCTTTGCTCTTTTTTACCTTCAACTTTCCAGATTCTACCAGATTTGCAAGCATTTCAGAATGATGAATAACTTCCACTTCAAGGCCAAATTTAGGGTATTCATTTTTGAACGTATTATAACAATGTGGACAAGAGGTTACTATTTTTTTAACATTATATTTTTTAAATGTTTCTATATTCTGGTTTACCAGTTCCTGAAATCTACCTTCCTCTCCTATTCGTCTTGCTGTTTCTCCATTGCATTTCTCCTCTGACCCTAGAATTCCAAAATTAATGCCACCTTTTTTAAGGAGTTCCATAACCTTTTTTGCATTTTCTTTTCCTCTAGGATCGAAGGCACCCATGCATCCTACCCAATAAAGGACATCCATTGAATTTTCATATTTTGGTGCGTATTTTAAAAGATCATCTCTTTCAGAGGGAACTCCCCCGAATGGATTCTGTGCATATGTCAAATTATTAAGATAATCAACTGTTTCTTTCGATATTTTGCTTTCCATTATTAAATTTCGTCTTGTTTCAATAACGAATGAATGAGGATCTATCAATACTGGACATTCCTCAACGCATGCCTGACAGGTTGTACATGCCCATGCGGCATTTTCACTCATAACAATAGCACTCATCCCAACATTTCCATCATAAACCGTTTTCTTAACGTTCTGAAGGATTACCCTTGGATCAAGGTCGCTGCCTGACATCACAGCGGGGCAAGCTCTTTCGCATCTTCCACAGTCAGTACAAGAAAGAGCTTCTATTTTCTTTGATAGTGGAAGATCTGAAACATTCTTAGCCCCGACCTTGAAGTTAAAATCTCCAGATACTAAAGCCTCTGAAAGAAGAAATGGAGTCGTAAGTTCCCCTCTAGGTCTTATATTTTTTACCGAAATTCCAACACTCGAAAGGGCAATGTGTGAAAGTTTTGAAAATGGAAGATAGGCTGCTATTGCAAATGCAGTCATAATATGAATGAACCATAAATTCCTATAGAGCTGGATTCCATTTATTGTATGAATACCAAAATATGGAAATATGAAACTTATCCACCATTCGACAAATCTGTACTCATCGAAATTATTTCTGAAAAGATATATCTTCAGTGCACCGAGAATGAATCCCTCAATAGATAGTACCAGTAAAGAGCCTATAATTATATAATCATCAGCAATAGTATCGAGTTTTACATTCTTGGCTATCCTCCTATATAAGGCCATAACGAGTCCTGCGATCAAAATAATACCGCCAAAATTAGCCCAAACTTCAAAATTCAGATAAAAATCTCCAGTAAGAATACCAAATCCAAAGAAAGGCTTCAAAATATCGTGCGATAGAGCAATTAAGGATGTGGAAATGAATAATATTACCATACCATAAAAGATTAAAAGATGCATCAATCCTGCGTATCTATCCTTCAAAATCTTTTTGTGAAATATCCCATATTTCAATAATTGGTAAATAGTTCTCTTCCATTCATTTCTCAAGAAGATGAAAATATCTCTTAACCTGATTCCCAACCGTGAATAGCTTCTATACCACCACAATATATCAAAAATTGCTACCGAAAAGGAAGTTACATAAAGTATTATGAGTTCAGTTAATGGAATGAAAACAAGAGTAGGACTTTCAATGATCCCGGACATATTAAAATACATAAAGAGCCATCATTACATTAATCTTTCTTGATTTTCTTTCCTACTAAGATTTGTCGGTGTACAAAGATATATCAACATTTCCTACATAATTGTGGTTTGGTGAAATGATTTCTATTTGAAAATAACTTGTTTTATCTCTTCCCAATACTAATGGAGGAGTAGGTGAAATTGATTTAATAGCAAATCCTGAGGTGATAGAATAATTAGAGAGCAAAGTTAAATTATTTCTGTAATCATTGGTCAAATCAAATCTGACCGTAAAAATACTCCCACCATACAATGTCTCGTGGTTATATGGGATTGGTATGGTCATTATTGGAAGAGATAGATTATTCCCGTACATATATACGTCAATGGTAATACTCATGACATTTACTGTAATAGCTGTATTAGAACTGGACCAAAGATAGAAAATAGATGAAAGTGAGATCGATAACACAACTACAATTATCATTATTTTTCTCTTTCCTTTGTAGGCGTTGCTATTTTCTACTGACTTAGGTTGCGTATTCCCTTCACCGGTCACCGATACAACTTCCATTCTTAATATTTATGTGATCTGTACGTCAATTATTCTAATTTAATTTTTGGCAGTCTTAACATTTGATTTTCATAGTTTAGATATCTTTTTATTAATTTTTGATTTAAACAAAGTTTTTCTTGTTTTACCATAAAGAAGATAATGTAATATTACTTATATAGATAGGAATATTATAATATTTAGCAAGTTCCGTGTCATAATTATAAATATAATCGTGAGGTAATGCGGAATAGCCCAGACCGAGAACATACATGCCTAATGAATGTATCATTTCAAGACTATTTGTAAGGTTATTTCTTTGGGATATATTCAGAATCTGATAAGAATCTGTAGAAAAATTATAAAGAGATCCAAAATCTTCATAAAGTACGAAATTCACATATTTAGTTATACTTTTCAACAGTTCAAATCCCCTATTTACACCTATAATGGCATTGGGGAAAGCATGGGAAACGTTAGATATTATATCCACAAAGCTGTTGTACTCCCATGGATATTGCTCTACGACATCAAGATCATCAAATAGAACACCATTGAAGCCAAGTTTTAAAGATTGATTGACCATATTCAATATATATTCATTCCATAAATTTGAAGACACATTTACTATCGTCTGATTCCATTGTGAATCGTATCCTATTGCAATTGCTGAATTATTGATCGTAAAATTCCCAAGATTTGAACTATCATACTCTCCCAAATCAATATATGCTATTTTTATTGAGTTCAATGCACTGAGATTAGAAACTGAAAACGCATCAGGCTGAACTATTACCATATTAAATTCATTAAGATAATTTAAAACAGTTTCATTAATATTATAACCATAATATACAGCAAAATTTTTGATGTTGGATAAAGAGTTGGAATTTATACCTCTTGTTTTTTGGTAAAATTCGTTTGATATAGCTGAATATATTAGAAATGCAATTGTAATTAAAATAATTATAAATATTACTTCCATTGTTTTTTTGGCCTTTATCTTCACTATTATAAATTTCTATCAAAGATAAATATATATTGTTCTTGATAATCTTTTAATAAAAATTACTAAATTTATAAGTATATATTATTAATATAATAATTTTAAATAGGATTTACTTCTTGTCAACTACTCCTCGCTAAAGCTTCGGAGCTTGTTGCTGTTCTCCCCTCCACCCGTGAGTGGAGTTTCATTGAAACGCAACGATTGGCTGGTTGACTTTCCTTTACCAGAGGAAGGAGGCT
>Ga0080003_1000717_pt1 | contig 20468 bp, 13 predicted proteins | sample JossMetagenome_FD_69206 | JGI IMG/M metagenome (GOLD analysis project Ga0080003, IMG submission 69206) | Hot spring microbial communities from Joseph's Coat, Yellowstone National Park, USA - JC2_E (SPADES assembly) (version 2) | ecosystem: Environmental > Aquatic > Thermal springs > Hot (42-90C)...
TTTAAATAGTGCAACGGCTAAGGGGAATGAGAGGCGGGGGTACCCGAGCATGGTCAAAGGGGGCGGGTTGAGGTCCCGTTGGCGTAGGCCTGCGTGGGTTCAAATCCCACCCCCCGCACCAAAAAGAATAGGACTCCTAACATTTAATTCCCCCAACCATGAACACCGCTAACCAGAGCCCAGGCACCAAACGCTAAAGGGCGCCCCGCAACCAACTCCTAATTAACCACCAGTGCACACGGTTGTATTGACTAGGCGTGACTATACTGGCTAACGTTAAGACAATACCCCTTGGCCGTAGGAGAATTACGAAGTCCAGTGACAGGTACTACATTATCCTGCCAGCGTAGTTGAACGAACTCTGGGAGTACCTCCACGAGAATGGGTTAACGGTAAATGTCCTACTCGAGGTTAATGAGAAGTGTGGCAGTCGCCAGCTGGGGGTGAATAGTTTTAGTGGACTACCTATCCAAGCGCTAATTAACAAGCAACCCACACACCCCTGGTATGCCTAAGCCCCAAGTCTAAGCCCAGGGTTCTAAACCTCAGGAGGATTGGAGCCTACTACGTGGGGGAACTGGGGGTGGGTTGTACATTGTGTGTGATGAATCAGTTGAGTGCTTCCTAGTTGAGGCAACTAACCCAGGGGATGCCGTTGAGGCTGTTGATGGGTATTTGAGGGGGGTTTCGGGGGAGGAGTAGGCTACTCCTCCCCACCCTCAGCCTCCTCAACATTAGGCGCCAGGTCATCAGCCTCCTTCAAGTGTTCGGCAATTTTATTGAGGAACGCCTAGAGAATTTCACTTATGGTTCCTGTGCATTGTCTGTGGTGGTATTGCCCTTGCCGTTACAGCATGCGTCCTGGAGTATTCCTTTAAACCACCATCTTGAGTACGTGCCTTAACCTTAGTGTTCATTATTGGTGTTGATCTCTATTGTGCCTTGGGTTAGGTGCTTATGCGTTTCTTGACTCTTGTATGTAACTCCCTTGTGTTTGCTGTTGGGCAGGTTACTATTATTATTGTTAGTTTACTTGTTAGTTTCTTAATCTCCTCCTTAAGCTTAGCCATCCTGCCTGTTACGCTATTCACCTCCTTTAGGTTGGGTAGTACGTACTCTAGGTTAGCCATGAGTAACTTAGTTACTTGACTTATCCTCAAGTCTCCGCGGCATATGACCAGTAGCCTATTCTTGACGCTGCTTGAGTACCCTGTTAGGGCTGTTTTACCGTCAGTGATTACATATACACCAGCGCCAACATCCCTTATTGACGCGCAGTTAATTTCAAGTATGTTGTAGTTGCTGCAAATACCCTTAACACACTCCTCAATCTTAGCCTTTAAGTCCTGCATTCACGGTGTTAGTGCTTGGGGTCTATTAAGTATTTAGCTAAGTATTTAACTGCCTAGGATCAAGGCCTACGCCTGGTGAGTACGTAGGCGTTGTAGAGCATCACTGACTTATTCTCCTCCTTAAGGGATTCTGCATTAAGTATCCTGCCTATTAGGAGGCTCTCGATACTGTCGTTTGTTGATTCTAATCTCTCCTTAAGCATTGATATCCCATTCATACTGTTAACCTTGACCCTAATAATGCCGCTGCCGCTTGGTATTAGGACCTCCTTCTTACCTGCCGCTATGGCTGGTGTACTCACATCGATACTATCCACTAGGCTAGCCACCTCACGCAGCATGTTTAAGCCGCCAACCCCAAATAGGTGCAGGTGCACCCTACCACCAAGCACATCCCTAACAGCCCTCACCACGTTAATTATAAAGCCTGCATCACCCTTATGAGGTACTAGGGAGCCTACACCAATGTACCTAGCCCCAAGGTCCCTGTAGTACTGGACGCACTTAACATACGTGTCCAGGTTCCAGCCCTGTACAACGAGCATAACCTCCCTACCCAGGGACTCCCCAAACCTCAATGCAGCCTCGGCGTTAATTAAATTCCTACTGAATAATTTGATCCTCACCTCGTGATCCTTAACATGCAGTATTGGGTAATCCCTATGGACAAGTATATCCGAACCTAATACATATTGAGTGTAAAGCACTTGAGCCTGGCTTAGGTGGTTCACCTGCAAGCCCCTAACGGCGTGTAGTGGCTGTGTCATTGAGTCCACGATTAATGGCCCATTGTAACTGTAAAACCTCCTAAACCCCTCGCTAAGCAGCCTAGTTAACCTATGTGCACCCCTATGCTGTCTCATATTCCTTATAGACTTCATGGATACCAGCAAGCCGTCAATGCTGAAGAAGTTCCAGTAATGCGGATCCTCAGGTTCAATGAACCAGGTCAGGTAGAGCCTCGGCATAATTACACGTGCCTTGAAAGCACCTCCTTAACACCATCAACGTTAACCTTACCGCCTAGGGACGTGTATATGAGTGAAATAGCCCTGACAATCTCCCCAGGGTTACCCTCGGTGTAGTCGTGTATGACCTTAACGACATTCTCGCTAATATCCATGTCAAGCCCCCTCCACTTAACAAGCCTACCAACAAACTCCAACGACTCCTCGTAGGTGAAGGGCTTCAGGTAAATTACGAATGACGAGAGCCTTCTGGCTAAGGCTGGGTACGTATTCACAACCTCATCCCAACCGGCGGGCGTTGAAGCCGCCAGTAGTAGGGTTTTACCAGGTAGGTTGTCAATCAGATTCCTGAGGAGACTTAGGTACTGCAGCCTTTTCACCTGCCCAATGGTAACCATGTCCTCTAATTCATCAATAAGTATGAGTATTGGGCTGTAACCAGCCTTCACCGCCACATCACCAAGGTTCACCATGAACCTTAGGGCTAATTCATCATTAACCCTGGATCCAAGCTCATGCTTAAGCCTAAAGTTTTGAGGCGCCGGTTCACCCATAAGCCACTGCCTGGCGTAGCCGCCGTCCTCACCGCCACTTAATATAAGGGTTAAAGTCTCCCTTAAAGGATACTCAAGATAGGTGGTAACTTTACTCAACAGTTCACTGTCCCTTAGCATTAGGTTGATGAATGCCCTGTACAGGTTCATGAAGCTTGAGCCCGGTGTATTAACGTAAGTTACCAAGGAGTCCTTGAAGTTAGCCTTAACCTGGCTAGCCACGTGGAGCATGGTGTGGGTCTTGCCGAAGCCGTAATTGCCAATTATGACACCGGCCCCTGATGGGCCCTTCGCTACGGTTTCCACATACCGCAGGAGTTCGGTCACGTTGCCGTGTGAGTCGTAGAGTAACTTAGTATCCTCGTCACTGGGTATTGGTAGGAGTGTCCTCACATCAATCACCCAGGCTAATCATGATGTAGACGTACCTCTTACCGAAAACCTCCACTGAATCCTTGGTGGCGCCTGGGGCTCCGGTCAACACAACTTTATCTCTCCATCTTCTAACGAACTCCTCAAATAACCTGTCCATGAGCCTACTGGGCACGTATAGCTCGCTCTTAATCTCGTTAAGCAATTGCTGTATCGGAACGTACCTGCTCCATCTTCTCCTACTCAGTAGCCTGTACTTCTCAGGTAAAACGCTCTCAAACCTGCTGTAGAATTCCTCATTAACCACAGGACCCTTACCAACCCCCTCCACTTCGCTTATGAGTCTCAACGCTAAGTCCACTATGACTGCGTTATAGCCGGTTAACTTAATTATGTCACTGGGCTTAGTGACGCCCTTAGCCATGAGCTCGTAAACCCTCTTATATGGTTCAAGGCTACTTACAAATATTTCATGCAAAGTCTCAGAGTCACCATTACCCACAGCGTTAAGAAACTCCAACCCCCTCTCCGTAACCTTGTAATTGGAGTCACCGCTTATGAAGCCTAGGTCAATGGCGACTCTCAACAATTCCCTGAACCTAGGGTCGTTAACCGGCGCCGCACCTGACTTAACAGTATTCATGAATTCGTACAGTGAGTTAAGCGTGAAGAGTCTCATACACTGGACCTGGCCTGGGTAGGTTCCTTTTAAATTTTGCCTGATAAGTGGATAAATATCGTAAATTGTTAATTAGGCCTGTTCATATCAATATTACTGTAAACTCAAAACCCTCAATTGCATCTCACTAGGGATTCACTAGTATTACTTACCTATTTAAATGCCTAAAGTATGGGTCATGGGTGATCATCGTTAAAAATTAAAAATGGTGTATTATTAAACTGATTGAAGAGCTGATGAAGGGATTAAAGTTGATACTGCCTGATTGGGATGACATTGTTGATGCTAATTACGACTTCGTTAATGAGAAGCACTCTGAGGGTTACATGAAAGGTAGGTACATGCATGGTGCCAGGATTTGGGATTTACTTGGTGATGAAGTCATAGATGGTGTCTTAATCTCAATATCGGCAATTAAGCGGGACAAAATGAAGAAAATACTCGGTGCAGGGGGAGCCAGAAACTTCCTAAGGCTCCCAGGTAAAATGCAACTGATCGGTGACTGTGGAGCCTGGCAGTATAGGGATAAGGATACGCCATCCTATAGGGTTGATGAGGTGATGGATTACTACAGTAAGCTGGGTGTTGACTATGGGGTTACGCTGGATCACATACCCTTCTTCGGCAACCCCCAAGAGAGGATGGAATTAACGTTCAGGAATGCGGTGGAGATGTATAAACTATGGAGGAGTGGCAACTATAAGTTCACCCTAATGGCCAGTATACAGGGTATTGAAGTTGACCACTACGTGAAGTTCATGGATAAGCTGTATAATGTAGGTTACAGGCACTTTGCAATAGGAGGTCTCGCCAAGAGGAACACTGGTTTCATCAAGGCACTGGTTAGTGCGCTAACCGAGTACGTTAGGGGGAGACGTGATGTGGAGAAGGTACACTTCCTCGGCGTCACTAGGTTATCAATAATCCCCATGCTAAGTGAATTACTGAACCACGTTAATGAGGTATCCTTCGACAGCTCAGCAATGCTTAGGATGGCATGGACTAGGGAGGCGGGCAACTACATAACCACCAACGGTAAGGCATACACCGCCATTAGGGTGATTGGCGATAACCACGACGTCCTAAATGCCCTAAGGCTTTACGACAAGGGTGCATTAAGCCTTGAGGAAGTCATCGCAACATTGAGAAATTACCTAACCAAGGTTGGCCAGGTACATTACCTACCCTATTACGAGGCGCTACTGAGGGACGCGCCGTGGAAGAAGTGCAACTGCGCCATATGCCGAACCGTGGGTATTGACGCGGTGATTTTTAGGGGTAATGATAGGAATAGAAGGAGAGGGTTCCACAACGTCTACGTCTTCAAGAGACTACTTGAATCAGGAAAGGATATAAGATTCATCAACGTAAAGGTGAACCACTCAATTAATGGTGATGAGGCAACGAGTAATGAGTTAACCATCCTGCTTAATAAGGCTTCAAGAGTCCTCATAATTACTAATTGCACTGATGAGAAGAACGTGGACTGGAATGACGTTTTAAACCTGCTTAGGAGCCGTGGACTTAAAGTACCTTCCTTCGACATCGAACTTGAGGATACGTATAGGGAAGCGCTTAGGCAGTTCATGAGGCCGGCTAGTGAGATGTACGGTGGCTCCTTTAGGGCTATTAGGAACCTGGCTGAGGCCTTTAGGAGACTGGGTAAGCAGATGGATGTGTACGTGATAAGTGCTAGGTATGGGTTAATAAGTGAACGTGAAGTAATATTGCCATATAATGCGACACTTAAGGGACTTGATACTGATGCCATTAGGAATTGGTCTAAGAGACTAGGCTTAGAGAAGAGACTTATGGAACTGGTGGAGAAGCCGTATGACGTTATTATCGTTGCGTTACCGCGGGAGTACGCTATAGCCATGGGTTATGCTTTAAGGAGATTACTTAACATGGATAATGCAATACTCATACTGCCGAAGTCCATAATTGAGGATGTTAAGGACATTAAGGCTAAGGTGATGCTGGCTGGAGGCTTGACAGCAAGGCTTAAGTACATTAAGCGCTTAACCAAGGCGCTAAGCAGCACAGGGGTAACCCTTGATAAATGGCTCCTTTAACTAGGAGAGGGTATTTATTAAGTCCTCGAGCACCGCGATGACGTCCGTTACACTACCCACTGCCCTAGGCAGTAATCCCCTGAACCTGCTAAGCATGTTCATGAACCTACCTTCACATTCACTAAACCCCCTAGCAGCGTTTAAGTAACCCTTGGTGATGTTCAGCAGTTCTCCGTAACCTGCTTCACTACTTTTGATTGCTATAAGGCATTCCCAGTTAGCCCAATTAGAACTATCAATAATACCGCTTTTAGTGAAGTTAGCTGAGCCAACCAAGGCATGCTTATCGTTAATGTAAAGCTTCGTGTGAAGTCTTCTGCCTAAATCCCCAATCCCCAAGTCAAATAGAAGGTTGTCACCAAGAATCTCACTTAACCTAAGCATGGCCTCAATGCCACCAAGCAAATCCTCCAGTTGGGACTTAATGAAACCTTTAACCTCATCATCAACGCTCCCCCTATTAACAATTTTACCGGCTAAGTCAAGTACATCAAACCTGAGCGCATCGTCGAAGCACCTAGTTAACACCTTAACTTCAACACCCTTGTTAATAATAGTCTCAATAATGTCGAGAACCCTGGCTGAGGAGAACCAAGGGTAGTGTATGAATGGTCTACTGAACTCGAAGTTCGTTACCCAGGGAGATATTATGTACATGAAACTACTGTTGAAGGATTCATGAAGGAATCCTCTAATTAAATCCTCGATACTACGCTCCGCGGTTAAGTTGTCACGACCCCTACACACAATCACCCACCACACCCCAGGCTGTATGTCTTCCCCCGGAACTCAACAATGACACCGTTACTGTAGGCTAGTTCGCCGTCAAGTGCCTTACCTACCTTCTCAATAATCATGGATGCAAGTATCTTAAGCAGCCTCCTATCCAGGGTCCTGGCCTGTATGAATGGTGCACCAAACCTACCACAAGACCTAGAGTTAACGTAACACATGCCACAAGCCCCATTACAGGATAATAATGCCAAGCGTGTTAGTACCGAGGTGATTACTTTACGCAGCAATACAAGTGATGATATAACTCCTTCGCAATCATCAATGCTTTGATTGCTCCTCTGACGTCTCCTCGGCCTTAGGCACTTAAGTATGTAGTACTTCTGATCATTCTGCTCCACATTACTTCCCGCGGCTAATGTTTCAAGCATAGAAGATACATCATCTATGAAGCGTTCCTCGGAGTTTTCAGCCCCATAAAGGTTCCGCAGAACGTTAGTTAAATTACGCTGGCTCAGTGCCCTTCTGAGCAATACACGTATTAATTTCCGTAATGTTTGGTACTTACTAATGACCATCACTGTGTAGATGATGAGTTCATCAAAGTCGGGGAACCTCCTATAATTCCGCTCAAAATCGTATCTAACACTGTGTATTCTCCAAAGAATATTGAAAGCATCCTCGCCAATTAACTTCCCTATTCTAGTTGCCTCCTCAAATACCGAGAGCCACTGTTTAACGGTCTCCTTAAGTTCATCAGGAGTCACTATTATGCCTAAATCATCAGCCACCTGCTTAAAGAGCCTTGTTAACTCCTTTATTGGCTTAATGTCATCTTTCACTACTCTACTTAGCTCATCCTTTCTCTTAACAATGGCAAAGTGTATTAAGTCTTCAGGAGTACCAATGAGGCACTTACCTAATGAGAGTAATAAGTCCTCAACTAATGTCTCACCGTTTTTCCAGATATCTAGTATGTATTCGCCTTTACGCATAACCCCTATACCGCCTGAGTCCTTCTCCACGATTGTAATGGGATCCGTCGATAGCTCTTCATACTGCTCCAAAAATTTACCAGCCATAACTCCACCCCTGGTGCTCATTGTCCTTATAAGATGGTGACTGAAGGTATGTCTTACTAAATCGAAAATTGCACCAATTTTCCAATCATTATTCCCTTCTTTGTACTTATTCAGTATGTTTTGTAATCTATCACTTACCTTCTGTAGTAGGTTACTATCATTTACTTTACCACCCATGAATAACGTAATGAGCTTATATCTTCTCCCCAACTTACTCATGAAATATCTGAGAAGAAGCGCTAGATCGTCATTATTATAATTATTAATGAAGTTTCGAGTAATATCAATTATGGGTTTCGCATTGTCAACATTATATATCAGCTCAGTTATATTATCACTACTTCTAAGCTCGTGATGTAGGAATGCTAATTTTATGAGATCAGCTGTCTTCAAGCTACCCATCAATTCAAAATAGTAAACAATGGGCAAGTCACTGGTAAGTATATGCATTAGTGAATTTACTAATGCTGTATTAATGCTAAGTTCGTAGTAGCTCGGTTCAAGTTTCCTAGATCTATTATCATTTATTCTCCTCATAATGCTTTCGAATTGTTCCTGAATTATTTGACTATAATTAAGGTCTATCTCTAGAACCCTTGTATTATTAATCTTATATCCAATGGTAACTGGATCCCATAAACCATCCTTAACGCTTCTTGTAAGAACCTTAACAAAGTTATTAACAAAGTTATTAAAATATCTAGGTTCTTGTGCCTTTACGCAGCACCTAGAATCAGATCCCTTAATAGTATCGGCAACAATGCAGTGATCCCGATTTTCCTCATTCCTTTCTTTACAGAAAGGTCCCTCAATTTTTGCATTTACATCAATTGCGTATATACCAAAGTAAACATTTGAGTTTTTGTAAAGTCTTATACCTTTATCTCTTATAATTTCCCTAAGGGAACTACACGGTATATTTAACCGAGTCACAGGTTCCATTTGAAATTGATAAGTATAAGTAAAGAATCTTGGGAATGAGTTACTTAAATCTAAGTAAGTATAAAATTTATACTTCTTCGATATTTCATCACAAGTAAAATTATGCCTTACATGTGGGTAAAATAACCATCTATGAAATAGCCTCCTATGTTCTTCATCGTATTTACATTCAAACGACTTAATATGTATAGAGTCTATGGTTCTCGCATAGACGTGCCCCTTTCTAAGTATTTCTTTGACTATGTATTGATATTCATCAGGCAATGTAAGTCCAGTCTGTTCAGTCTTAGGTAGTTCAATAGGTATTGGTTCTCCACTAAGACTATAGTAGCCATTAATGTCAGTAATAATAGGTTTCACATCCTTACTTAAAGATGGGGGTGATGTAAGTGGTATGAATAACCCTGTTCTCTCTCTGTAAGTTGGTTTCCCTGGTAAATATCCCGCAGTTGAAATGACCAAGGATAGATTTTCAAAAGCTATAGGGTCTTTTTCCCCTTCACGGTAAATACGTATCTGTGGCAGTTTTTCCTCAGCAAAGAGGTTATCAGGTACGTAGCGCCTAAGTACTTCCAACCATCGGAGAATCTCTCTCGCGCTCATGACTTCTCACCTCTTTCACAAAGATAATATAATTCATTGCCAATTTTTTCAGCATACTCTTTAACCTTTTCTTTATTGATCAATAAAACACCATAGGCATAATCAATAAAATCATCACTTAGTAATTTCAATAATTGAATTATTTCGCACTCGTACTTAAGTTTATCAGCATCATCAATGCGACGTTTTTTACGCAATCCAGGATTCTTAAGAATGTAGTACTCAATGGCTAATTCAGCTATTGTCTGTTTAATAAGCTCCTCACCATCTATAGGTAGGTAGAGCATATCATAGTTAAGTGCATCCCTGAGACTCTTAACCCTAGTGAATAGTTCAAAAAGCCATGCTTGGTGAGGTAACTCATGGGATAGCTGTATACCCACGACAGCCCTCATTAATGGGTTCTCATACATCCTCCTACCACCCCTACCAGCCCTCTGAATCAGTGATGCAATATTGAGCGGAGCGCCATGCTGATATATTAAAATCACGTCTGAGTAATCAACCCCAACCTCAAGTGAGCTGGTTGATGTTACCAGAGTGGCATTCCTAATATCATCACGTTCACGGCTTGAGAACGTTGCAACATTGTTGAATAACGTGGTCGTGGCATTTCTTGGACTATTAACTATGGTGTCGAGCATGTAACTCCACCATAATTCCCCATCCTCCCATGCCTTAGTTGATACTATGTGGCTAATTTTGCCGCTCTTGATATTAACTATGTCATTTTCATCATCATCATACTCATTTGTGAACTTATCGCTCCGTGGATTTCTAAGGTCTTGAATCCCAAATTCCCCTCCAGATTCTTCCCTAGATCCCTCTCGCTTAATTGCATCCGCTAAATCATGTCTCATTCTCTTTAGTGTATTTAATTCGTCGATAAAAACAATGGTCTTCTTCCTCCAAGTGCCATCAGCATTGTAGATTGATGGCATGTTGTAGAATATATCCATAATAGTCTGTATGGAAACGGCTATGTTATTAACCGCCGAGATAGTTGTAGGTACCACTATGAAGAAGTACTCATTACCGAGTGGTATTGTCTCATCTTTATCAACGGTGATTACGTAATCGTTTACGTTATCCTCTCTTATTTTTCCTGAAAATAACCTACCTAGAAAATCCGCGATCTTAGGTATGGTTGCGCTCATCCCAATAACTAACGTGCCTAATTTACCAGCCCCTTTCCTGCTCTGATTATACCATATCCTATTGAGAATCCTTCTTAGGACATAGGCATATCTGACTCCAGCTACATCTACGTACGTATGCACCTCATCAAGCACAATGATTAATGGGGAATCCCATACCTGCCTATTTTCTATCCTCCTAGTAACACCAAATAACCGTTCATTATCTGTGCTAAGTAAGTAGTTTAAACGTAATGTTTCAAGTAATGCTAGGTGAACATCACCACTAACTTTACCTTTGGTGAAAGCCACAAAGTCGATACTCTCCTTTTCTATACTCTCCTTTCTATTGGCAATCCCGCATAAAATAGCGTCGTCAATCGTTAATTTGCCATCACTCTCTACAATTTTAAACATTGGGTATGAACCGTCTGGACATTGAATAGATCTTAACTCGACATAGCATTCATCATTATGCTTTTTAACATACACGGGAACCTCATACTTAAGCATTAACTTTAGTTCTTCCTTCTTTCCCTTGCAAACCTCATCAACTTTTCCTCTATTCTTATTCAATTCATTCTCATAATCACTCTTAGGCCTAACGTCTGTGTAATCTATTGTTAAACGTATTTCTTTAATCCCTCTTATTTTAAGTTCATCATTGAGGTAATAAATATACCTTATTAACCTAGTTACCTGATCATTAGCCAAGGCTCTCCTTGGATACACTATTAAACCCACGGGTGAGTTCTCACTGATCTGCGCATTCAACTTTGTTAGGATAATTTTCCTCGCCAACGCCGTTAGTAGTATTGTGAGCACCATTATCTCAGTCTTACCACTACCTGTTGGTGCCTCAATGACTAAATAATCCGGTTCACTACTATCAATACGTTGAATCAACTTCTCAAAAGCTCTCCTAATTCCCCTTATTTGGAACCTATAGAGACGTAATTCATTAAAGACTCTCTTGAAGAAACTACATACGATATCCCAATACTCGCTCCATAGAGAATCAACATTACCTATATTATTATCCCCGGCGAAGTAACTATAGTACTTTGTGAAGAATGCATGTAGTTGTTTCTTTAGGGAGCAATCCCCATTATCACTACACACCTTATCGATATTGCAAAAGCCGAGGGGTAACTCACGTGGATGTGCATAAGCGAAAACCCTTGACGTTAATAGAGGTGACTCAAATACTGAGGTGTCTGGGAACCTCTGTTTAAGGTTATAGAGGTCGCGGGTGATCTCTATGAACCTGCTCCTAACCTTAAACTCTGCACTACTGCTTAACAATTTAACGCACTTAGGGATAAGTTCACTAGCTTCCATGCAGGACTTATTGCAATCATCTTTATCCTTTATCTCCAAGTCAGGCAACTCGCTAACACCATCAACATTAATTAGTAGGTATCTGCTTATGCAGTCGTTGTATATGCCTCTTAGATATAGGTAACATATAGATTTCTCAATAATGTGACTATCGCTTAGGATTTTTCTCAACTCCTCAGTAATGCTTTCATTTAACTCTCTGCTACAGGCTATTGAAAATCTATCCAAGTAATCCACTATTTGATTTATCATCTTATCGCGTTCATTATTATTAATCCTAACCCATTCACCATACTGCATGCCCAAGGCTAGGTCCTGTTCCCTCTCCTCGATGTATGATAAAACAGCATTAATTGCATACTTATCTAGGAACATCCTATCCCTGCCACAGTTTTTGAAGAGTTCTTCAACCCCACTAGGCCACTTAATGTCCAGCAGGCTGCTCATTACAGCTTCACCACGCAGGGTAATATACCTCTCCTGCATAATTCAATGAATACTTTAAATTCCTCATCACTTAATACACCGCTCTCATTAAGCTGCTTGAAGTTAACTTCGCCGTTGAATTTTTCAAAGACTTTGATTAATATGTTAATCTCTTTATCACCTGCGCCGCTTAATTCTCTGAACCTTATGATGCTATCATTGATAGTTTTATCTAAGTTCTCCATATAATGTACAATATCGCTACACATATCTACAGCAACTTTGACATCCTTAACACTACCGCTAAGTACTCCACTAATTTTATTAATACATGTATTAATTTTTTCAATATAAACATTATTATTGTTATTGTTTGAATTTAACCTATTGTTAATGTAATCAAGTAAACGTTTTATAGAATCAATATGGGATTCCATAGAGTTGATTTTTTCACCGATATCTTCATGAAGCATTTCATAAATATCTTTAATGCCATGGAGGCAATTCTCTTGCCCACTTATTCCATTCACCTTATTCAACGCATCTTTAACGCTATTTCTAATGTTCTGGAGGCCACTTAGCAAATCCTTAATTAAGGATGTTTTCAACCCCTTACCATCTACCTTACCTATCTCGTCGCTTACCATTCTAAGGGCATCAACTATCTTTAGTTTGTCCTCTACATTACTTAACTCATCCATTATATTCAGTGGGTTGTCGCAGAAGTTACTAGTAACTATGTGTAGGATACAGGTACTTATCAAGTCACCATTAATTCCCATACTGACTAAGGTGCTTTTAAGGGTAGTAGCATGCTGGATAATGTTACTGAGACTGCTTAATGAGTCGCCAATTTGCATTTTCTCTAGGAGCTGGCAGTCATTTTTAAGACACGCACCTGCATATTCCCTAATCCAAATGCTTAGGTCATTATTCTTATCATTAATCTTGCTTATCAGTAGCTTGTAATTACCGTAATACCTATTAAAATTCTTGATGAACTCATCCACTATGCCGCATCCCTCGATATTCACGCCCCTACCTAATACCTTACTCAGGACTATTGATAACACGTATGTCATATCTGACTTAAATGCCTCAATCAATGTTTCTAATGATGACTCTAGGCTGCTTGTGTCAGATTTATTAAGGTCAATTGCCGTGAACTTAAAATCACCAGGCTTAATAATGATGCCGTATTCACGTAGAGTATTCATCATTGTTTTCAAGATATCGTACCTCTTTTCAGCATCATTCAATAGGTTAATCATCCTATCACCACTGCTAGCTATGCTATTTGCATATTCCCGGGTCTTCGTCATGTCTATCCCCCTATAGTTCTCTAAGGTTCTTAATCTCATTCCTTAACTTTCCTAACTTATTTATAACTTCCTGATTTTTACTTAAAACCTCTATTAAATAGTCAATGTCCTTGCTTAAATCCTCTAATTTACTTGTAAAATCACTGAAGCCTGCTGACTCCCTAAGGCTAATCGCAATGTCTTCATGTATTGTTTCAATAGCCATTGAATCATTTGAATAATTTTTAAGCTTATTAATTTTTTCATCGATTTCATTCAATTTACGTATTAATTCATTTACATTATTCATCACTATATTAAACACGCCTTTTTCTGTGTCCTTTCCTATAAGCGCATTGTTGATATTGTTGATTACACCGCCAATTAGTTTATTAATCATGAACTCAAGGATAAATAACTTCTCATAGTAACCTTTGTTCTGAAGGTAGGGTATAAACTCCTCAAGGTTTTCCTTCAAATCCTCGCATGATGCGCCGTTGAAAATATTTAACTCCATAAGCCTACTTTTAAGGTTACTAAGCCCTTTCATTAATTCATTTACATTATTTATGAAACCTACCTGCACAGCTTCACTATCATTAATGTATCTACTGATTTCATTCCTAAGTTCCTCAAGTTTATTCCTCATCTTACCTAGTACATTATTTACATTATTTAGCGTAGTTACTATGTTGCACGTTTCCTCCACCACGCTCTCCATATATTCGGGTATTTCATTTTCAATTTCTTGAAGCGTATACCATGTTAACATGTACCTAAGGACTTCGTGATCCATATTTACAATAATGTTGATCTTATTATATACCCTGTTAATTAAGTTTCTTAGGTCAATGCCTTTGCCCTTATCGCCTTGAATATTCATACTTGCTATTGATATTAAATCCTTAAGCGCCTCTTTGAATGGCCTATTATTTGGATCATTAATGATATTGTTAATATTAGTCCAAGCGGTATGTAGACTCTCGAAATACTTACTGTTCCTCATCAGGCTACTAATTAGAATTGTGTTTGAGAGTATTGAAACTTTCTTCCCTAATAGCTTATATGAAATGCTGTTTTCACTGAAAATCTTCTCAAAGTCTTCGTTAAGTGCATTTAATTGTCTAGCAAATTCCTTTAAGTAGTCCCATAATACTTCACTGTTTTTAGAGGGTTCGATTAACCAAATGTACCTGGCATTTGCCTCACCAATCGAGTGGTCTTCCTCAAGTAGGTAACTGAGTACTTCCTTAATTCTGTCATTGGCCTTAATGTACTCATTTACGTTTAATGTTTTCACTTTTCTGGCGTATTCATTGGTAATCCTGTAGATGGTGCTTGCATATTGGCTTACCAGGTTCCTTTCATTTCTATCTAATTTAGAACATTCATTTAACATGTTATAAAACATGCTTATGAGGAATAATGTTGCCTTATCACCAAGATACGGTACATGAACAATCCCAACATCTATAAAATGCCTCCATCTCTCCCTTAACCTATTAATTATGTTATCTATACCTTCCTTTAGCGGTATTGGAATTAATATAACCCCTCTTACTTCCTCTCTAGTTAATAGGTTTTGTAAAATTATTGTCTTAAGCTTATCATTATCGACGTGAGTGCTTGGCACAAATACGATCATTAAATTCTTAGTGGCATCACTACTTGAATCCACCTTTAATATTTCATGTTTAATGTGATTCATTAATTCCTTACTTATATCTAAAATATATTGCTCGTTGTATTTGCTGAACTTCTGGTAAAGAGACTCTATGAGATTATTAATTTGTATGTTTCTACTGCATCCAATTATTGGCATCAATATGATTGGTGGATATACGCGCTCTATTACTGAAGGCCTTAATGCGTAATGATATTCCGTATCCTCCATTAACGACTGAGCCACATAGTTGCTGTAGACTGCATTAGGATCTAGACTATTAAATACATCATAGATTTCAGGTTTATAGAATTCAATGGATATACCCTTAATGATTTCAAGTAAATCCTTAAGCGATTCCTCATTAAGCACAACATACTCATGGTCACTCCATGCTTGGATAATAATCCTTAATATGTCATCTGCGTAGGTATCAATATCTTTACCGAGATCCTTAATCGCCCTTTTAATGGCACTATGTAGATCATCAACTTTAATAATTTTCCTTGACTTTACGAAGAAATCCTCATTAAGCTTCTGAACCTTTAACCTGCTAAGTTCATCATCAGTAAGGAAGCTTTTCAATAGTGATTCAGGTACTTGGCCAATTAAGATTATTAAAGAGCTAAGTAGCTTACGGTGAAGGGGATCAGTAACATTATTAAGTAATTCATCGAGCGCGTTAAGATCGACGTAAGGTACGTTTTCGGCAATCACGGCTTCCTTTAACGGGGTAAATAAATCACTGAGGCTAATCTTAGGGTTGCTGGAATTTATCACACTTGCTATTACATCGCTATTGATTGAGGTATACTTATTGATCTTGATTAGCTTGTATACTTGACCTATACGCCCCTTACCCATCCACCAAATTAAGTTCGCTAAGTACTTCCCTAAAATTACCTTGGATAATTTCTCAGATAATTCTAGTGGGTATACTAGTGGTATGGTGTAAGTCCTGGTGCGCCAGGTCCCCGCCGCTGAAACTGTCTCGGCATATATTGATGAGGGGCCGAAGACAAGTATTGGAAATACCCATGATTTACCTTCATAAACCTTATCGAATAATCCCCTAAATGGTGTTGTCGTATAGCTGATAAGATTCCTAAGCTCCTCATATTGCTCCTCTATCTCATCAATAAGCAGTACGCATTTTGAGTGCCTCTCTAGGACTCTAACCACTTCCTCATGGTTAACACGGCAGTGTTCAAACTCCCCCCACTCCTCAGCATCATTGGACTTAATAACTTTGTTAATTACGTATCTGCAGAACATTGATGCGTAACCAGGTAATTGATCCTCAGGTATCTTGCTGCTGCCTCTTTCCTTTAGTTTCGCCTCTACTAAGTAATTCACCAGTGAAGACAGGTTTACTTTAACCGCAGGTATGCCATTCTTTAATGCAAAGCATAATAGATGCCTTAATAATGTCGTCTTACCTGACCCGTAGGGGGCAACTATTATTGGGACTAAGTACCCACCACTTAATTGACCTGGCTGATTTTTAACATAATCTAATATTGTTTTCTCAAGTTCCTCACGAATTTCCTTATGAATGTTAGTTAAGTCCACCCAGTGATTGAAATCTTGGCTCTGTTGAATCATAACACTTAACAGACTCCTAACATATTTTTAATTCTTTAGCGAAACTTAGGTGTGTGCTTGTTTACGCCCCCTCTTGGGTTTGCGGATTTCGAAGCCGCTATCAGAGGGCCCCATTCCCAGAATTTCTAACTTTACCCAGCCTTTAGGGCGAGGCTTGCCGTTCGTTTTATCACGAAACTCATGGCGACCGGGCTCGGTACTAAGTTCACGCCGAGACTTCACATAATTCAGGGGTTTAAATAATAGGGCGTTAATTAGGGATAATGCACCGCCTTAGGTGTCACGTTCCACGTATGGAGTATATCCTATCATCACCTGGACCGCAGTAGATTACCGCGGGCTCGGGCTCGATGCGTTCACCGGTGGCTGAGTCTGTTGTGTGCGCTTCAAATAATTCTCTGGCTGTTAATTGCCTATACGTGATCTTACCCTCACTCATGCTAACCACGTAGCCCCTTAACTCCTTCACCGGGAGCCCGGTGAGCTCATCAACCTCCTTCCTAAATGACCTCAGTATAATACTCAACACTTCACTGGACCTCAGGGACTCCACAAACCACCCATAGAACTCGGGCCATAGGTGTGGGTTAGTCCCATAGACAAACTCGTTTGGACCCGCCCTCGTTACATCCCACTTAATTGCCTCCAAATCACCGGCTTTTTCCAATCCCATACCCATGGCTATTATGGCTCCATCATCGAGTCCCCTCCAGGTGCTTGGTCTAGCTAATTTAGAACCCGTTATTGTCAATATGGCCACCTCAATCACGTGGGACTCAAGCTCGGAAAGGAATTCCGACAAGCCACCAACCTCTCTAATCCACCTCTCCCCCTCACTCCTAGCCCTCTTGATGAGCCTGGAAATCTCCCTGGACTCACTCCTCACGACCTTCTTAAAGAGCTCTATCAACTCGTCAAGTGTGCCCTCGTACTCGTCGAGGTACCTGTGTACACTGATCTCTGCCTTGAACATGTAGTGGTACCTATTCCTCCCTAGGCGAAACCTATCGTACTCCAGTATTGAGAATGGGACGTAAATCCCGAGGGACTTCACGTACCTCCTAACCTCCTCCTCTATCCTATCCACCTCCTCACTCAACCTCTTCCTTCTCCTTAATTCCCTCAGCAACTCCCTACTAAAGACATCCAACTGCTCCGGCTGTGCTTCCTTGAGGAACTTGAGAATGTCCTCGGCATCAAAGGTGAAATCCCTACCTTTCTCTAGGTAAATTGATTGTTCTGGAATCACGACCTCACCCTTCCTAGACCTCTCAACAACCTCCTCAAGTTTATCCCTCACCTGCGCCACCAAGTCCTTGCTCTCATCCAACCCCATACCAACCAAGTCGAGGACGTAATCCACGTACCACCTAATCCTCCCTAAATCCCTGGCATCACGCTTATGCATATGATTACCAAATAAACTGATTATTAAAGCTTTAATAGCCACTGCATTAATAAGTCCAGGTATTATTCGTCACGATGTAGAGGAGTTGAGGGCGTTAAAAGCCCGGAGGACGGGAGCCGACTTCCCCAGCAATACCGGGAGGAGGATCCGCGACGCGGAGACCGAGTAGCGCCCATAATGGGGCGTAAACCCCAAGACCCCGGGGAGCCCTAAAGGCGGGGAGGAGGTCAGTGCGGTACTACGGCGCCTATGAATCCTTCGAATTAGCCATAATATATGATAAAGTTATCCCCCATCCCCGCCATAAATGGCGAGGTTTTCCCCATGTTTATAAACTGAGTCCCCATACAATAATGCAATTGCCCTGGGGAAATACCTAGAATTGAAATTAGCCGCCAATCAGCGGCATTCTTAAAGGCGGAAAAGGCAAAATAACATAGTCAGTGAACTACCCCGCTCTCACGGGGGACTTCCCCTAACCCCCAAAAGTTAATTAAATTTAAATATAAACTCATAAGATTCACGGAGAAATTCATTGCCTTAGCACTATGTAGTACTTCGATTTTTTATCGCTTGTCACAATTATTAATCCATTTAATTCAAGCTTCATCAATGCGCGCCTAATCTCGGATTCGCTGGCTTCGCTGCTCCATGCCTTAACTGCCTGAAGAAGATCGGAATAAGCTATTTCCTTCTTTGACTTAAGGAAGTTATATATCAAGTAATCCAGCGGCAGCGATGCACTCATCACTGATCACACATATAGGCTCTCCGCCCTCCCCCGCGTTCTCGCCACCATTTGCCTTATGCGGTCCCACCAAGACTCATAGAACTTAATCATGTCTGGAGTTATTGATGCCCGAACCTTCTTCATTGCCTGCAGGAAGTGCCTAGCCTCCACGCTCGTCGCATTCTCGTTCTCCCTAAGCGCAATTAATCCGGCCTCCCTCACCAGCATCTCTATATCCGCGCCGGAGTACCCCTCCAACATGTTCGCCAACTCCTCCAGGTCGACGTCCTTGGCTAGGGGCATGTTCCTCGTGTGAACCCTGAGTATCTCGAACCTAGCCTCCTTATCGGGCGGCGGAATATAGACTATCCTATCGAATCTCCCGGGCCTCAGCAGGGCTGGATCCATCATGTCGGGCCTATTAGTGGCCCCAATTATCACTATATCGTCAAGCCTGGATATGCTATCCATCTCCGCCAGCAGTTGGGCAACTATCCTATCCATTGCTCCCGTATCCATGGTCATGCCCCTCGCTGGGGCTATGCTGTCTATTTCGTCGAAGAATACCACGGCTGGGGCTGCCATTCTGGCTTTCTTGAATATCTCCCTAATTGCTTTCTCGCTCTCCCCGAACCACTTGGAGAGCACCTCCGGCCCCCTCACGGATATGAAGTTGCTCCCGGACTCAGTCGCCACGGCCTTAGCCAACAAAGTCTTCCCAGTACCCGGAGGCCCAAACAACAAAATACCGCGAGGCGCCTTTATTCCTAATTTCTTGAAGCGCTCGGGATGCTTGAGGGGCCACTCAACCATTTCCTGCAGCTCCTGCTTAGCCTCCGCTAATCCGCCAATATCGCTCCACCTGACCTTGGGCACCTCAATATATATTTCCCTCAATGCGCTGGGTATCGTCTCCCGCATGGCGCTCAGGAAGTCCTGCATTGATACTTGGATCCTCTTTAAATTATCGTCGGTGAACGTGGATGGATCATCCGGGTTAATTATCTTCTGTTGAAGGGCGCGGCGGAGGGCCTTCATGGCGGCCTCCTTGCTGAGCGCGGCTAGATCGGCCCCAGTATATCCATACGTGACCTCTGCCAGCTTCGCCAGGTCGACGTCCTTGGCTAGGGGCATGTTCCTCGTGTGGACCTGAAGGATCTCCTGCCTACCCTTGGCGTCGGGCGGATTAATCCATATCTCCCTATCGAATCTGCCGGGCCTCCTAAGGGCTGGATCAACGGCGTCGGGCCTATTAGTGGCACCGATAACGACGACTTGACCCCTCTCCTGCAAACCATCCATCAAAGTAAGCAACTGAGCCACTACACGGCGCTCGACTTCTCCAGTGACCTCCTCCCTCTTAGGCGCAATGCTATCGATCTCATCAATGAAGATGATGGCAGGAGAATTCTTCTTAGCCTCATCAAAGATATCCCTTAATCTGGCCTCGGACTCCCCATAATACTTATTCATTATTTCTGGTCCATTTATTGATGCGA
>Ga0080003_1000718_pt1 | contig 20443 bp, 23 predicted proteins | sample JossMetagenome_FD_69206 | JGI IMG/M metagenome (GOLD analysis project Ga0080003, IMG submission 69206) | Hot spring microbial communities from Joseph's Coat, Yellowstone National Park, USA - JC2_E (SPADES assembly) (version 2) | ecosystem: Environmental > Aquatic > Thermal springs > Hot (42-90C)...
CCCCTCGCGGATTCATCGGAGTTCCTCCGCCTCCATTCGGGGGTATCAATCCACCGTACGTGTGCGGTATATACATCCATTTCTCCGCCACGGGCGGGGAAACCCCCTTCATCCCCAGGTGGAGGTTGACGGCCGCGTTCAGTCGCATGTCAATTGCGAGCCCGCACCTGAAGGCCGCGCCTCCTATCTTAGTCGACCCACCCGTATCAGGAGCACGTGTCCTAGGGATAATTCCACGGCTCCGTCGACCCTCCTTAAACACGGACCTCACTCCATCCAGAAAGGGTTGGATGATGCGGTCATCTGGATATGATATTTCGATTTAACTTAAAAATCCCGGCAATTATCCCGAGCAATATTATTAATTAATAACAACAATGATAATTCAAAACTTACCTACTGAGGGACCGCCGCCGTCGGCGCCGACATCTGAAACACAGCTGTCCCGTCAGCGGGACGCCTAGTCCGAGGGCGCATCATGCTGCACTCGAAAGTGCGGCCGAAAGTCAGCGATTTGTCTATCAATCTAGATCTCAACCATTAGGGTCGGCAACCGTATAATATGCGGCATCATGTCCCGCACCGTCGAGGAGGTCAGGGCCGCGCTCGCCGTGGGCTATCTAGGGGATGGCGACGATCAGGAACCCGACATCAGGGCGTGGGCTGAGGATCATGGTTACATGCTGGTCGGCGCCGTCAGCGCGTCCGGGGATCGGGATCCACCCAGTCGCGTCCTTGAGCTGTGCAGCTGGAACGGCGCCAAGACGATATTGGCGCGTGACCTCTCCTCGTTCGGCCCGGACCTCCAGTCATCCTATGAGGTGGTGAGGAAGCTCTACGCGTCCGGGATATCGGTTGTCCTCGTGAGTAGGGGTCTCAGGATAGATGGGCGCACGGCGCTGGGGAAGCTCATGATGGAGTTGCTGTCGATGGCCGTGGAGCTCGCCGCCTCGCAGCGGAATCAGAGACAGCAGTCCTCCAAGAAGACCGGCCGCCCTCCCAGATCGGTGGACGAGGCGGAGCTCCTCAAGCTGCGCGAGCGGGGCATGAGCGTGCGCGCCATAGCCAAGGCGCTGGACGTGAGCAAGTCAACCGTCTGGCGCAAACTGAGGGAGCTGGAATCCGGAAAGGCTAACTAGGTACCTCCGGGAACTCGCGCATATGGTAGTCGTGATAACCCACACGAAGGATCTCGATGGCATGGCGTCCGCCGCGATCGTCGTCCGGGAGAATCCGGGGGCACAGGTCGCGCTCGCGGACTACGATGATGAATACGTGAACGCGGTGGAGAGGGATGTGAGGCCGGGGGTCGGCGAGACCGTGATCATAGCCGACATAGGCTGCAATAGGAAGAGCATATCGAGATGGGCGTCCATAGTATCCGGCTGGAAGACCCGGGGCGCTAGGGTACTATGGCTGGATCACCACGCCTGGGATGACGACTGCGTAAGGGCCGTCGGGGATGTCGTCGACCTGCTCACACACGACACGGAGGGCAGGTGCGCGGCCGAGGTCGTCCTGGAGCACGTGGGAAGGGCAGGTGATCCCGTGGAGTCCAGGCTCGCGGAGCTGGCCCACGACAGCGACTTCAACCTGAGGAGCGAACCGCTCGCCGACATGTTATCCCGCCTGATATCATACTATCATTACATCGGCGGCCGCGGGGATGACCTGAAACTGCGCCTGATAAATTCGCTTTCGCTCGGCATCCTGTGGACTGTAGAGATGGACATCCAGGCCAGGGAATATGGGAAGATACTCAGGCAAGACTACGATCTCCTGCTCAGGTCTAGGGTTCGCGAGGTGAACGGATATCGCTTGGTCGTGGGGCTGCGCGGCGCCTACAGCGGCACGGACGCTTCCAACGTTGTCCAAGAGAGAATCGGCGGCGACATCATATTCATGGTGTCCGGGAGGGGGCATCTGAGCATACGCAGCGATCGTGACGACGTGAACGCGAAGGCGATAGGCGAGGCGTTCGGGGGAGGCGGGCATCTCCGGCACGCGGCCGGCGGATCAATAGAGGACTTGTTCCCGAATCCGACCGAGGAGCAACTGGACGCAATAGCCGATTACATAGCGGGGAGGCTGTCTGGAATCGACTTCAGGCTGCACGACGACCGGGAAAACGTTTAATTCAGGCTGCGCGATGACCCGGGATATCCTTGGTCCTTGTCAGGGTGTTCCGCATATCGAGCTTCACGGACCCCGAGACGGGCGCGTCCGGGAAACAGATAGAGCTCATCGGCGTCAGGAGGCACACGTCCGGATTCATCGGAGCCCCCCAGGAGGAGGCAGCCCTCCTCTCAAACCTCATGAACCAGCTTCAGAGCTGGGGCCTGGTGCCCCCCATGAGGGAGATGGCCATGCCTAAGATAGTACTCTACCTGACCGAGGACGAGTATGAGATGCTAGGAATACGCTTCGAGGTCAACGACGTCTACGAGCTCGAGTTCAAGGACAGCCGGATATCGCTCAAGAAGGCCACGGAGTCCTCCTCACAGTAGCGAGGTCAGGCCGTGGATCGACTGCCCTCCCGGAGGTCTTATCCGAGACGCCGCATGCGAAATTGTTCCATAGGATCGACGGGTTTCGCTCTACATAGGCGCGCACATGTACGCATCAGTGTACCTGTCGTACGCGTAGAGCTGGGGCTTCACGGCATCATATCGTATAGACCCCTCGCGGGTTCATCGGAGTTCCTCCGCCTCCATTCGGGGGTATCAATCCACCATACGTGGGCGGATATACATCCATTTCTTCGCCACGGGCGGGGAAACCCCCTTCATCCCCAGGTGGAGGTTGATGGCCGCGTTGATTGAAATGAAAAGCGCGTGTACACAGCAAGCTACTCACGAACAGCCGCCAACGGCGTCCGATGTGCGGCAAAGCGGACGCTTCATCCCCTGCCAGACTTCCGGATGTGCCTCCAGATTCTGGACTCCTCGGCCGCCAGTTTCATCAGAAAAGCCCTGCCGTCCTCCGGGCTCCACGCGCTCCTCATATGCGCTAGGGCGAGGTCGTCACCTATTCTACGCGATGCCTCGTAGAATGCCAGCGTGATTGCGTCAAGCAGGAGCCCCGACTCGATAAGCGCCTCGGCCTTCCTGCGGAAGACATATCCCTCGACCTCCTCGTCCAGCTCCGAGTACAGGATCCTACCGACGGCATCCACAACTCTCTTCACATGCGCCAGCTCGCCGGGCGGACCCGGCGGCAACACGTCCAGAGCCCTCGCCTGTCTAACTAAGTGCGCTGGCCTCGGGATACTGCCGGCCGCCGCCACGGCGGACGATGTGAGGAGCGAGAACGACTTCATCGCGTAGTAGTATACGGCCGTGGCGTCCGCGGCCTCGAGCCCCCTGGCGGTGCTCTCGGCGGCATCCATCGCGTCGCGCCTGGCGACGGCGCGCGCCAGCTCCTCCCTCCTATCCTTCCAGCTCGCCTTCAGTGCAGCTGCCTCCATGGACCTATCATCGACGATTATCATCGACGGGATCTCCTCGCGCGGAGGCCTCCGCGCGACTATTATCCTGACGACGGATCCGCGCTCCCTCCAGATCTCCTGACCCTCCTCCTCGCTCGGGAAGGCCACGACATCCATCGGACACCATTCGGCCGGGATTCCCTCCGCGGCGCAGCCTATGATAGCGATGGACAGGCCGTCGTATCTGCGCGCGGCGCGCCTGGCCCTCTCCTCGAGCGCGTTGATCCTCAACAAAGTTTAAATATCGGTCTCATATCTATTACCACCCGGGTATAAAACCATTTGGGGTGTTAATAGTTGGTCTATGGGCCAAGTTTCATGGAGTACGAACCCGGATCTAGGTGTCCTAGGTGCGGAAAGGGCACGCTGATCATGGATCCTAACACAGGGGAGTTGACCTGCTCCAACTGCGGATTCGTCGTCAGGGAGAGGATCGAAGACCCCGGACAGGAGTGGCGCGCGTTCAGCAAGGAGGAGAAGGATGACAGGAGCCGCGCGGGCGTCCCGCTCTCGCTTGCCATGCACGATATGGGGCTGGCCACCGTCATAGGCCCGAGGGACAAGGACGCGAGCGGGAAGCCGCTGGAGGCCCCCGTGAGGAGCATGATGCAGAGGCTCAGGACGTGGAACAGCAGGAGCCAGGTACACGAGCCGGTGGACAGGAACCTGAGGCAGGCGTTCAACGAGCTGGACACGCTGGCCGACAAGCTGAGCGTATCCCAGGCGATAGTGGAGAGGGCCGCGTACGTTTACAGGAAGGCGCTCGAGAAGGGCCTCGTGAGGGGGAGGAGCATAAGCGGGCTGATAGCCGCATCGCTCTATGCCGCGTGCCGGGCGCTCGAGACCCCCAGGACCCTCAAGGATATAGCCGAGGTGAGCGGCCTCAAGAAGAAGGATATCGCCAGATGTTACAGGCTGCTGGTCCGCGAGCTAGACCTGAGGATGCCGATCGCCGATCCCGTGAAGTCGGTGAGCAGGATAGCGAGCAAGGCCGGGCTCAGCGAGAGGGTCCAGAGGAGGGCCGTGGAGCTCCTGAGGAGGGCGTCCGAAGTCAGGATATCCGCCGGCAAGGATCCGATGGGGATGGCGGCCGCGGCGCTTTACATAGCATGCGTGCTCGAGGGCGAGAACAAGACCCAGAAGGAGATAGCGGAGGCCGCGGGCGTGACGGAGGTCACGATAAGGAACCGGTACAAGGGTCTCAAGGCGGCGCTGGGTCTGGACGACGCGCTTGCGGTCGCCGAGGCCAATAGGTTGAAGGCTAAGGAGGAGGCCAGCTAGGCCTCACAGGTTCAATTCCCCTTTTATTTCACGCACCATGTCCAAGAGCACCCCAGGCTCCGCACCTTCCCTGGCGAGCCCCTCGAGCTCCTCCAGCGCCAGATACGCGCGCTCCAACCATTCAAGCCCGGCCTTCCGGGACGAAATCGCCCTATAGATCTCCAGGAGCCCGAGCTTCACCTGGACATACTCGCGCCTGTTCATGGACTGGTTGGCTATGATAGATGCTATGAGGTTCAGCACCCTCCTGCGGTAGAGCCCAGCCGCCCTGGCGCTCTCGCCTGACCTTATGAAGAGCCTCTCGACGCGCGTGAGCTTCCTCTGGACCAATTAGATCTCCTCTATGGCCCTGACCCTCCTCCCGGCCAGCTCCCTGAGGGTCCTCATGTCCATGACATCCGCCAGCTCCCTCCCTATTAACTTGAGGTACATTTCCACCTCCTCGTCGTCCATGAACTGGAACATATACCTCCCCTGATAAGGCCTTGGAACTCCCTCCCTCCTCATGAGCTCGAAGTGCATGAACGGTTCGCCCCTCCTCACGGTCACGCTGTCGCGATCGTTGTTCAGGTTGACGACCTCCAGGGCCAGCCTCCCCGCGAATCCGCTGTGCACCTTCGCGGCGTTCAGGAACGATATCCCGAGCCTCCCGAACCTGCTCTTGGCCGTCAGGTGCGCGACGTAGTTCGGGGGCACGAACACTATCTCATGCGATACCAAGTTCCTGTGCTCCAGATACCTGATCTCGACGTCGTCCCTCACAGTCAGGACATAGCCGTCCCCATCCATGAGCTCGGCGTTGAACGGATGTATGACCTTGTAGCGCTCGTTGGCCTCGATGAATTCATCATATCCCAGCACGCACATACCCCGAGGGTCGGCCCGCGGCTTCAGATATCCTTTGCCATCGACCTCAAAGATCCCAGTGCGCATGGCAATACCTACTACCAGCTTGGCTCGGCGAGCCCCGAATCACATGCACGGATCAAATCACATATTCGCCCGCGGGCACCTCAGTAGACCTCTATGCCATCTCCCTTGAACCCCAGCTCCACCAGGATCCCCCTTATACTATCCCGGTGATCCCCCTGCAGCATTATCGCGCCGTTCTTGGCCGTTCCGCCGCATGCCAGCTTCCTCTTCAACTGCTTCGTGAGATCGTGGACGTCGAGTTCCTTGCCATCGAGTCCCTCGATAACCGTCATGGGCTTGCCGTAGCGCTTCGTCTCCAACTTCACGACTATCTTGGACTGCTCCTTCTCCAGTTCCCCACATACGCAGAGATCCTTCGGCAGTCCGCAGACCGGACATATATCCTGAGACACTGTTCGTAACAGCTAGGCCGAAGCCTCTTTTTAAGGATATCTCATCTCCCGGGTGGGCGCAGGCTCGATCGCCCGATGTGGATGTATATGGATGAACAGCATCGGCGTATAGGTCCAGCTATCGTGAGGCGCATCGTCTGCACTAAATGCTTATATTTCCATTCGCCCCGTACACGATGTGTTCCCGGTGCAGTTGCTCGCGCTGGTCGTGCTAGAATTCGCGCTGACCGCTGCGCTGGCCGCCCTCTCCGCGAGGGCCGCGCTCGGCCTCGAATCGAGGACCCTCCGGCTCCTCGCGGCATCGTTCGGCCTACTGGCGCTCAGCTCGGCCCTCAAAATAGCGTGGCTCATCCTGAGCTCCGAAATCGCGCTGGCGCTCAGCTCAGCAGTGATGGCGGTATCCTTCTTCGTGCTGGCGATTTCACACGTGTACTCGGTATCCCCCCGCGCATCCGCATCCTACATGCTACTGCTAATGCTGCCCACACCTGTCCTCGCGGCGTACACGCTGGCAAAGGGCGTCTCGCTCTATCTGGTCCTCTACGCCGCCGTGGAGACAACCATCTTCTACACCGAGAACAGGTACCGGGCGAGCCTGCTGACGGCCGCCGGACTTTACGTGCTGTTCGCATCGCTGGTGCTCGGCTTCACGTCGCTCGGGATAGCGGACCTGCTCATCGTGGAGGCGGTCCAGGCCGCGGGATACGCGCTGCTGCTGGCGTCGGGCGTCTACTCCTACAGGGGCGCGGAGGGAGGCGGATGAGCGTATACAGGAGCAGGGTCCGTCTCTACGCAGATGTCCTGAGGGCCGTGAGGGATGGGGCCGGGGACGAGGGTTTCGCCAGGATATCGGCCGTCATGAGGAAGGCCAACACGTCGTACGCGAAGCTGTCCGGGATACTCGATGAGCTGGCCAAGAGCAGCATGCTGGAGATCGTGGAGTCCGGCGATGTGAAGGGCTACAGGCTCACGGAGATCGGCCTGAAGTTCCTGGATGAATACGAGAGGCTCGAGCGCTTCGCCAAGGCTTACGGGTTGCGGCTTTAACGGCCGGGGAATAAGGGGGCGGAAGACTCCTCCCGCGAGGGCGGGGTAGTTTACGTAATGGCAAAATAATGGCAGATGCCTCGGCCATGGTGATAAAGTATGGAGGGGCTTTCTCCATGGAACGCGGGGGAGACGCCCGGGTATGACCGCGCCTCCGCGAGTATGCCGGGATATTTCCCGATCCCATATGTGAAGATAAGCGCGCCGATGAACAGGAAAGCCCCGCCCTCGCGGACGGGTAGTTCACTTATGCATACACAGGGGTTCTCGACTTGAATCCATGCATTGCGCACGGATGCCACGCATGCTGCGTGAGGACGGAGATGCCCCTCACTATGCGGGACGTGGAGAGGCTGGAGTCGCTCGGCTACAGGCGCGAGGACTTCACCAGGCATGTGGACGGAGTCCTCGTGCTGGCAACGAAGGATAGCGGCGATTGCTTCTTCCTGGGGGAAGATGGCCTGTGCACCGTCTACGAGCGGAGGCCGGACGGGTGTCGCATATATCCGCTTGTCTGGTCCGCGGAGCGGGGCGCGGCCATCCTCGATCCCGACTGCCCGTATACGCGCGAGTTCAGCTTCGGCCCGGACGACGTGTCCGTGCTGATGGGCTTGGTGCGCGAGATTTATGGTGAGGAAGCGCTTAAGGGCGGGGACGGCCTCGGGAATGGGCGATGTCCGGCCTCAGGAAGGTTGTGATCCCGGAATATCGGGTATCGGAGGAGGTCCACCTGGACCCCGTTACGTCAGCGCTCCTGATAGTCGATATGCAGAACGACTTCGTGGATCCCAGGGGGAAGCTGTTCGTGCCCTCCGCCCCCGACACGGTCCCGAAAGTGAAATCGCTCGTCGACCGCGCGAGATCCTCCGGCGTACAGATTATTTACACGCAGGACTGGCATCTCCCGGACGATCCCGAGTTCAAGATATGGGGGGAGCATGCGGTGGCCGGCACATGGGGCTCGGAAATAATAGGGGATCTGGCCCCCGGTCCGCGCGACCTCGTGGTGAGGAAGCAGACGATAGACCCGTTCTACGGGACCCCGCTCGACCACTACCTGAGGCTTCTGAAGGTCGACACAATCGCGGTAACCGGCACCGTGGCCAACATCTGCGTCCTGCACGCGGCGTCCGGCGCGTCGGTGAGGGGTTACAACGTGGTCTATCCCGTAGACGCGGTGTCAGCGCTGAACGAGTTCGATGCGGAGCTCGCGGTGCGCCAGGTGTACTTCGTCCATCGGGGTATAGTTGCGCGCGCGGATGGCATCGGCTTCGACCGGGCCCCGTGATCGGCCTGTCGGACAGCTCGATATAGTACATTCGAACCGTTCACGCGGTGTCGGGGCGCCAAGAGCGCCCTGAGGGCGTCCACGGTCGCCATGTGCACTATCGCCTCGCGCGGTTCCAGGGCGTAGACCTCGAACGAGTCCACGCCGATCCTCCTCAGGATCGGGGAAAGCAGCTCATTTGCTCCGACCTCGTTCACCGGCATACCTCCCGCCAGGGGGTTCGGGCTCGGAAGCACGAGCGTCTCCACGCCGTCCACCTTGCCCCAGAGGAATGCCTTGAACCGATGCTTTACGCCTACCTCATCCATCACCGTCACCGTGGGATGTTCGTGCCCAATGACGAGGCACCTGCATCCGCGATTTCCCGGGCGGAAATCCGCGTGGCCGTGGGCGAGGCAGCAACCGTCGATCATCGCGAAGTCCTGGAGCACTTCCCCTCCAAGCCTCCTGACCGTCGGCGCGATGAAGTTATCATGGTTGCCGCGGACCAACGACGTCTTCACACCCAGCTCCGCGGCGCCGCGCAGAAGTTTCCCTACCTCGTCATATTCCGCGCGAAGCCCCGATCCCAGCTCATGTTTCAAGTCCCCAATGACGATGAGCCTCCTGGTACCGCCCTCCCGGAGGGCATCGAGCACCGTGTTCCTGATCTCCCCAGATATGTCGTACGGCACGTGGATCCCCTGCAGCTCCAGATCCTCCTCGATCCCCAAGTGCAGATCCGCGACCAGGAGGGCATCCCCCATGATCGCGGCCGGGTACGGTGAGAGGAGTTCCAGACCATCCAAGAGGCCTATTCTCTCCACACGTATAATTCAACGGGGGAACGCTTATAAATTGACCGGGGGAATTTTTCGCGCCTCGGTAGCTCAGCTGGCTAGAGCGCCGCCTTGGTAAGGCGGAGGTCGCGGGTTCAAATCCCGCCCGAGGCTTTTAGCTAACTATCCGCCCTTGCGGGTGAGGCTTTCCGATTCATCGGCGCACTTACCCTCACGTGGGGGATACGTTAGGTATCCCGCCACGCTGACGGCGGAGGCGCGGTCGGATATCCGATCGGCGTCATCGTGATGTTACTTTCAACCGACAGATTCTAGAGGAAATATCTGATATTCGCCAACACAGTTGTGTGGTTCGTGGGGCTCATACTTTTCGCCCCGAGGCTCACTCCCGCGGCGATGATGGTACCATTCTTAGCTTCGGTTGCGCTCGGCATGTACCTGCAGGTCGCCTACACCTACGGCGGAGAACTTCCCGACCAAGGCCAGGAGCTCCGTATTCGCGCTCACCGATGGAATAGTACATGTGGGCGGCGCGCTCGGGGCGATATTCCTGCCCGTGCTGGTGCTCCCCCACCCATGCTTCACGGGGGTTCGAGTTCATAGCGATCGCCGGCCTCCTCGCGGGCGCGCTGGCCATGCTGGACCCGAGATCCACGGGGCGCATGCTGGAGTCTGTGTCCGCTTGACGCTCTCGGCGCGGTTCCGCGATGACGGCGACATACTTCGCCCCCTTCGGGGCGAGAGTGTCGGCGAACATTAATAATCATAGAGGGTTCAGGTGGATTGGCGTTGGGTCAGCTGCTCCTCGCGGTACTGCTGATGGCCGCTATCGCGCAGTCGCCGATGGCTTCCATAGCTATATACCCGAGCGGCTACGCCCACGTCGCAATATGTGAGCCGGTGACCGCGTCCTATCCGGTGAACATCTCCCTGATAGGCCGGCCGGAGGGGCTGACCGCGAGCTACTCGAACGGATCCCCCGTGCCTTACACGGTGTCAAACGGCAGCGTCCTCCTGACGCCCGATGCGAACGGAACGGTCTGCGTCAATTACTATACGTTCAGCATAATCGTGAAGAACCCGATCGCATGGTCGGCGAACTTCACCACGCCGTACGCCGCCGAGCTCATCCTACCGTACAACTCATCCCTGGTATACATGAACTCGGCCCCGGCTGGTGCCTCCGTCGTGAACGATACGCTGATCTTGGATCTGACTCCGGGGCACTGGGACGTATCGTACGTGATGCCTCCGCCGTCGACCGCGCCCCCTCCGATCGGCGTTCCGGGGCGCCCGTCGTCGGCCTATACATACTGGGATATCGCTGCGGTGGCTGCAATTGCAGCGGTCGCAGTGGCGGTCGTCGCCGCCATCCGGATGGGCAGGGGGATGCGGCGCGGGCCATCGACGGCGAGGGATCCCGACGACCGTATAATCGAGTTTCTGAGGAGGAGCGGCGGGTCCGCGACGGAGGCCGAGATCAGGCGCGCGCTGGTGATACCCAAGACCACCTGCTGGAGGGCAATTAAGCGCCTCGAGAGGGAGGGTAAGGTCAGGATAGAGAAGCGCGACAAGGAGAACGTGGTTCATCTCGGGTGACGTGCACCATCGCCAGGAGCAGGAGTCCCGCCGCGGCGAGCGCCGATGCCGCTAGGAACATGCTAGCCACATTCAGGCCGCGCGAGAGCACGACGGCGAAGACCGCGCCCCCGATGATCCCCCCGATGGCCTTGCCGGTGTAGAGCGTCGCGGTGTTCGCCGTGGAGTACGCCTCCCCGTAGATCTCCCCGATCGCGCTGAAGTAAAGCGGCACTAGCGCGCCGCCGAAGATGCCGACGAGCAGCGATCCCTCCAGCACGAGCCCCGCCGGCAGCATCAGGGAGCCGATCGCCATGGCTACCGTGCTCATGAACAGCAGCCTCAGGGAGCCGATCCTGTCGCTCACCGCGCCCAGCAGCGGCCTCCCCGCGCCGCTTGCCAGCGGGAATGCACTTATCGCGATCGTGAGCTCCAATCCACCTACGCCGAGCTCCCTGGCCATGGCCGCCAGCGAGCTCGAGAACGCGAGCAGTGGAACCGCCGCCAGGACGTATGATAAATAGATGATCCACCAGGAGCGGTTCCTCACGACTTCGGTCGTCTTCATACCTCTCAATCCCTTCGGATATGATATTGTTGATGCAAGGGCTGGGAGGGCTATTATCTCAACGAGCCCGATGATCATAGAGGATTCCCTGAACGTATCCACGGAAATTATGAACGGGTTAGCGAGCGCGCCCCCCACGCCGAATCCGAGGCTCACGAGCCCAACGGCCATCCCCCTTCTATCGGGGAACCATTTCAACGCTATGTTGGACGCTATCCCGTACAAGATCCCCTCGCCGGCGCTCCCCAGGGCCCAGAAGGCATAGAACTCGGCGACGCCTCCTGAAATGGACGTGCCGAGGAATCCGGCCGCCGACATGAGGGCTGCCGCGATCGAAATTCCCCTGGGTCCCCTGTAATCGGCCACAGTTCCGCCCAAGAGCTGGAACGCGGTCGACGTCACCACGAATATCGTGAACGCCACCTGCACCTCCTGAAATCCGACCGACAGGCCCCTGGAGATCAGGGGCCCCAGCGCATTCCATGAGTACTGATACACCGAGTTGAACGCCATCACCAGGAAGCCCACGACGAGGAAGACCTCCCTCCTCAACCCGCCGTCGCGACCGTTCCCAAGATTTATTTATTACAGCATAGCATACACCGTTCATGGTGCACGTCGTGGCCGGCGGATCCGGATATCTGGGGGGGCATCTGGTCGAGAGGCTGCTGTCCAGGGGGGAGGAGGTCGTCGTCATCGACAGGTATCCGCCGCGCTCGGGCGCGAGGTATGTGGAGCACGATCTGAAGGAACCTCTGAGTCTGGACATCGAGGGTCCCAGGATCTATCACTTCGCCGCGAACCCGGATGTGAAGGCCACGATGGAGAGCGTGAGATCCAGATGCGAGGAGGAGCTGAAGGCTACGCTGAACCTGGCGGAGCTCGCTAGGATGACCGATGCGACCCTCTTGGTCTACATATCATCGCCCGCGGTCTACGGGGACGCGCAGACGCCCACGCCGGAGACGGCTCCGCTGAGGCCTATATCCTATCACGGCCTCTACAAGTCGCTCTCGGAGGGAATAATTGATTTCTACGGCAGGAATTACGGGATCAGGAGCCTCATAGTCAGGATGACCAATGTGGCCGGCGGCAGGATGTCGCACGGCGTGATAGCGGACTTCTTCCGGAGGCTGCGCTCCAACCCGGAGGAGCTGGAGGTCTATGGGGACGGTGGACAGGGCAGGAGCTACCTTTACATAGACGATGCGCTGGGCGCGCTGGAACTGCTGGAGGAGGCGGGCGCCGAGGGCATCTACAACGCCGGGAACGACGACTGGGTGAGCGTCAGCGAGATAGCCGAGGCGGTATCATCTTCGATGGGCCTGAGGCCCAGGATCCGGTACAACCGGTGCGTAATAGACGCCAAGGAGGCCCTGGGCGGCGGGGGATGGCCGGGGGACATCAGGATAGTCTTCCCGGACTCCACAAAACTCAAGTCGCTGGGCTGGAGGCCCAGCATGAGGTCCAAGGAGGTCGTCGGCAGGGCTGTTGAGGACCTCCTCAGGGGCCGGTGATCCATGTCACCCAAGGGCCTCAGGGAGTTCATCGGGGAGCTGGAGTCGGGCGGCCACTTGGTCAGGCTCGACGAGCGCGTGAGCCTTGACATGGAGCTCGCGGCGGTCCTCCGCAGGGTCACATATGCGGGCGGCCCCGCGGTCCTCTTCACATCTATAAAGGAGGGTGCCCTACCGGCCGTCGGAAACCTGTTCGGCTCCTGGGAGAGGGTGGCGCTAGCGCTGGGCGCGGATGACCCGTACTCCAGGCTATCGCCGGTCCTCGGCGGGCTGACGGCGAGGCCCCCTTCCGGTGTCCTCGACGCGGTGAAGTCCATCGGCGAACTCTCTCGGATATCGAGGATTGCGCCGAAGGTGGTCCGCTCGGGCCCCGTGAGGGATATCGCCTGGGAAGAAATTGACCTGTCCAGGTTGCCCGCGATAAGGCAGTGGCCGGGCGAGCCGGGCCGCTTCCTCACGATGGGCGTGACGTTCGTCAGGGGTGACGATGGATCGCTGAATTTCGGGTACTACAGGATACAGGTTATCGGCGGGGACCGGTTGATAATGCACTGGATGCCCTGGCGCAGGGGCGCGGCATACGGCGAGGTGAAGCGCCAGGTGGCGATATCGTTCGGGCCGGATCCCGTGACGATGCTGATGGCGGGAACCCCGGTGCCGCATCCGCTGGATAAGGCGCTGGTCACCGGGATCGTGAGGGGCGAGGGCATCGAGCTGGTGAAGGGCGAATCCGTGGACGTCGAGTACCCGGCGCACTCGGAGCTCGTCGTCGAGGGCGAACTGACCGGGGAGATGGCGATGGAGGGGCCGTTCGGCGACCACGCTGGAGTGTACTCGATAGCCAAGCCGTACCCCGTGGTCAGGGTGAAGGCGGTGTTCTCCAGGCGCGATCCGGTGATACCGGTCACCGTCACGGGGAGGCCGGTGCTGGAGGATGGGAACATCATGCGTTTCGGCGAGCGCGTCGCGCTGGCACTGGTACAGCAATTGCTTCCGGAGGTCGTGGACCTGCACATGCCGCCCGAGGGCTTGGGCTACCTGACGCTCGTTTCGGTTAGGAAGAGGTATCCGGGCCACGCGAAGAGGGTGGCCGCGGCCCTATGGGCGCTCTCGCCGCTCTACCATAAATTCGTAGTCGTGGTGGACTCCGATGTCGACCTCAGGAATACGGTATCGGTCGCGTACGCGGTCTCGGCAAACGTGGATCCGGGCCGTGACCTGCAGGTGATGGACGGCTATCCCACGGAGGAGCTGGACCCGTCGACGCCCACGCCGGGGTTCGGGAGCAAGGTGTGCGTCGACGCTACGAGGAAGTTGCCTGATGAGTACGCCGGCAGGGAGTACCCCGGGGACCTCGTCGCGCCGCCCGACGTCGAGGAGATCGCCAGGCGCATATCGGAATCCATCCTGGGGGGCAGGCGCGCGTGAACCGCGCGCTGAAGTTCGCCGCTCCGCTCCTCGGATTCGTCACATCAGCCATACTGACGTCGGCGCTCTCGACGTACGTGCTCTACCTGACGTACTTTCACTCGAGGCTCGGGATGTCGATCCCCTCGCTGGCGCTCTGGGGCAGCGTCCTGTACTTCGCAGGTATGCCAGTCGGTAAGGTCGTGGGGAGGATCCTCAGATTCTACCGGCGCCTCCCCTCGGCTGTCCTCGGAATGTCGATCCTGATAGCGGCCACGCTCGTGCTGATGCCCTACGTATCATCCCCCGCGGAGCTGATGGTCCTCAGATTCTTCCAGGGTACCGTGACGTTCTTCATGGAGATATTCTCGAACGCCTACTCGTACCTCTATGGAGACGTCGGGACGAGGACCCTGGCGTCCGCGGTGTCGATCTCCGGGATACCCGGGGGAGTGGCGATAGGTACATCCGCATACATCCTGGCGCTGGCGAATCCATACATAGTGTACGCGGCGCTGGCGGCTTCTGCGCTGGCGGCGGCAGTAGCATACTCGCTCATCCTATCCAAATTGGGGTCCGCGCTGGCCCCCCTCAGGATTGAATCACACGGCACCACGTTCCGCATGGGCAGGACGTGGCTGATGGGCGCCCTGTGGGCCACCATAGCCGGCTTCAACCTAGTGCTCGCGGTCGCGCTCCAGCCGTTTGTATCATCATATGCGCCGTCGGAAGTTCCGCTGGCGATGAGCGCGTTCGGCGTCACGGCCGCGCTCCTCACAGTGATTTCCGGAGTAGTGGCGTACGCGCTCCGTTCCCAGGCGGCGCTGGCGGCCATGGTGTCGGCCGGCTACGCGCTCGGATTCGTCGGCTTCGTCTACCTGTGGATGGCGCGTCCCACGGGCATATGGCTCGTCATCGCCGTGACGCTGATAAACATGGAGACGCTCGCAGTTCCGTATATTTACTCGATACCCAGGCACCTCTATCCGGAGGGGCTCGCGGCCAAGGGGACTTGGGAGTTCGCACTCATAGGGTCCACGTTCCACGTCTGGGCGACCGCCCTTGTGCTGGGCATCGGATACTATATCGGGTTCGGCGCAGCCATGGCGATTCTGATGGGTCCCCCACTCTACGGGATGCTGGCCGCCCTTGCGATACCCAGGCTATTCCGCCCCTAGGGAAGCCCCAAGATCCGCGCGGCGACCATCGATGCTATAAGTATGACCAGTATTATCAGCCTCACGCTGAAGGGCCCCGCCCAGAGCGTCCTCAGCTCCCGCCACCTCCTCCTGACCTCTTCCTCGCTTCCGCTGAGGATGGGACCCACTAGCTTCAGGGTCCACGGCAGGAGCGCGAGCGCGATGAGCGCGATGAGCGGCAGATATCCCAGGAGCGCAGAAGCCGCCAGCGCCGCGTACATGATAATGACCGCCGCCAGCGCCGCGTATTTGGTTCTATGTATGCCGAGAAGTAGCACCACCGTCTTCTTTCCGACCGCGCGACTCGCCTCGACCTCGAGTGCGCCGGATCCCAGGAGTATGAGGAACACGAATGCGCCGTTCGGCGTTCCCACGAGCAGGGGATAGAGCTGTCCAAGGGATCCCACCTGCACGACATAGGATCCCCACACGACCAGAGGTCCCATCGCCAGCGCGGCCACCAGCTCGCCCAGCCCGCGATAGTGGAGCTTGAAGGGCGGTTCGCTGTACGCCGCGCCGAGGAATAGCCCTATTGCGCCCAGGATCAGGACCGGGAGCCCTATCGCCGCCGCCAGGTCCGCGGCCGCCGCCAGCGCCGCCGCCAAGAGCGCATAACCCACGGCCCTCACGCTAGATGGGCTGAGGCCGAGATCCAGTATAGGATGTAGCCTGTGTGAGAACCCCGATGATCTGTAGATCTTGTCCACCCCGGTCTTGTAGTCGTCGTAGTCGTGGATCAGATTGACCCCGGCCTGCGCCGCCAGCAATCCTCCGAGCGTCACTAGATATGTGATATAGTCGAACCGGCCCGTCGCGTACCAGGCCAGCGCCGCCCCCAGCGTGACCGAGGAGAACGCGCTCGTCAGCGTCACCGGACTGAACGAGAGCAGCCATGCCCTGAGGCCGTCGCTCATATTTTCCGCCGCGGATGATCGACCTTAAAAGGTTCTGCGCACAATTCGGATCCTGAGAAACACAGATATCGCGCCGGCAGGGGGTGACCGCATGCGATGGCCGCCGCCCACGCCGAGCGCCGTGATGCTGGTGGCAGGATCCCTGGCCCTAGCGCTCGCGTCGCAGGATATCCTGCGCATGCAAGGAATCACCATGGCGTCGGCGGCGGCCATCGCCACGCTCGCGTCCTACGGGCGGCTCTATTCATCCACGTCGTCCAGGAGCTTCCGCGCGGATCCCCCCGCCCTCACGCTCGCCCTTTCACCCTACGCACTCGCACTGGTGCTCGAGGGTCCGTCGCTCATACTATGGTATATTCCCCCCTCCCTCGCGTTCGCGGTCTATCTTTTACTCTCATCGATGGGACAGGGGAGATCCCCGGCCGGGCTGACCGCCGGCGCCATCTCACTCGCGTCGCTGTCGGCGGCGTTCTCTGGGGTGCTCCGGAATCCGCTCCCGTCGGCCGTTCCGCTGTGTGCAGCTTGGACAGCGCTGGGAGCATTCGAGGTGCTCTTCGTTGAGAGCGTGCTCCCGTTCAGGAGGATTCCCCGTGGAATACAGCTGGTACCGCTGTCGGCGGGCCTCGTCGCGTCTCTTGTATCGTTACCGCCGCTAGGACTCGCGTTCATAGAGCCCCTGTACATGGCGCTCAGGTACATGGGACGCGAAGTGAATCCGAGGGAAGTGAGGGCGTTAGGGCTTCGCGTGGCCGTCAGTTCATCGATATTCCTCGCGATCGGGATCACGGTGGCGTTGTTCTTCCGGCGTTAATAATTGGTGTGGGTTAATGGGGCGAAAATCCCCTTCCACAAGGGAGGGGATGGATATCTTCTTAATATGCTCTGTTTTAACGTAGAGACGCCTTGAAGAGAAAGGCCAGCACCCCCTGTTGGAGGTTCGGTAATTCGTCAGGACCACGGGCATGTGCCCGATCTGTAAAACCGCGGTCGGATTGAACATGTCGGACAGGGAGTTCACCTTCCCCTCGTGCGTCTCCACGTTCGACGGGCATGTGGCCTCGGCCGTGGTCATTCTCAAGGAGGGCTTTGCCCGTGGGACGCATGCGAGACGCCCGGGGATGAGCACGCCTCCGCCGTCGGCATGGAGGAATACTTCCCGCGTATTCCCCGCGTGAGGGTAAGCGTATCAATGAACCGGGAAGCCCCATCTAATGGTGGATAGTTCACCAATATCTGGGGGACATCACATTTATCTGGGGGAACATTACGTTATACGATTCATGAAAATAGGATTTGCCGGACTGGGATTGATGGGTAGCAGGATCGCCAAGAGGCTACCGGGCCCCGGCGACGAACTCATCCTGTGGGATAGAACCCATTCTAAAGCGCTAGATCTGGCGTCGGGGATTCCCGGCTCCAGCGCTACATCGGATCTCCGCGGGATGGAGCCGGCCGACGTCGTGTTCGTCATGGTGCGGGACTCGCCCGCTACGCTATCAGTGGTTTCAGCGATCCCGAAGACCGGCAAGACAATAGTGAACCTAGCGACCATACTACCGTCGGATTCGCTGCAGATATTATCGGCAGTGGAGTCCGGGGGAGGCCGCTTCGTTGACGCGCCGGTGGTCGGCAGCACTCCCGCCGCCGAGGAGGGCAAGCTGCTGGTCTTGGCCTCGGGTGATGAGAATGTGATCAGGGAGCTGGAGCCGCTGCTCTCTAGGATCGGCGCAAGCATCTACATGGGCCCGGTGCCGTCCGGCGCATATGCCAAGCTCACCGCGAACCTGATACTCTCGGAGGTGACCGAGGCGCTTGCGGAGGCGCTCGAGTTCGCCGGCCGTGCCGGCCTGGACATGGGGAAGGTGGCGGCGGTCATAAACGCGAGCCCGTACAGGAACGCGTACTTTGACCTGAAGCTGGATCGCATGCTGAGGAGCGAGTTCTCGCCGCAATTCCCGCTGGACCTCATGCATAAGGATCTGAAGTACGTGACCAGATCGGCGCAGGACCTCGGCGCATCCATCCCGCTGGCCGCCTTGGCCGAACAGGTCTTCGGCGACGCCGAGAGGGCCGGATGCGCTAGGGATGACCTCTCGGCGGTCTACCGGTTCCTTGAGTCCTGTTGCGGCCGCGCGCCGCCCCGGGTTAATGAATAATAAGGGGCGAATGCGGCGGGATATTCGGAATCGAGACGAGGTGTATGCGTTGAGTTCGTCAAGTATGGCCGTGAGGAGGATATTCGTGGTAGGCGCTGGCACCATGGGCCATGGAGTGGGCGAGGTTGCAGCCCTCAGGGGATTCGACGTCATCCTATACGACGTGAAGCAGGAGTTCTTGGACAGCGCCATGTCCAAGATGAAGTGGAGCCTTGATAGGCTAGCCGAGAGGGGGAGCATCAGGAGCTCCTCGGAGGTCCTCTCGCGCGTGAGCACGACCCTAGACTTGGAGTCAGGGGCGCGGCAGGCGGACTTCATCTTGGAGGCCGCGCCGGAGAGGATAGAGATAAAGAGGGACATATTCTCGAGGCTGGACAGGGCCGCTCGCCCAGGAGTTGTGCTCGCAACAAACACCAGCAGCCTGCCCGTGACGGAAATCTCCGAGTCGGTCTCGGAGTCCAGGAGGGGTGCGGTCGTCGGGATGCACTTCTTCAATCCACCCGTCATCATGCAGCTGGTGGAGGTCGTCAGGGGCAAGCACACGGGGGATGAGGCGGTGAGGATCACCTACGACCTCGCGATGGCCCTGGGCAAGCAACCGGTCGCCGTGAACAGGGACGTGCCGGGCTTCATAGTGAACAGGGTTATGGCGAGGTTCCTCAATACCGCGTGTATGCTCGTGGAGAAGGGGATCCACAAAATGGACGAGGTGGATGCCGCGGTCCGGTACGGGCTGGGGATGCCCATGGGCGCGTTCGAGCTCTCCGATTATATAGGAATAGACGTCCTCGATGATATAATTCAGGCGATGAGATCGCGCGGCTTCACAATGACCCCCTGCGAACTCTACGGGAGATCGCGCGCGGCTGGAAAGCTCGGCGTGAAGTCCGGGGAGGGCTTCTATCCACACCCCGGCTCCAAGTTCAGGAAGCCCCAGCTCGACGCGTCGCTTGCCGGCAGGGTGGATCCGGTGCTCCTGATAGCACCGGCCGTGAACGAGGCCGCGTACCTGCTCAGGGACGGCATAGCGAGCAGGGACGACATAGACAAGGCCGTCCGGCTGGGCCTGAACTATCCTAGGGGAATATTCGAGTACGCAGATTCGTATGGACTCGATGCCATAGCCGCGGCGCTCAGGAGGCTGGAGGATATCCTAGGATCTCGGGAATACGAGCCGGATCCGCTCATAATCGACATGGTTGGGCGGGGAAAGCTCGGCGTGAAGTCCGGGGAGGGCTTCTATCAGCACGCAGCCGGGGCGTGACGATGAAGGTATCGAGGAGGCTTTCATCGATAAGGCCGTCCGGGGTCAGGGAGCTGTTCGATATCGCCAGCAGGTACCCTGACGTCGTCAACCTGACGCTCGGGGAGCCGGATGTAGCTACCCCGGAGAATGTCCGGGCGGCGGCGCGCCGGGCGCTCGACGGCGGCTTCACGCATTACACGCCCAACGCCGGCCTGCCGGAGCTCAGGCGCGCGATAGCCGAGAGATACCGCGTCGACTACGGGGCCCATGTGTCCCCCGATGAGGTCCTGATCACACAGGGCGGTACCCAGTCCATACTGGAGGCGCTCGCAGCGATCGCGGACGAAGGCGATTCGCTGCTGATACCATCGCCGGCGTTCGTCGGATACGCCGGCTCCGCATCCCTCCTTGGCATAAGGACCGTTGAGGTTGAGACCCGCGCCGACGATGGCTTCGCGCCGACAGTCGATGCGCTGAGATCCGCGGCCGACGGGAGGACGCGCGCTATCGTGATCAACAGCCCGGGCAATCCAACGGGCGCCGTGTATGACAGGCGCGTCCTCGAGGAGGTAATATCGTTCGCGGAGGAGCGCGATCTATGGATAATATCGGACGAGGTATACGAGAAATTCGTCTACGGCGGCGGGTTCA
>Ga0080003_1000720_pt1 | contig 20423 bp, 21 predicted proteins | sample JossMetagenome_FD_69206 | JGI IMG/M metagenome (GOLD analysis project Ga0080003, IMG submission 69206) | Hot spring microbial communities from Joseph's Coat, Yellowstone National Park, USA - JC2_E (SPADES assembly) (version 2) | ecosystem: Environmental > Aquatic > Thermal springs > Hot (42-90C)...
GGGCTGGGGGTATCAAAAGCCCCCCCGCCGAACCAAGCCCACCAACCCAACCAGTGGCACCACCCACCGCTTCAGGTACGTATTTAGGTACCAACTTAAAGACCGCGGCATTGGCTATACCCATGCCCACCGCCATCACCACCTCAGCTATGACGCTGGTAGCTAACGAGCGACTAGTTATGAATATTACACTCCCAATAACCAGCACCAAGTACGATATTATTGCCACCCTCTCACCACCCCACTTATCGCTCCACCAACCACCAGGAACCCTCATGAGTGCAGTAAGTAGTGAGTAGACAATTCCAGTCAATAAACTGGCTAAGGTAAGGGACGCGCCAAGGTACTTAGTCCAGTATGTCGGTAACCACTCAGTCAGTGCTTCAAAACCGCCGAATGAGATAAAATACATAATTACTAATAACCAGGTTCTCCATACCCTAGCAGCCATTGCTAAACTTTTTGTTGTAGATCCTGTCGGTATTAACTCTTCACCAAGGGTCTTAGCCTTCTCAATGGCGTTATCCCTGGTAAAGCCTCTGTGCATTAATTGGAAGTAGTAAGCGTCATAGCCAATAAGGAAGAATATAAGTGTCATAATTGCTAGAAAAGTAGCCCAGGCCGTATATGCACCAACTAGCCCTAAGCTAGCTAGGGCGAAGGGCAGTATTGCAGTGAATATTCCTGGCGCCGCATTACCAAAGCCTGCGAAAGCCCCTAGGGCATAGCCCTGCCTACGCTGTGGAAACCAATATGAAACATAGGCTATACCCGACGCGAAGGTGGAAATGCCGGTCCCGGCTATTGCGCCAAATAGCATTAATAGGGTATAACCCATTAGACCCGTTAATGACCTTGAAACTATCGAATGTAATATTATTATTAAGCCAACCATACCTATCAACGCGATCGCCAATTGGGTAAGGATTATCCTCCTACCACCAACGGCATCCACCAGCGCTCCAAAGGGTATCCTAAGCAGTGCCCCAGTAACCAGGGGTATCGCGACTAGCCAACCAACTTCAACAATTGATAGATGAAGTAACGGTGCAACACTATGTACGGTAACGCCAAATAGAGCTACGGCGGCAAAACCCGCAAAGAACGCAATGGTTCCAGCAACCAAGCCCATGCCAGGATTACCGCGAATACCAAGTTCCCTGGCAAGTTCACGATTTTCAGGCATAACTATAGCCCTTGGACCGTGGGTCGACTAAGTTATTAAGCAGATAACCTAATGTATTAGGCGATCCTCGTAATGAATAAAAATATATTAAAATGACTACTTTTACATAATCTTAAATATCTTAATACTCATATTAATAAGCCATAGTATTGGTACTTAATAATTATGCTCACGTGTTGCCGGTATCATGCATAAAGTATATCTTTTAGTTTTAATCCCTTCCATTAATGATTAGGGTCAATATTGCTGGTCTCGTTAATAATCTCATAGTGGATCACGATGTTATACTTGATGCTATTAAGGTGCTTTATAGGGTCATAAATAGGGATGATATTGACATAAACGATTTGGAAGAACTTTTAAGGTTCTTTGAGGCTTTCGTGGATGGATGCCATCACGTTAAGGAGGAACGCATATTATTTCCTGCCCTAAACCTAGCCCTTTTCCCGTTCGAGGGGAGCCCGGTCTATGTTATGGTGAGTGAGCACGGTATCGCCAGGTACTTAATAAGAATTAGTGAGGAGTTATTGGCACGGTTTAAGGGTGGCGATGGTAATGCCAGGAACGCACTTATGGATTATCTAAGGCTTTTGGCGGATCATTTAGATCAGCATATTAAGAAGGAGAATGATGTACTTTTCCCAAGCTCTCTAGCCTTAGATGAGACGAGGAGTAGTAGGAGTGTTGAGGACATAGAGAAAGGAGCGAATCATAGCTATTGGGTGTCTAGGGTGAATGAGTTGAAGAATAAGTACGGAGTGAAGTAACGTGATGAACTCCATATACGTCCTATCACGCCCTATAATACTGATAACATCGGCATTAATGGTGATTATTCATGTGGCTGGTGCGTATCTTGGCTTTAGGGGCTTGGCAATACCAAGGGGTGTTGGTGTGTATGTCTCGATTTATGAATCACTCTATTACATCCTTCTCTCAGCATTAATACTATTTACATTACCGACCTGGCTCACGGCATTAACCATAACAATGCTAATTACACACATAATTGGTGCGTACGCGTACCTAAAGGGCTACCTATCAAATTACGCCAACCCTAAGACATTGAGGTATTATGGTATCTACGAATTCTTCGAACTAACCTTAATATTAATTATAATCATGTATGTGATACCTTAGGGTAAAGCACGGTTACCCTGCTTCGTCTACCCCTCTCATGCATTGAAACATTCACGTACTTACCAGCCCTCCTTATGGTCTCCCTAACCTCCTCATCCGTGGGTCTTCTCCAGGGAATACCTTGTATGGGGATTAAGGGGTCTATTATCAGGTAGGGATTGTTTGTGATAGTGCTTATGTATTGGGCTATCTCTTCCACTTCAGTTGGTCCATTGAGTCCTGGTATTAATACTGTCTCGAAAATAACCTTAACACCACGGTTAATCATTTTCTCGATATTGAGGAGTACGGTATTGAGATCACCACCAACATACCTCCGATAAACCTCAGGATTTAACGACTTCAAACTAACAACAACCTCACATGATGCGCACATGACCAACTCATTAAGTAATTCGGTGGATATTTCATAGGCATTCGTGAGGAGTCGAATATTTACATTGTGCTCCCTAAGGATCCTAATTATTAACGGTAATGATGGATCTATTGTGGGTTCTTCACCACCAAGCACGGCGTCCTCTAACTCCTTCACTCTATTGATTATTTCCTTAAATTCCTCTATTGTGAGAAGACCTTGAAACTTAATGCCCACCAATGTCTCTTTATCCAGATGGTGATCCCACGGTGTTAATTTCCTAATGCACCAAGGGCAGTGCAGGTTGCAGCCGAGGAACTGGATGTACAGGGACTTCAGGTCTACGTAGTACGTTATGTGGCTTATCCTGGTTTGCACGTGGTTGGTTAGATAACCTATTTATAAAGAATAGACTTAAACAACCCAAAAGTTATTAAGCAATAATTGTGTTGCTTCTGTGGTGCTGATGACTTGCCCATCTGATGGGTGATGTATATAGGAGCTGGGCTTAGTTTCAATTATTAATTAATCATTGCCTGAGTACACGAGATATTTAATGCCGTTGAACACAACCTCTTTAACGAATTTCCTTAACTCATCTACAATACCTGGCTCTAACTTATTTCTCTTAATGATATCCATTATTTGTTCAATAGTCATTGGTTGAACCTTGAGTATATTTAATATGCTGTTTAATGGATCATTTTTATCTATGTAAAATTCCCCTCTCTCGATATAATCTATTATGAATATCCTATCCTTATTTATGTACTTCGAAATAGTATTTGCGAATTTAATCAATGTCTCTGAAGTTGGTGGTTTTACCCACGGTTCTGCAGGTGGGCGTGTGGGTACCATTAAATACACCCTATCGGGTCTATACCTACTCAGCACCTCACCTACCTTCTCGGCGCACTCCTCGGTGTCATTTACTCCGTGTACCAGCATAACCTCACTCCATATTTGGCCGCTGAATTCCTCCCTGAATTTCTCAAGACCGTTAATAAATCCCTCAAATGTTATGCTCCTATGTGGTCTATTAACCATCCTGAATACCCTTTCATTACAGGCATCAGTGCTAACCTTAACAACGTCTAATTCACTAAGCCAATTCCTCACGGTCTCATCGGCTAGTTTAGCGCCGTTAGTCAGTATTGCTAAGGGTTTTTTCTGATTCTCTCTAGCCCACCTTATTAGCTTTCCAAGGCCGGCGTATAGCGTAGGTTCTCCATCACCGATAAATGTTAGGTAATCGTAATCCCTGGATTTAACGGCTATTTCCATTTCTCTAATTATTTCCTCCGGTTCGTAAAACATACTTTGGTCATTAATCAGATACTTAGTTCTACCGAGTTGGCAATATATGCAATTGAAGTTGCAGTACTTAAGTGGAACAACATTAACGCCCAATGAACGTCCAAGTCTACGTGATGGTACAGGGCCAAATACATACTTGAACATGTTTTACCTAGAGATGGTGTTTTTGTGTGTTAAATGCTTTGTTGAACGTTTATATTTCTATTTTCAATAAAATTAGAAATAGAATGGAAGACAAAGTAAAGCGATAAAGCAACCTCTTTCTACACCAAATACGAAAATAAAGCACCTAAATTTCTAGAGTTGAAGTATTATTTGTAGAATATATATGCGATAAAAAGGGTCCTCATAGGACATTATTATTATCTTAAAGAGATTTCGTAAGTTTTTATGATAGTTTTGTATGGCTTTACCAATGATTAGCCAAAGGATTGATTACTCGGAGAGGATTTATCGGGAGGCCATGGCCCAATGCCTAAAGCCGTGGTACACGGACGATTGCCGCAGGTGCAGGTCGGAATTCAATAAATGCCTAGTGAATTATCTATCGTTATTGAACTAAAGCTCACAACCCCAATTGAGTTATGTTTAAAACTTGAGGGATGTTTGCGCCTTGATGTTCGTATTCCCAAGTAAGGAATGGACTAAGGTACTTTGTGAGGAACTAAATAAGGATGAGGATTTCCTAAAATCAGTAAATGGGTGGAACATCGATGTTCTATTAATCGGTAAAAACCTGCCCAATGACGTCGTCCAATATTTAAGAAATACATATAGTATTAACGGCATCAATACCCTAGGCCTTCACATGGCATTCGACAACTCTTGCAAAAGCATCGATTTATTAATAAATCCAGAACCTGGTTCCTATCGATACGTAGTAATTGCGGATTACGGTTTGTGGTTACGTGTTCTTAAAAGGTTAGATGATCCAATCACGGCATTACTTAGCGTATTTAGCAAGCTCGAGATTAGAGGTAGTACAGTAACTCTTATTCGCTTAGCCGCTAATGTGGCGTCACCTATCGCTAGGGTTATGAGGAAGATACCAACAAAAATAATTGGGTAATTTTAAGGTGGATTTACGTATGCATTATTATTACCAGTCTGGCCACCAACGCCACTTACGCCAACCACCATGCCAACCTCCGAAGAACCATCCCCAACCAGGTCCCCAGGGCATTGGTGGAGGTGTGTATGGATAGCTTGCATACCAACTCTTAACGTTCTTCCCCAGATCCGTTAACTCGACATACTCCTCATTACCCTCCCTCACAATTCTCACCAAACCAGCCATTTGCAGTGTGCTTATCGCGTAATCAAAGGCTGCACCATACAGCGGCACCTTCGCTCTTAAGTCACTGATTTTTACCCTATCCGATATCTGGTTTAGTATTATCCACGCACCCCACTTTGTTATCCCAAACATGTTTATCCAATATCGGATTTGATATCAGATTTAAAAACCTTTCTCCCCAAGGATCTTCGGCGTTAATGCATTAGTTAAAATACATATTAACATATTAATAAGTGTGGATGGTTAAAATATTGGTGATTGTTCAGCCCTTTATGCCGCCTATATTGAATCCCTCTAATAACCTACCCATTACTAGGTAGCTCAGTATCATCACTGGTAAAGCAACGATCAACGCGGAGGATGCTAGGGTACCCCATGCTACGGCTTTACTTGATATCGATTCTATGGCAAATATCGTGACTGTTTGGGCGCCTGTTGGCGGGAAGTTGAATTGCCATGGTGTTTCCGTGAGGACCAATGGATAAAAGAGTAGGTGCCAGTTGATTATGAAGGAGAGAACAATCATTGTGAACCAACTACTCTCGGTTATTGGCGCCACAATCCTAAACAGTATGTATGTTGATGATGCACCCTCTAACTCTGCCAACTCTTGGTACTCATTTGGCAAGTCCTTATATATGTTGAATAGGATCCAGGCAGCCAATGTTGCTGTGAATATAGGTGTCGAAAGTATTAGGGCCCACCACGTGTTCAATAGGCTTAGGTTCTCGAAGAGTATGTATATTGGGAATATGAAGCTTGTTGGTGGTAGTGAGTATAGATATATCGTTAATAGTAATAACCAGTAAATGTTGTATTTGGACATTATGTAGGACGCCGTGCCTGCCAGGACCACGGATATCAAAGCCACGGCTATACCAACAACAAGGTTTGTGATCACGTACGGCACGGAATTCACGAGTGCATTAACGAAGTACTTAACTGTGAATGCTATGGGGTATAGAATTGGTGGTGATACGAAGTCATAAATACTGGGCCTAAACGCCACCAGAAACATCCAGTAGATGGGGAATAATAAAAACAATAGGATTATTATTGTTGATAGCCATAATAAACCATCATAAACCCTATCGGGGACTTTAATAACCGGTAGCTTAACATACAAGCCACCACTACTCCTCATCACATACAACAGCGCAGCCGCCGGCAGCGTAGCCATGGCGGCAAGTAATGCAGCCGCAGCCTCACCAGCTGGGAAGTTTCCAATGAAGTATAGGAGGTCAAAAACGAGAAGTGGTAGTGTTGTTGACGAATAACCAGGACCACCACCAGTCAGTATGTATGGTATGTCGAAGTTGCCCAACTGAAGTACAAACACTATTAGGAAGGCCGTTATGACTATCTTGAAAGCATAGGGTAGTGCAACGCCTCCATAGTATTGCGATAATGACGCCCCATCGACCTGGGCAACCTCCTTCAACTCCTTACTTATCGCCTTGAAGCCACCAATGATTACCAGGTATGCGAAGGATACACTACTCCAAGTACCAACTATGATTACTGCCCATATTGATAGGCCAGACACTGAGGTCATGTTGATCATCGGTATATGAAATACCTTGAACAGGTAATACAACGGCCCATACATGGGGTCGAAAAATGTATACCAAATCATTGTGGCTGCAGTAAATGGTATTGTGTATGGAGCTAGGATTAATAGGGATAACGGTACCTGCCACCTAATGGGTAGGCTATCAACCCGTATCGCGAGTATTAGGGCTATTAATGTTGATAGAAATGCGGTTACTGTGGAGAAGAGCAGTGTATTATATATAGAAAGGTTAAATGTACCCTGCGGAAAGTCTACAATCAACGCCTTTACTGATGATATGTTAAACCCAACGAAATAAAACGTTAGGGTTAATGGAATTAAACCAAAACCCAATATGTATAATAAGTATGGTGTAAGCCACCACCTCTTCATCAATTTATCACGAAAAAATGCTTAATTTTAAAGTTAAAGCCTTCTATGAAAATATCATTATCCAATTCCCGGGCATGTACCGTAAGTCTGCACTAACGCGTTTATCCAGGCTGCCGCTGCTGTATTCATTGCTGTGGTCGCATTTACCTGCCCAAGGAGGTATGCGTAAACTTCCTGGTTGAAACTCGGTATTAATTCTGGGTATGTTGGTGGTATGTTGGGTGGGTTTGCCCATGCATACTCTGCTGCGTCATACACGGCCTCAAGAAGTTCCCTATCATGCTGGCTAAGGCTACTGTTGCTCAGTAGCATTTGGAATGCCTCCTTGGATATTGGGAACTTATGGAAGTATAGGTACTCGTACACCTGGACCTGTGGTGACACTAGGAAGGCTAGGAATTCGAGGGCTAATTGTTTATGTGTCGAGTACTTACTAACTGCTAGGAAGTTGGTCCCTGTCTCTGCGTAACCACCAGGTAGGGGCGCTAGGCATGTATCGTTATAAACACTGGATGGTAAGTATGATAATTGACTAACAAAGAGCATGGCTGCTGGTGCATACTCTGCATATAGTTCAGGTAGGTTATCATAGGTTATTGGCGTTACATTAGGTGGTGGTTCGTATGAAACTAACTCCTTATAAACCTCAAGGGCTTCTATACCATCTGTCGTATTAAAGTCAGGTAGTGGGTACGTACAACCAGGTGCTGGTGCTCCATAAAACAATATGTTGAAGTTAGGCAATCCACCAATCCTGCCCTTATTAAGATTTGGATCACGCATATACCACCAGCCAAATATTGCTGGGTATGCGTCTATTATACCGTGGGATACGTGGTCATCGACCAAAACACCATATTTAGTTATGCCATGGCTTGTTAAGAATTGATCCACGTAAAGCACGGTTGTCCAATTCTGCCAAGTTAATGGATTGAACTCAACGCCATACTCATTATAGAACTCCTGGGCTAAGGTTTGATTATTGAATATTGAGCATTTATATGCAAGCATGTATGTAACAGTCTCATATGCAATACCAATGTATTCAATTTGCCCAGTAGTTGTGTTATAGAATTCACCACCAAACGCCTCCTGCGGTGACATTAAGTCACTCATATTAAATAATGTACCGATGTACGAATTAAGCGGTACTACATATGGTACAAACCTGAGGGATGATGTTGATGTGAACTCAATAATATCGTACTCCGGTGAATGGGCCTCAAGGACTGTTAATTCATTAGTAACATATTGGCTGAAGGGGTAGGTAATTACTTTAACATAGACATTCGGATGCTCCTCATGAAATAGCTCACCGGCGAATTGTATGAAATTGGCGGTAGTTCCTGAATATGCAACAACCACTAGGGTCACGGGTTTCGCCGTGGTTGTTGATTTAACGTAGTAATAAGCACCTAACGCAACGATGACTATTATCACAACAGCTATTATAGCCCAGACCGTACGTGATAAACCACGGGACATCATTAACACATTACGCTAGATCTAATAAGCATTACCTAATACTGTATATCATTAAATTATCTTAATTTACTTAGATCAATGGGTGTGCACGGTATCGGTAAAACAAGCCTCACATTCTGTAGGCAGGGTATTATTGGAGATTCAACATAGTAATGTATTGGCATTAGGAACTTAACGCCAGCCTCCTTAGCTATTTGTACGGCCTCGTTGGTGGTTGAGTGGCCGTGAACATGGGATTGTTCCTCGGTACCTGGGTTTCCGGAGGTTTCGTGTATTAATAGCGTGCAGTTTCTGGCTAAGTTGATTATATTATTGGTTGGTCGTGTGTCACCACTGTACGTGACGCATGTTCCATCAGCTCCATCAATCCTATACGCGAGTGCAGGTACTGTGTGATCGACAAATGCGGCATACACTTTATAACTACCCTGATCTATCACCAGTTGAGGTTCGTTGCTTGGTTCTATTGGGTGGAAATCAATTGCGGATAGGTACTGGGGTATGCCCAATGCATCGAAGAGCTTGGGTATATCCACATCGCTGGGTCCATAGACCCTGAGGACCCTGCCCATGGACTTCACATATAACGCCAATGTGGATAGCCCCATCAAGTGATCACCATGTCTATGGGTTATGAGGATTAGGTCAACATCATTAATATTAAAACCACAAATCCTCAATGCCCTATATGTGCCCTCACCAGCATCCACGAGGATTCTGGAACCACCAACCTCGATTAGTAGGGACACATTGCCCAATAGTGGGTTTGAGACCCAACCACCAATACCGAGTGGTATGATGTTCACGAAACTATACCGAGCACTCAGGTAATTAAATTATTCCTCTATATTAAAAATGCCAATTCAAGCACTGCGAAGACGGCGCCAATGATGGTCCACCACGTAAACGCAAGGTTAATCACCGAAACAACAATACCCAAGGTCCTGACCTCACTATCCTCAGGCCTGGAAAGCAGCATGGCTCCAGCCCCTATGTTCAGTACCGCCAGTGCCACCGCAATGAGTGTTAGGGCCCATAGGAATGTGGTTGCGAGGCTTGGTATTGGTACTAGGATTATTGATGCGGTGCCAAGCAGGACTACAGGTATTAGTAGGAAGGCACCCGTGATCAGCATCAATACCCCAGCAACCCTAGGCTCACTCATTACTTACAGCAGTGCTTCCCCATTTAATTAAATTAACCGTAGACCCTACGAATCCAATCAACAATTTCCTTAACACCCCTATCGAGCGCTGGCTCCATGTTGCCAAGGATCCTCTGGGTATTGCTGCAATCATACTGGGTGTTGATATACTTGAGCAGGGATCTTGCGCCACTTGGCAGAAATAAGCCGGCTAGCCCTGTGGGTATTGGTAATTTAACGCCGCTAATGCCTAAGTAATTAGCCATTAGTAGTGGGATGTCGCCCAGGTTATACATTACGCACTCGGTTGCATATAGGAATTTATCCCTAAAATCCTCACTAACAGCAACCTTTTCGAGCAATTGTACTAGGTAACCAACGTATATTGCGTTAACGTGTCCTCGGAATAATGGAATCAAGCCCCTCCTCACCACCCTATATAGGCTGAGGAACTCATCATGGTCATTATAATAGCCGTAAACAAACGTTGGCCTAACGATTACATAATCAAGTCCTTCCTTACCCAATTCCTTAATAGTTCTCTCGCCATCGCACTTAGACCTCTCATAATCACTCCTGGGGTTTACGTATGCATAGCTGCAGTGCTCCGGCTCCTCACTTATGACGTTGCCAATCTTACCCACCGCCGCCGAGGCACTTATGTGTATGAGCCTCATGGACTTATTAACACTAAGGATCGCCCTGGCTATATTCCTAGGAATCTCCACATGGGCATGCCACAGCTCGTTCCAGGAACCGCTCAGTAACCCCACGGTATTGAAAACGTAACTTGGTTTAACCGTGCTTATGGTATTCACGACACTATTATAATCACCAGGGTCCAGCCTATGCATCTTAACGCCAATCTCAAGTAGGTCCTTAGCCATCAATGCCTTACTACCGTGTACAGATCTGTAGGTCACGTGAACCTCAAGTCCCCTATTAACTAGGTGCTTAGCTAGGTTGGTGGCTATGAACCCGAGTCCGACTATTAATGCTCGCTCCATATGTCCTAATTATGACATATAATACTTAAGCTTTTTCATAAATAGTATAAATAGCCGATATCACAAACATAGAAGGTTTTATAAAGTTAGGGTACCCCGTAAGCCATAATCGTATGAAGGCGGAACTTTGGTCTTCAGTAAGTGAGGGTCAGAGAAGGGCTGTATTAATAAATGCTCTCCTTGGATCACTGCTTGGATCAATGAACATGGCATCAATAGTTATTGCATTACCTGCAATACTGAACGGTATTGGTATAAACCCAATGTCCCCATTGGGTTTCGAATTAATGATGTGGTTAATGTTCTCATACCCACTGGTCACGGCAGTTGCTGTCCCAATAATTGGCAGGCTTTCGGACATGCTTGGTAGGGGTAGGGTGTTCACGGTAGGTGATGCCATATTCACTGCCATATCCCTGCTAATGGGTTTTGTACCAGGATATGGCGCAATAGCTGGTCTTCAGTTAGTAGCCTATAGGTTTATCCAGGGCATTGCTGGTTCGATGATGTTCAGCAATAGTGCCGCATTAATCACTGACGTGTACCCACCCGATAGGAGAGGCGTGGCGCAGGGAATTGTTGGCATATCCTTTAGCGCTGGCAGCGTCACCGGACTTGTCCTTGGTGGTATATTGGCCGTAATTAATTGGAGGTGGGTCTTCCTATTCAACGTACCCATAGGCTTAGTAAGTACGCTTTGGGCGTTGAGGAGTGTCTATAGGTTACCGTCAGGCATTAGCAAGGTTAGTATTGACTTCGTCGGTGCAACAGTATTGGTTGTGTCATTGGTTTCGATATTAATGGGCTTATTACTATCAATGATGCCCTATGGGCACTCATCGTTGGGTTGGGGAAATCCCTCTGTATGGGTTAGCCTAATAATTGGTGTTTCACTCCTTGGGGTTCTCGTCGTTATCGAGAGTAAATTCAGAGAACCTATGCTTAAGATCGATTTGTTTAGGATAAGGCAGTTCACCTATGGTGTATTGAGTTCATTCTTCCTGTTTATGGCGATGGGTGCCAATATGTTCGTTCTATCACTATTGCTACAGGCAATATACCTACCAATGGTGTACAAAATACCGTACTCAGAAACGCCACTCTGGGCAGGCATATTCCTAATACCAAGCAGCATAGCCAACGCGATATTCGCACCAATAGGCGGTAAACTACTTAATAGGTTTGGCGCGAGGGTTGTGTCCACACTAGGAGCCATACTACTTGGGGTGGGTTTCGAATTACTATCATTATTACCTATTGACTTCAATTACATAGAGTTTGCCATAATACTCGTAATAATGGGTATGGGCTCAGGCCTATTCCAATCACCAAACATAGTCTCAATACTAAGCGCAGCACCACCTAGGGACAGGGCAGCCGCGTCTGGGCTTAGGGCATCGATGCAAAACATGGGAACATTAATGAGCTTTGCAGTATTCCTAACATTAATAATCACAGGCTCTGCAGCCGCATTACCAGCGGCTTTATACAAGGCATTACTAAGTGCAGGTGTTCCCATAAGCGATGCCGAGGCCCTTGTCTCAATACCCCCAGTCTATGCACTGTTCGCAGCATTCCTGGGCTATGACCCAATAAAGACCCTGGTTCAACAAGCTGGTATATCACTAAGCCCAGCGGTACTAACGAGGATTGACAACATAACCTTCTTCCCAACTGCAATAGCACCAGCGATGCAGTTAGGCTTCCACTACGCATACCACACCGCAGCAATACTCGCATTCATTGCAGCAGTACTATCATACTTCAGGGGTAGGGAGTCATTCCATGGAAATCCCGAGCAAGCCCAAACCATAATCGCCAGGGATAGGGCTACTAAGGTTGCCGAGGTTGTAGGTGATTCAGCAGGTAATGATAAGAATGATATAGACCTTAAAGCCGATCCCATCCTTAGGAAATCCTTTGCAGCATACCTATTAATGGGAACAGAGGTTGGAGATACCGTATTCCAGAATATAAAACCCAAGGAATTATTATATACAATTGCCGTAGCGTCGAAAGCCCCTGGGTGGTTCATAGAATTTGTGAAGAATATTGATGATTGTAACGTTAATATTAAGAGTGTAACCTCATTAATGAATTATCTTAAGGTTCCTGATTGGGTAAATGAGGTTGTTAATGCTTGGATTAAGGTTAATTATACGAACAAGGATAAAAACAATATTTAACGATATTTTAACTGAGCTTTACCTTGTACCTTAATTAATCACTGATTTTAAATATTTTAAATGATGTATGACTTACCACCATTCCAAACGACTATTTTACCATCTCGCATATACTCGATTGCGACGTATCCCTTATATACTATTCTCCTATTGTTCAGTTCTTCATCCAACTTGTTTTTCCTTATCGTGAACATTTTCCTATCACCGAGACCTCAATTAGCTTGTTCTGTTAATAAATTTATATGGTAGAGTGGGTGTAATCAATATATTAGCTCTTGATCAATATATAGGCAATATATAAGGTTGAGCTAGGATAAATTTTTATTTCGTGGGTTACTTTCCATACGAATGATAGAGAGTAGGAAGGATGACCATATTAAGATAGCTGCGGGTCAAGAGGTTGAGGAGGGCGAGAACCTATTTAATGAAGTTCACTTAATACATATTGCATTACCTGAGATTGACTATGAAGACGTAGATACATCAATTACGGTATTTAATAAGAGGTTGTCATTTCCATTCATAATAGGTGCCATAACAGGTGGTACGGAAACTGCCGAGAAGGTTAATACCGTACTTGCCAAGTGCGCCGAGGAATTGGGCATTGGCATGTACGTGGGTTCCCAGAGAATTGCCATTGTTAAGCCTGAGACAGCCAGAAGCTTTAGGGTTGTTGCCGAGAACGCACCAACGGCGCTCAAGATAGCTAACCTCGGCGCGCCACAGGTTTCTAGACTTGATGAGAAGGTGCTCAGTGATTGGGTTTCCCAGGCAATAGATATGATAAATGCGGACGCAATAGCCATACACTTAAACCCAGCCCAGGAGGTTTTTCAGCCCGAGGGTGAGCCCTGGTTTCGTGGTGTCCTTGACAAGTTGAGGTTTATCAAGAGCGTTGCCAACAGGCCGTTGATTGTTAAGGAGGTTGGTAATGGAATATCCATGGAAGTCGCCAAGGCCCTGGCATCCAGGGTTAACCCAGACGCAATAGATGTTGCTGGTGTTGGTGGTACCTCATTCATTAGGATAGAGAGCATAAGGGCTGGAGCTACGGATGAGGCTAACGTATTCAGTGGTTGGGGAATACCCACAGCCGCATCAATATGTGAGGTCAGAAGCGTATATAATGGCCTAGTGTTTGCATCCGGTGGTGTTAGGAGTGGTTTAGATGGGGCAAAGGCAATAGCCATAGGTGCGAACGTATTCTCAATGTCAAAGCCCCTACTAATATCGGCACTAAAGGGCTACAACGAGGCCAGGGCCTTCATTAGCAGGTTGTTTAAGGAGTTCAAGACAGCCATGTTCCTGACAGGGTCTAAGAACGTGGAAGAATTAAGTAAGGTCCCCGTGGTTTTCGGCCCCACATTAATCTCATGGTTCAGCCAAAGAGGAGTGCCCTGTAAGCACATAACTTTACCCAACCCAAAATAGGTAACGTAATCCCCAAAATCACTGCAAGTAAGTAATTTTAGATTGCGCGATGTTGAATCTACGATGTCAATCCAAGGGATTTCCTGCCCGAAATGCGGCTCAAGGAGGATTAGTATTGTTGCGGCCGAGACTTTGACATTTAAGTGCCTTGATTGTGGTTATGTATGGTCTCCAAACCTACCAGCCCAGGGGTTGGTGAGTACTAGGGCTGGTGAGGTCCATTGGACAGAGATTAAGAAGGTAATGGAGGACGCGATGAGTTACGTACACGAGTTGCTGGATAGTGATATTGATTGTAGTGGAGTTATTAGTAGGGTTCAGGAGCGCTTTGGGAATTACCTAACTACACGTGATGTGATTAAGGTGGTCATTAATGGTGTTAGGAAGTACCTTGACGAAGTTAGGTATAAGGACGTTAATAAGTATTCAAAGCTTACCGCCGAATTTATGAAATGTAAGGAATTATACTCAAAATGACCTTACTCTGAGGGTAGGGCGTTTGACCTCTTGTTCTTAAGTCTCGTCTTCTTAGAATACCCTGAGGCCCAAACCCTCTTGCTCCTCGGTACGATCTGTGGGCAACGCCTACCGGTGCAGCGTGGCGCTATTATACCAATCTTCTGACCAGGTGGTGCGTTCCTAGGCACAGGCGTTTCACCTTTCTGGTGGCTACCACCACCGTGTGGGTGCGCATATGGGTTCATAGCCTTACCTCTAACGGTTGGGTACTTCCAGGCCTTAGCCTTTGCCCTGTAGTACTTCGCGCCAGCCTTGAGCATGGGCTTCTCGATTCTACCACCACCAGCGACGATGCCGATGGTCACCCTAGATCTTGAATCAACCTCCATTATCTTGCCACTGGGTAGTTGGACAACGGTTGTTCCATCCTTATGCGCAAGGACTACGGCGTAAGTACCGCCAGATCTAACGAACTTGCCGCCATCATTAAGCCACTTCTCTATGTTATAAACCATGGTACCCTCAGGCACCTTACCAATGGGCAATATATTGCCGGGCATGGGCTTTGCCGCGGCACCGATCTCGATTAATTGACCAACGTACATACCCTCTGCGGCATAGTTCAGAAATTCCCTACCATCCTCAAGCACGATCCTCGCCACGGGAGCATTTAGACCAGGTACGTGCATTAACTCCCTGACAATACCCCTAGTGGCACCATTAAGTTCAGTCTCGCTCATTGATAGGTACCTTACGGGACCCTCCCTAATCCAACTAGGGCTTCTGAATTGTGAGTTAGCCCTCCCACGCCTCTGCACCAGTATTTTCTTACCCACGATTAATCCCGTAATGGTGATGATAGTGGGTTTTTAAATATTTACATTGATGCCTTACAGCACTGAAGATGCCAAGGGATACAATGAGTAGGGAGAGGATAATTGAGGTTAGGAGGGAGGATGCCAATGAGTACTACCTGGTTAGGCTTGATCCAGGCGATGTCGGTGAACTCGAGGGAAAGGGTATTGGTGAGAGGAAGGATAGTCATTTTGTTCTAAGGCTTGTAGAACTAATTTACTTGGCAATGAGTGGTTATAGGGTGTTTCTTGATGGTTATGAGATTGATGTAAATGAGCTCATTAAAGGCATTGATAATCCTCACGCACTAACCGTATACCTCGACATGAGGCGGAGGGGGTACTTCATAAAGCCAACACTAAATGGACCTGTTGATTTCCTAGTGTGGGATAAGGGTAAGAACCCCCTTAAGTCAAGCCCTAGCTATATGATTAAGATAGTTACTGAGGGCCTCGGAATACAGGTAATGAACCTACTCAATGTGCTCAAGTATAGTGAGAGTATGGGGACTCAATTGGTCCTCGCTCTCGTCAGCTCTGAGGGAGTAATTACATATTATAAGGCCTTCACATTCAGGCCAGTAAAGGGTGATTAGGTTATGGTGACGATAAAGGACATAGAGCAGGTACTATCTATGGTGAGGAGTAAGGGTTTGAAAGTGATAATCAAGTTGAAAGGTTCAAGGTACATGATAGTGTTCGAAAGGGAAATAAGGGCACTAGGTCCCGAGGGTAACTACGTAGCGTGGACCACCGCATTTTTAGCACCACCGCACCAGGTCCTGGACGCCTATGGCATCTCAACCATAGAGATTTACTGCAGAGGCGAGTTAATAAAGCAGGTAAGTAGGTGGGGTGACCTCGTTAGGGAATTACAATCACTTGATGAATGTAGATGATTACTCCTCCACCGTGTACTCCCTACCACCAATCCTCAACTTAATCACCGGACCTTTACTCCCCTGCTGTTCCACGGTACCATCATCAAGCACAACCTCATTACCTCTACTCGATCTTATGTTAATCCTAAATAACCTAGCTCCCAATTGCGCAATATCCTTAGACCTGGATGAGCACACGTTAACACTAACCCAAGGCCACCTCCTCCTAATCTCACTCGCCAACCTAATCCCGACCTCAACACTTACGGAAACGCTACCATCAGGCCCTGGGGTATATCCCATCCTAACTAGATTATCGATATTGGCTGGGCTTACATCCAACTCGTTGATATTAACGAAGCTTATGAGTCCGTTGCTAATCAAAAGCTCAGCAACCTTTAATATGCCATCCTCGAACTTGGGTAGGGCTGGCATCTCAAGACCGACACTTACACCGGCTACTCTAAGCATCTTGATTAACTCCAGCTTACCATTTAATTGCGTAGGATTAACCGCATGTATCCTCACCTCATCAATTCCACTACCAGCAAGCTTTTCAACGGCACCCTTGTTTAGGTTTAGGGCATGGGTGTACATGTGTATGTGGAAGCCAGGGCCGTAATTATCCTTAAGCAATCTAACTAAATAAACAACCCTATCAACAACGACTATTGGGTCACCGCCACTTATCGCCAAGCCATTTGACCCAGCCCTATCTAACTCATCTATTATATCATCTGGGAACCTAACCACGGGCCTATCGTTGATGAACATGACATCCCTACCAAACCTCTCCCTACTAACGGGACAGTAGAAACAATTGAGTGGGCATAGACCAGTTATGAAGAGTATGCTCTTAGTGCCAAGTAGGCACTGCCTACAACCCCTAGCCAACTCACCAAAAACAAAATTGAGCGGATGCATTCCGCCATAAGCTCATGGGCAAGCCTCTTTATAAACCGTCCCTCTACCCACCCTTTAAGTGATTCATTAATTTCTCCACCCACCCTAATCGGCCTCCCAAGAGGTCATGAAAGACCTAAACCAACACCGTAGATCGCTTAACCCTTAAGCGGTTATTGATTATTAAGGATTAACAACCACCTAAGTCATTGGCTGAGTTAGCATAGGAGTTGCTGATCCCTATTGGTCTGAGATGTTGCCTGGATCACGTGAGGAATTCCACGAGACTAAGCTTGATAGTGGATTTATCAAGACCAGAGAACCATACGCATTCAAGCTAATTGAGGGAGCTAACAGGTTACGCCAAATGTATAACTCAATGTAAAAATAAATGTAACGTTATTAAGTAAACAACCAAGTTATCTAGCACTTTAACATGATTGTGCGATAAGCATTTAAGAGATGAGGATGCAGGTAGATCGATGTATAGATTTAGAAATACATTGGTTGCGTTCATAATATCCACAATATTCTCAATACCCGTACTGGCTGTGACCAGTAATCGAACCCTATATAATACATTAATGGCTTTACTCGGCTCCACATGGCCGCCAATAACCATTTGGGGCTTTGTGACGGCAATATTCACCCACCCAACAATCCTGGACTACGCCTTCGACATGATGACGCTGTGGTTCATAGGTCCATTCTTCGAAACTGTGTATGGATCGAGGAATTTCTGGTCCACGTTCCTACTGAGCGGCGTTGCGTCAACCCTATCGCCGATACTGTACTACGCCATGGGGACGCCTGTAATAGTTGGTGGATCCTCGGGCGCGTTGTTTGGACTCGTGGGCTTCATAATAGCAACACCATATCGAGGAGTCATCCTATCCAACCCAATAAACATACTAGCCATAATATTCCTACTATCACCACTGGCATTCGCCTTCGGCATCGCCTATCTAGGTCACTTACTTGGTTTTATCATCGGCTTAATCATGGGGTATGCGTACAGTCGTAAGATAGTATTGCCGGAGCCCATCTTTTAGTGGTTCGATTGCATGGTGTAATTCGTTATCTGACCTAACATTTTCGAGAACATGCTAATGGGTAGCCGCGTTAGATTCCAAGTAATCCTGCCAAATTGGATTGTGCCAAGCATAGGACTGGCCCCCTTCCCCCATCCTAAGGGATGGGGGAGGTTTCCTCGCCGCCACCTTCATTTTGTATCCGGTGATGGTTCATGGGTTTGCCCCGGGCCAGCATTGCGGGGCTTTCCTCGCTGGCCGTGAAGGTCCTGAGTGTGGTGTGTAGGATTTTTGCCATGAAGTATGGAATTAGTGGGTTTGACTTGCCTTCGTGCTCTCTCCATTCCATGTTCTTGCTCAGTCTCTTCATGTTCCACCAGAATGCCTTGGTCCAGGACTCTGGCGTTGTTTTCCAAGCCATATTGAGTATGGATGCATAGTCCCTATCCACGTAATGCCCCTTTGGGCAGTAAAGAATGTGCCAGTCGTTGGTCCCCTTAAGCCTAACAAAGTGAACTGGGCATACCCTACTGTTCCTGTAGGATGAGACTCTAACGAGTTTCGAACCCCTCTCCAAAGCCTTATCCTCAACCGTGCTTTCTAGCTTCCTGAATGGTATTTGTTTAATCCTATGCCTCAACTCGTTCTTCCCAACATCCTCAATCATTGATTCCTGTGGGTTATCACCAAGCTCCTCTGTTACGATAATCGCTGGTATCCTTGTTAACTCGTTAGCCACATGCCTGACACGACCAAGCTTCCTACTCCTCTCCCTTAGGTGTTTAGCACGCTTCCTGTATTCCCTCGTGTTTGTTATGTTCACGTATTTGCCATTCGGTAATGTAAAGTGTGGTTTTAACCTCTCGATGATTGTGTTCCTAATCCTTTCATACCTCCTAGCCAACCTACCGAAGTCTGTCCTTATCATGTAGAGCTGTGGCGTTAAGTATTGCTTGTTCCATTTCGCTACTTTGTCCACAGTGGATGGTAAATTAACCCTACTCACAACCACAGTGTTCTCGTTTATGTCATAACTAATAATTGATTTTAGTTCTTCCTCCCTGGGCTTTATTTCGAACACGAACACTGCGTACCACTTGTTTACCTTCCTCTTAACAATCAACGTAGACGCAAGCTCGGCTTCATCACTCAAAACCCTCCACCAGTAGAACCAAAAACGCTTGTGCGGCTTTATCCAAACATCCCTCCTCCCGCCAGGGAGCGATATGGCAATCCTAACCGGGGCTATTGATTTAACGAACTCCTCATAATTCCAAGCCGTTTCATCGAACCTAATGGATACAGCCTTAATCTCAGGGTAGGGCTTGCTTGCCAAGCCCATCCTCCTCCTTTTAATGAATGATTTGGCGATCTCAGATGCCTGCCTAATGGCTTGGATGATTAGGTGGGAATGCAAGTCTGGATACTCACTCCTATACTTGCTGGAGCTGTTTTGCACTCGTAACATTGTGCTTAACGGCGTATTCAGCAACCTCCCTAACAATGCCTAGGTACGCAGACTCAACAGAATAAAGTAACTTAGAAACATCCTTGGGGACTTCCAGCTCAACAGCAACAGCCCTACGCAACATCCACAAGAAAGAGTAACAACCAGACTTAAAAACCACCCACGACAAGAAGGGGCGAGACTTGCCCGTAGTCAATGGCATACCAACGCCATACGGCCCAATCATTGTGGAGGACTCAACTGGCGAGCAATTAATAGTCCTATTTAGGGATACGGACCTCTCTAACGCATTTACCTTCTCCTACTTCAGTCAATCACCACAGGTGACCGCTAG
>Ga0080003_1000721_pt1 | contig 20391 bp, 18 predicted proteins | sample JossMetagenome_FD_69206 | JGI IMG/M metagenome (GOLD analysis project Ga0080003, IMG submission 69206) | Hot spring microbial communities from Joseph's Coat, Yellowstone National Park, USA - JC2_E (SPADES assembly) (version 2) | ecosystem: Environmental > Aquatic > Thermal springs > Hot (42-90C)...
ACTAGTTAGTATGGCAGTTTATATTTATGTAATACTTTTTTCTAAATTCATAAATAAGTTTCAGAATTACTAGTTAGTATGGCAGAATGCAATTTGTTGTCTTAAACTGTCTATATCGTTGTTAGTTTCAGAATTACTAGTTAGTATGGCAGCAAGCCACCCCAAGCGTAATTTCAGGGGAGATAATGAGCTTGGTTTCAGAATTACTAGTTAGTATGGCAGTACACATAATCTACAACAATCTCATCATCATTATAAAATAGTTTCAGAATTACTAGTTAGTATGGCAGAATCTACATCGTCAGTAAATAATAGCGGTTTTTCTTTTGTTTCAGAATTACTAGTTAGTATGGCAGCGTTTTAAAAGCGTTTTATGTGTTATTTTTAACACTGTTTGTTTCAGAATTACTAGTTAGTATGGCAGAGCATTACCATCATTTTTACTGATGGTGATGCCACAATAGTTTCAGAATTACTAGTTAGTATGGCAGCATGATTGAGGTTGCGTATTTTTTCACAGGGCTTTCAGCTGCGTTTCAGAATTACTAGTTAGTATGGCAGTCTCTTTTTCATTACACATCTATTACCACCTCTCATTTTTAGTTTCAGAATTACTAGTTAGTATGGCAGCTACTGTTTCTGCAAGTGCAGTTACACCATCGCCTAATACGTTTCAGAATTACTAGTTAGTATGGCAGGCTGAAATTAAAGGACCTTGCAAATGCACTAAAACTGATTACGGGTTTCAGAATTACTAGTTAGTATGGCAGCGTCATTACTCACAGTATCCTTAATAGCATCATAGAAGTTTCAGAATTACTAGTTAGTATGGCAGTTAGGCATAGACGGGTTCATGAGCCCGTTTGATTCCCCAGCACAGTTTCAGAATTACTAGTTAGTATGGCAGCCGTATTACCCCGTTTTGATGCCAGAATAAAATAATAACTGGTTTCAGAATTACTAGTTAGTATGGCAGCGATAAAACAGTAAACGCTATCGCTACATTATCAAAAGAGTTTCAGAATTACTAGTTAGTATGGCAGAAAAAAGAGGATGGTTGGATCAACGTGATTTTTGATAAGTTTCAGAATTACTAGTTAGTATGGCAGATTTCTGCCTCCACGATATCCTTTTAATGCTATATCAGTTTCAGAATTACTAGTTAGTATGGCAGATTTCTGCCTCCACGATATCCTTTTAATGCTATATCAGTTTCAGAATTACTAGTTAGTATGGCAGGAACCCCCTTCGTCTTCAGCACTTTCTAATAAATCAAAAAGTTTCAGAATTACTAGTTAGTATGGCAGAATAAAAAGTTAATTAAAAGGTTCATTATACATAAGGTTCGTTTCAGAATTACTAGTTAGTATGGCAGAATGGCAAAGGCATTATCTTTAAAGATGTTAATGAATATATTGTTTCAGAATTACTAGTTAGTATGGCAGTTTATGTACTGCTTTATGTTTTCTTTTTTATGTACGTATTCATCAGTTTCAGAATTACTAGTTAGTATGGCAGTATATAATCTCTCGTTGATGCTAAATTCCCGTAATTTATTTCGTTTCAGAATTACTAGTTAGTATGGCAGTTCACAATCTCTAAATCTATGCACAAGCCATTTCAATGAAAGTTTCAGAATTACTAGTTAGTATGGCAGGTGAGATGCATCCTCATGGCAAGTGCAAAATGGTCTAAGGGCGTTTCAGAATTACTAGTTAGTATGGCAGTAACCGATTCAGGACTTTAACCTGTTTCGGTCATACTAGTTTCAGAATTACTAGTTAGTATGGTAGAATATCGTTATGTAACCTTTCTTAATTTGCCCGCCTAATTCTTTTTGGGTTTCAAATTCCTTTTTACTCCTGTGCTATGTTGAATTCTCCATCCTTATTTTGTCTTTGAATTTGTTGAGATTTTGATCTTTATTTTTTCCATTCTTAAAACAAAAATATGAAAATTGGACATTTTCTGGTTTGAAAAATACACTTTCACCAACAATTCCTATGAAATAAGGCCTTGCCTTATATATTTCATCAAAACACGTTTTTATTACCTTATTATATATTGATGCCTCACCAGGGATACCCCCACTTCAGGTATATCGGTATTAAGTCCATACTTCTTTCTCTAGTTATCCTTACAAGATCTGGAAAGATAACATTCATTAGGTAATTCCTTTCAACATTCAAATCTTTAAAAGTGGAAGATACAAAAATCCTAATTTTTTGGACATTTCTTGGGCATCCTTCATTGTTATGGATACTACAGCTATTATACAACAGCACGCAATAGCAATTATAGAATACAAAAGTAAATAATAAATGACGTAAATATAGTAATAAAGAATGTTGTATGAAAGTTATATGAAGGAAAATAGTGTTATAAATTATGTTGAAGGAAACAGAAAATATCCCATATGCTTTTATGGGCTGGCCAATACCCTTTATGAATAATAAATAGGGGAGAAAAATGAGATACGATGAACTGATTGATAGCCTTAATGAATTTAAGTTAACATGGATTAAAATAATAAAAGAAATCAAGATCGATGGAATGTATTTTTCTGATTTCATTGTTTTTAAAAAAATATGTTGCAATAAACGCCCTTACACAATGTCTGAGCTTTCCGAAATTACTGGTTTTTCAAATACCATGATTACGTTTTCCATCGATACGTTAGAAAAAAAAGGTTATGTGCATAGGAAAAAAGGTTCTGATAGGCGTACAACTTATGTTATATTATCTGAGGAAGGCATGAAATATTGTACATATATTGAAGATGCAATAGAGAAAAACATGAAAAAAATTTTTGATAAAATAAGTGAAGAAGATTACCAAAAAATTGTTTCTTATATGTCTGAGCTTAATAAATTGCTTCAAAAGTATTTAGAAGAATAATTGCTTAACAAAGCCAAATTATTTATTTAATATACACATTTTCAAGTTCATGGTAATATATTCCTCTTCACCTGGCAAAGTAATATTGGCAGGAGAGCACGCTGTTGTTTATGGCAGCAAAGCTATTTCAATAGCTGTTAACAAAAGGGTTTTTTTGAAAATAGCTGATAAAGATAACAAAGAAGAAGGTGCATTGCTTAGTTATATAAAAAATTACCTGAACACCTCAAAAATCGCAATTGATTCTGAGTTGTACACCTCGTCTGGGCTGGGGTCATCAGCGGCAATATGTGTATCTGCCGTTGGGCTTAAACATTTTATTAAAGGTGAAAGTTTAGAGGAAGAGGCAATAGCCAATGAATCATTCAGGATAGAAAAAGATTTTCAAGGCGGGATAGGAAGCCCAATAGATACCTCTACCTCCCTTCACGGCAATGCAATAGGCATAAACATACCCCCTAGCTATGGAGAATTTCTATGGACTGTAAAATCCAATGGCGTTGAATGGAAAATATACGATATAAAAATCCCAGAATGGTATTTCGTTGTGGTCAATACAGGAATAGAGAAAGATACAAAAAAGATGGTAAATAAAGTAAAAGAATCCATTGCCAAAGACCCTAACAAAATAGGATGCGTAAACAATATTGATTCCATTGTATCCGATATGTTAAATGCATTGAAAAAAAAGGATATCAGTGCCATAGGCAATTTAATGATGGAAAACGAAAAAGAACTTGAAAAACTAGGCGTTTATGATGACCATACCCATAAATTGTTAAACTTAATTTCTCCCTATGTATTAGGCAGCAAAATCACTGGTGGGGGAGGTGGTGGTTCTATAATTGCACTTGTTGAAGATATTCAACATGCAGATAAACTTATCAATTTTGTTTCAATGCACAATTACAATGCCTTTTATTTTACCCCTGGTAATAAAGGGCTTACCCTAAATGCATAAATGTTTTTTCCATCGAATGCCTTGCTTAGGGAAAAATTTATTAAAAATAACATGCTAATGAACTCCATGATAAAAGATATAAAAGTTTACCATATATATGATAGCCGTGGAACAGGCACAATTGAATGTGATATTGTAACCGATAAATGCACCATTGTTTCTATGGCCCCGAGTGGTGCTTCAACAGGAAAAACAGAAAGAAAAGTTTTGCCAGCCAAAGGCATTGGGGAAGCAATAACAAAATTCAAAAAAGAAATTGCCCCCAAAATGATAAAATGGGAAATTGGAAACCAAAGAAGTTTTGATGAATTCCTCCATGAAGTGGATGGAACCAATGATTTTTCTGGTATTGGCACAGCTTTATCCACCTCTTTATCCATAGCATATGCAAAGTATTCTGCCTATGTTCAAGAAATCCCATTGTATAAATATATTGCTGATCTTGCAGGCACAACCATAAAAATGCCCTACTTAATGGGAAATGTAATGAATGGTGGAAAACATGCTATTGGTGGTCCAGACATACAAGAATATCTCTCTCTTTCCATGGGCAAAAACATAAGGGAATCTATAGAAGCCAATTTTACAGTGCATAAGCATATTGCTGAAATTTTAAAAAAGAAAGGAATGAAAGCGATAGGAAAGGGTGATGAAGGTGGATGGGTAGTCAGCCTTGGAAACGTTGAAGCGCTTGAGATTTTGCATACAGCCTGTTCCGAGGTAAGGGAAGAATACGGATATAATGTCTATCCTGCGCTTGATTTTGCGGCTAGCCAAATATATTCAAATGGTTTGTATAAGTACAAAGAACAAAGCCTAGATTTAGAAGGGCAAATTGGCTTTGTATCCAATATTGTTGATAAGTATGGGCTATTATCAGTAGAAGACCCAATCGATGAAGGGGATTTTGAAGGTTTTGCCAAGCTCACAAATAAAATAGGCAATAAAGCATTGGTTATAGGTGACGATCTCTATACCACAGATACAAAAAGGTTGGAAAAAGGGATTGCTTTAGGGTCTACCAATGCAGTATTAGTAAAAGTGAATCAAATAGGCACACTTACAGATACAGTGGAATTTGTAAAACAATCCGTTAGATATAAATACAAAAATGTTGTTTCTCATCGTAGTGGAGAAACCTGCGACCCCTCAATAGCACACATATCTGTAGGGCTAGGGTCTTATGCTTTGAAAACTGGTGTAATGGGTGGTGAAAGGGTTTCCAAATTGAATGAATTAATAAAAATAGAAGAGGATATGGGGTAGTTTAGATGGATGCAAAAATTCAATATGAAAGTCAGAATACGACAGGGTTATTGGTTAGTGAAGAGCAGTATACGTTAGCAGGTGTGCATATAGGTACACAGCAAAAAACCAAAGGCATGATGAAATTCATATATAAAAAGCGTACTGATGGCCTTTACGTTATAAACATAAAGGAAACCGATAACAGAATAAGGTACGCAGCAAAGTTCATTTCTATGTATGAACCTTCCTCTGTACTTGTCGTAGGTGTAAGGCAATACGCCCATAAACCAGCGAAGTTATTTGCTGATAACATAGGGGCAACAGCTGTAATGGGCAGGTTCATTCCAGGGAGGCTTACCAATCCCAATTTAGACGTGTTCACTGAACCTTCCCTTGTTATACTTACAGATCCCTCAGCAGACCACCAAGCCTTGCAGGAATCTAAAAAGATTCACGTTCCCATCATAGCATTGTGCGATACCAACAACGAATTAACTGACATTGAGCTTGCAATACCCACTAACAACAAGGGCAGAATGTCCTTGGCACTTGTCTACTGGCTTTTAACCCGTGAAGTATTGCTTGCGCGTGGAAGCATAAAATCCCCCAACGATTTTACAATACCCTTTGAAAATTATGTGGCTTCTCTATAATTTTTAAAATTTTTTTTGTTTTTTACCTCAATGCTTAACTCCTCTTAAGCCATCTAAGCCTTTTCTCAGATAACATTTTCCCAGTTGATATCAAATCCTTTGATTCCACACTTGGTATAACACGTATATCTTTAATTTTGAATCCAAACATCGCACCACTAAACCTAAGCACAGTTGATGCCATATACATTGTTAGAAGGGATAGGTATAAACCCCAGAAAGAAGTTAAAAATTCAACGATCAGCCCAGAAGCAATAGAGCCTATAAAGGTAACGATTCCTATAAGCGTATTGTAAGTCCCCCAATATTCTGCCCTTTTATTTTCGGGAGCTATGTGCAGAATATACGCAAAGAATATCACATTGCTAACGGCCTGTGCAGGGCCAACCACAATAGAAACAATATAAATAGGAAGCAAAGAAAAAGCTAGGCCGTAACTCAAAGGGACCAATACAAACAGGAACCTGCTCATTAAAATAAGCTTTTTCATGCCGAATTTGTAGATCATTTCTTCCATATAGAAAAGCACAATCAAGGGAGAAACAGCAGACAATATATTTATAATTGTAATCTGGAAGTAATTTGCATGGAGTATTTTAACAATTGTTATATAAAATAATGGCCATGCAATAGACATTCCAAGGTTATACAGCAGTTGCATCTGTATAAAAGGCTTAAACTCTGGTGTTTCATTCATAAGGTCTTTTATACTGCTTCTCTTACTGGGTTTATATACATTCTTTGCATAATTCAAGCCGGAGTTTTTTTTATCATCTATTTTTATCAGAAGCAAGGTAACAGAACCACCTACAGCAACAGCAGCAGAAATGGCAAATGGCAATATGAGCACATTAGAATTGTTATTGTAAGAATAAAACATGAAACCAACCATTGCGATAATCCCCGCAATGCTTCCATATATTGAAGAACGTGTAATAAACCGATCCTTTTTATTAGCTTTTATTGCCGTGCCTACAAGGCTACTCCATGCGGGGGTTGCCATTGAGCCTATAATCAAAGAAACAGACAATATTATCAAGAAAGGCAACGGGGAGGTAAACAGCAACAAAAAAATAAGTACAACCCCGTTAACGATAGACCCAATAACAACAAAATTTATGTATTGTTTAGTTTGGTCGGCAAGTTTTCCCCAAAACCTTTGGAACAAGTTAGGAAACAAATTGGTTATGGCTTGCAAAATCCCCATGATAGCAGAAGAAAAATTAAGGTACATGGCTTCATAAGGAATCAAGCTAGTGCCCAAATTATTAACAACACTAGTTGATACCTGGTTACCATACATTAAGGTAACTGTCCCATCCTTCTTTTTCCTTTTCTGCATTGTAAATCTGTATATAATAATAACTATTTATTGGTAACTAAATGCCAATTGATTTTTAATGCTATTTGCGTTAATATTAAATATTGAAAATTACGTATTGATAATATGGTATCTAAAGGCGAAAATGTATATATGGTATCAGGAGGAGTTACCAAATTTTCTAAAGCTTCTCCAGATATGGATTTTAGGTTGAGAGTCAAAAAGGCTTTTGACTACGCAATGAACGATGCAGGGCTTTCTTTGGAAGACATCGATGGATCTGTTGCATCCTATTTTTCAGACCACTTTCAGAGGCAATTGATGGCTGGAATCATGGTGCAAGATTATCTTGGGCTAGTTCCAAAGCCAAGCAAAAGGATTGAAGGTGGAGGTGCAACTGGTGGATTGGCTTTCCAGGCGGGATATGAGGAAATCGCATCAGGCAGGATGGATACGGTAGTGGTATATGGTTTCGAAACAATGTCCCACGTCAATACGTGGAAGGGCAATGAATTCATTGCTTTGGCAAGTGATACGAATTTTGATTATCCTATAGGTGGCTTCTATACTGGGTATTATGCAATGATGGCTGTAAGGCATATGCACGAATTCGGAACAACTGTAGAGCAATTAGCAAAAGTCTCTGTTAAAAACCATGGCAATGCATTGCACAATCCCTATGCACAAAGCCCAATGAAATTAACCGTTGAAGAGGTTAGAAATTCCCCTATGGTTTCATATCCTTTGACAAGGCTAGACGTTTGTACAATGTCTGATGGTGCAGCGGTTGCAATACTAGCCTCTGAGAAAAAGGCCTTCGAGATTACTGACCACCCTGTATTGGTAAAATCCATAGGCACAGGGACTGATACAATGAGGCTTGCCGACAGGCCTATGGGCAAAGTGCCATTGCTTCCCAATGAAAAACCCTCTGATTATGAAAATATGAAATATCCAGGTGTGCATTCATTCAGGGCAGGGAGAACTGCTGCTATAGAAGCATATAAAAAAGCTGGAATAACTGATCCATTGAATGAAATCGACCTAGTGGAATTACATGATGCTTATACCTCATCTGAGATACAAACATACGAAGATCTAGGCTTATGCAAATATGGTGAAGGTGGCCAATTTATTGAAGAAGGAAAATCCAATTTACACGGCAAAGTGCCTGTGAATCCCTCGGGAGGGCTTCTTGCAGCAGGGCATCCTGTAGGTGCAACAGGCATAATGCAAGCTGTCTTTATGTTTTGGCAGTTGCAACACACCATAGGAAAGCATTTCCACGATGATTATCTTCAAGTTCCACGTGCAAAGCGTGGCATTATACATAGCCATGCTGGAACTGGTACATATGTTACTGTTAGTGTTATGGAGGCGGTACAATGACATTAAATCCAGATGCAAAATTGCCTGAAACAGAGGAAGGAACGGAAGTATTCAGCATAAATCCATTGATCGTAAAATCCCACTACGAAATAGACTACATACACAGCTACGCACAGGATAGCGAGTTTTTCATTGCTTTAGGAAAAAAGAAACTGCTCGGCAGCAAATGTAAAAAATGCGGGCATGTATATGCAACCCCTAGAGCGCACTGTATGATGTGTGGTGCAGAAACAGAATGGCATGAACTACCCTTGAAAGGCAAAGTGCATACTTTCACAACATGCTATTTCAGTGGTGAAGAGTTCATAAAGGAAACTCCCTTCAACTTGATACTGGTAGAGTTTGAAGGCGTTGATTCTCTGTTCATGAGCAGGCTTATAGGCGCAGAAACCAAGGATATTTACATAGGCATGCCTGTCAAAGCACGATTCAGAAGGAACCAAAAGATGAACGTAACAGATGTATACTTTGTGCCTGATATAAAAAAATAAATTTTGCAAATAGGTAAACCTCTCTAACCCTTTTATTATATTATTCTATAACTAAATGCTATTTTCCGATAAAGTGTACGATTCCTCGATAAAGTGGCTAATCCCATCTATGGGTCTGTATAAATAAATGTAAAATAATATAAAATTGATGGATTAATATATATGTATTAAAAAGTATCAATTCTAACAATAACTATAGAAAAGGAAAAGATTATATGATTTTAAATAATAGTCAAAGTATGGAAGATAACGAATCTTATAAAATGCTAAGAGATTCAGTAAAAAAATTTGTTCAAAACGAAGTGGAGCCAATAAGAACCAAAATAGACAGTGAAGATTTTTTTCCTATAGAGGTGTTCAAAAAAATGGGAGAGCTAGGCTACCTAGGCGTTACAATCCCCGAAGAGTACGGTGGTTCCAATTTCGGATACATGGCTCAAGCTATAATTGAAGAAGAACTCGGATATTCTTCCCCCTCCCTTGCACTATCCTACGGTGCACATAGCAATTTATGCCTTGACAACGCGTTTAGAAATGGCTCAAATTACATAAGGGAAAATTATGTCCCTAAATTGGCATCTGGTGAATATATCGGTTCTCTATGCCTGACAGAGCCCAATGCTGGTTCTGATGCCCTTGCATTATCTACAACCCTAAAAGAAGAAAACGGCATGCTTGTATTGAACGGCAGTAAAACCTTTATAACCAATGCCCCATACGCAGATTTCTTCTTGGTGTATGCAAAAGATTCGGGTAAATACTCTGCCGTTGCAGTGCTTTCCACTGACGAAGGATTAGAAAGAGGGAAAAAATTTGAGAAAATGGGCATGCGGGGTTCTCCTACAGGTGAAGTTATATTCAACAACATAAAACTTCCAAAGGACCGTTTTATAGGCACAAGGTACACTGGAAAAGAAATAATAATGTCAGGCCTTAACTCAGAACGTGTTATTTTAGCTTTTATATTCGTAGGGCTGGCAAGGAGAGCATTAGACGAAGCGGTAAAATACTCAATGGAAAGGAAACAATTTTCACAACCTTTGTACGAGTTCGAGCTTATTCAAGAAAAGTTATCTTACATGTACGTCAAATATCAAACAAGCAAATTATTGGCTTACAAAGCACTGGAAAGGTTGCACAAGGATATGATGGACCCCTTAGACGCTGCCTCTGCCATTATGTACGCTTCGGAAACCTCGGAATACATTGCAAGGGAAGCAATCCAAATATTTGGAGGATACGGATACATAAAAGATACAGGCATAGAGGTAATGCACCGCGATGCCATTCTAGGGCAGATAGGGGCTGGAACCACTGAAATTAGAAAGCATGTAATAGCAAAATCCTTGGTAAAGCATTATATGAAAGAAGGCAGCATAGATAACTAAATCTTTTTCTTGCCCCATTAAAACATTCTCATTTTTCAACATTAATATAACAATCTTAATTCCTTTAATATTAACAATAAAAACAATGTTTATATATGGATAATAAGATAGTAACACAATGTTTTCGTATAATCCTTCTAAAGAAGCTATATTAAACACCAATTTAATGAAATTCGCTATGAAAAACAACCTGGATATTGAATCCCTTTATAAGAAGGCAGATAATGAACCAGAGTGGTTTTGGCCTAAGGTTATAGAAGATGCCAAAATTGAATTTTTTGAGAAATACGATAAAGTCATGGATACATCGCTAGGCATTCCATTTACCAAATGGTTTGTGAATGGAAAAATCAATATTGCATATAACTGTGTAGAACGCTATAAAGAATCTAAAAAAATCGCTATAATTTACGAAAATGAAAAAGGTGAAACCTTCAAAGTTTCCTATGAAGAGCTTGACAAATTATCTTCCTACTTATCTTCCTACTTAACGGATATGGGGATTCAGAAAGGGGATAGGGTTGGCATATACATGCCGTTCAATTTAAACAGTGCCATAGCCTTTTATTCTATTCTCCGTATTGGAGCTGTTGTAGTCCCAATGTTTTCGGGTTATGGTTACGAAGCTGTTAAAACAAGGGTTGAAGATGCAAGCATAAAATTGCTGTTTACCTCTGAAGGGTACATGCGTAAAGGCAAATTTATAGACATGAAAAAGGTGCATGAGAAAATAAAAGTGAAAAAAATCATAGAAGGCAATACAAATCCAGAAGAGATCAAGTTAGAAGAGGCAATAAAAAGCAATAAATATACCTATTCAGAAAAAACTTCTTCGGAAGACCCTGCTATCATGCTCTATACCTCTGGGACTACTGGAAAGCCCAAAGGCACAGTCCATGTGCATGGTGGTGCCTTGGTTAACATCTCCAAAGAAGTCAAGTATTATATGGACCTTAAAGAGGAGGATGTCCTGCATTGGATAACCGATTTAGGATGGATGATGGGCCCATGGGCTCTTATAGGCACAAATGCCCTGCACGGCACGATATATCTTTATGATGGGGCAGTGGATTACCCTAATATATACAGAATGTGGGACATTGTAAGCAAAAACAAAGTTACCTTATTGGGGTTATCCCCTACACTGGTTAGAATGTACAGGTTCAACAATATCTCAAAACCGATGGAAGGGGTAAGGCTATTCGGTTCAACTGGTGAACCATGGGATGATGAATCCTGGGAATATTTGTTCAATGTAATAGGGAACAAAAAAACCCCTATATCCAATATTTCAGGGGGTACAGATATAATAGGGTGTTTCCTTGCATCCAATCCAGCTATACCATTAAAACCCAGATGCCTTTACAAAGGATTGGGCATGAATGCATCGATTTACGATGAAAACGGCAACGAGGTATACAACAAAGTAGGGTATCTCGTTGCTAAAAAACCCTCGCCTTCAATGACACGTAGCTTATGGAAAGATGATAAAAAATACATCTCCAGTTATTGGTCCACCTACAAAGAGGTATGGTACCATGGAGATTTCGGCGAAATGTCTAAAGATGGCTATTTTTATCTGTATGGTAGGTCTGATGATGTAATCAAAGTATCTGGAAAACGCGTTGGGCCTAATGAAGTGGAAGATATGGCTATGAAAGTGCCAGGCGTTTTAGAAGCGGCAGTAGTATCTATACCTGACAATATCAAAGGGGAAGCCATAGCTGTTTTTTACATCGGTGAAGAAAATAAGGAAGAAGAAATAAAGAAAACAATATCTGAAGGCATGGGCAAATCCTTTGCACCTTCTTATATATTAAAGGTAAAAGGGTTGCCCAAGACAAGAAATGGAAAAATCATGAGAAGGGTAATTAAAAATGCCTTTTTAGGAACAGAACTCGGCGATTTAAGCAATACTGACGATATCCAAATAATAAACGATTTAATAGAAATGGGCAAAAAAACCCTCAAAAATTAATTCTATTTCAAAATTAAAAAATATTGAAAAAGCAATAAAATAAAAATTTAATTTTTAGCAGCGTGTTCTAACTTTATGTCTTGGGCTAATTTGAGCTTGCAGTATTGGTAAAGGGCATCATATAAAGGAAACTGTAACTTCATATTCTCGTAATCATCTTTAGCTATTTCCCTAAATCCCAAAGCAGCAGCTTCAAGCCCTGCAGATTCAATAGGTGGGTTATCAATCTTTGCATCTGCACCCCTAACGATTTTAGCGAGCTCATGCAAAGCAGGGTCTTTCAAATTATATTTTTTTATAATAGCATCAAAGCTAACGTATTCTTTACCCCCTTCTTTGTAATGCATCAGTTCTGCACCTGGTGTGTCAAAAGGTATTGCGTTTTCTTTTTTTGAAATTTCCATAACCTTTTCTTTATTCACAAACAAAAACTCTGCATTTTTATCAACAAACCGTGATATTAACCATGGGCATGCAATCCTATCCACTTTGGCTTTTTCTCTCGTTATCCATTTCATTTTTATACCCGATAATCTATCGCATGCATCGTATTTAGTTTTATTGCCCATGTTAAGGCTGCCTTGTCTACATAAATTACTTTTCTCTACGCATAGGAAATGCTTTCGGAATAGTACAACCAAAACTCTAAAATGAATATATTTTAATAATTACGATGCATTATCAACTTAAATTTTGGCATCTATGGTGATAAACATGGATTTTGATTATTTTAAAAGCGTTGCAGAAGATATAAGAAAAAATGCGATGGAACACAACAGGTTGTTTGAAGAATCGATTTCTTTAATAGCATCTGAAAACCTTTTGTCTCCACTAGCTAAAGAAATGATGGTAACAGATTTGAATTCTAGGTATGCAGAAGGATTGCCTGGAGACAGATATTACGAAGGCAACCAGTACGTTGACCAAATAGAACTCAAGGCGATAGATTTAGCAAAAAAATTGTTCAATGTTGATTTCGTGGATTTAAGGCCTATTTCAGGTACAGTTGCAAATATTGCAGTATTGAAAGCCATTGCTAAACCAGGTGATAAAATAGCAACGGTTTCTTTGAACAATGGTGCACATATAAGCACTGCTGAATTCGGTGCGTTTGGCATAAGGGGTGTTAAACCTGTATATATGCCCTTCGACCAAAAAGAAATGGCAATCGATGTGGACCAAGCGAGGAAGGTTATATTGCAGGAAAAACCTGTATCTGTATTGTTTGGATTATCCCTTTTCCTGTTCCCTGCACCTATAAAAGAACTCATGGATGCTATAAAAGAAGTGAATGCCATTCCATGGTACGATGGAGCACATGTCCTAGGATTGATTGCAGGAAAGAAGTTTCAGAAACCCTTTGAAGAGGGCATAAGTGTATTGTCTGCGAGTACACATAAAACTTTTCCTGGCCCCCAGAGGGGAATATTGCTTGCCAATAACAACGATGAGAAATTCAATAAGAAATTAACGAGTGCAGCTTTTCCAGGGGTTACAAGCAACCATCATTTACATACCCTTGCCGCTTTGGGAATAACCTTGGCAGAAGAACTCGTTTACGGTGAGCAATACGCTAACCAAATAATAAAAAACGCAAAGAAATTAGGGGAAGAGCTCTACAACAAAGGCTTCAATGTATTGTGCCCAGACAAAGGCTTTACCGAATCCCATACCATTGCAATAGATGTTAGTGACCTAGGCGGTGGTGAGTTTTGCGCTAAAAAATTGGAGGAAGGTGGAATAATAGTAAACAAAAATATGCTCCCAGGAAATAAAAGCGCTAAGAACCCTGATGGGTTGAGGCTAGGCACACCTGAAGTTACAAGGCTTGGATTCGATGAAGATGATATGGAACAAGTAGCTGATTTTATATACAGAATACTTAAGAAAGAAGGCAATTTAAAGGAGATCAAACAAGAGATCAAAGAATTCAAAAAAGGAAAGAACCATATTAAATACTGTTTTTACGAAGGCCAGAACCCTTATGAATATATAAAAATGGTATGAAAAAATGATAACAATAAAAGCGAAAATAAACGGTTCAGAAGAGCATACAATACGAGAAGAAAAAGAATTCAATGTTAAAGAACTATTGAATCATCTAGGAATGCCTATAAACATCAACGTCGTTCTATACAAAGGATTGCCATTGCCTGAAAATTATGTTTTTAAAAAAGATATGGAAGTAGATGTAATAACAATATTCTCTGGTGGTTAAAAAACTTTAAAACCCTTAACGCAAACTTTTTTAAAATTTTAAAATAAGGTTGAAATTAAAAATTTTAAAAAATTTAGTGGAACATATATGCGTTTTTCTCCCTTTCTTTAGCATTGGGCTGGGTATAATGGTTCATTACCTTTTCAGTAGCTTTCCTGAAATCCTCCATTGTTACAACTCCCCTGTTGGCCCTTATTGCAAACATGCCTGCTTCAGTTACAATGGCTTTTATATCCGCCCCTGTTGCACCTTCTGTTTTATCCACCAACTCATCTATGTCAATTGAAGCTTTATTGTATTTTATATTTTTGAGGTGAATCTCAAATATAGACTTCCTGCCAACCTTGTTAGGCTTGGGTATTTCAATGATCCTGTCAAACCTCCCTGGCCTAAGAAGTGCATCATCTAGAATGTCTGGCCTATTGGTAGCGCCAATAATTTTAGTGTTTCCCAAAACTTCAAAGCCATCTAATTCTGCCAATAGCTGCATCAAAGTCCTCTGAACTTCCCTATCTCCAGAGGTAGACACATCCATTCGTTTAGATCCAATAGAATCTATTTCATCAATGAATATAATCGAGGGAGCCTTTTCACGGGCCAATTCGAACAATTCTCTTACTAGCCTTGCACCTTCTCCTATGTATTTTTGCACAAGTTCCGATCCCACCAATCGAATAAAAGTTGCGTTTGTATGGTGTGCCACAGCTTTTGCGATCAAGGTTTTACCTGTTCCAGGTGGCCCTATTATAAGAACCCCTTTAGGAGGGTCGATTCCTATAGTCCTAAACTTATCTGGATATAACAACGGAAATTCCACCGCTTCCCTCACTTCCAATATTTGCTGTTCCAAGCCGCCTATTTGTTCATAGGTAATATTGGGCTTTTCTATAATTTCTGCTCCAGAAACTATAGGGTCTAAACTAGGAGGCAAAACTTCCATGACTGATAAAGTCTGTTTGTTTAAGGATACCCTTGCACCGTTTTTCAATTCCGACCTTGGTATCCTTTCTGAATACGTTACTATAAAATCAGGGCCTGTGCTGCTCTTCACAACCACTCTTTTATCATCAATTACATCTTTTATATTTCCCACAATCAGTGGGGTGGCTCTCAAGCGGTCTAATTCTGCCTTTGTTTTTACAATTTCATGCCTGAGGTCATCTATTTCCATTTTAAGCTCTTCGTTTTCCGTAGTTTTTTGGTCCAGCTCCTCAGAAAGCTCTTTTAGTTGAGCTTCCAAGGTATGGATCCGATCTTCCAACGGAAGCATTTCATCATCCATATAAACCACTTAATTACATTTTACGGCTTTGCCTTTTTGCATACCTAGTTACATACCCAGATATGCGATTGAGTGTTTTTTTGTACGGAATTTTAACTTCTGTGCCAGTAACCACAGACATATCAGTAAGTTCCAATACCTTTTCCCTATTTAAATAAAAATCATCCCCAAACTCATTAGGGTAGTTCTTTACAAGTTCAATGGCAACTCTCTTTACAAATTTATGCCTTATATTACCCAATCAATCTCACCGTTTAATATTAAATCAAAAAGGATATATAAAGTTACTTATTGAGGGTGCTGTGAATTGGCCTATCAAACTTTTCATTAAATTTCATATTCATAAATCTCTAATGATATATCCATGGAAGAATAAGAATGGGTCAATGCCCCTATAGAGATGATGTCTGCATAGGGTGCATAGAACTCAACGTTGTTTAAATTGATCCCACCTGAAATCTCAATTTTAACTTTACTACCCTCTTTTTTTATCAATTCATAAGCCTTTTTTGCCATATCTACACTGAAATTATCCAACATTACGATATCAAAAGGCTCTTTTAATACCTTCTCAAGTTCCTCTAAATCCACCACTTCTATTTCTCTCCATAATGAAGTTTTAGTCTCACGGTTGATTTTCAAAATAGGCTCCAACCCCTTGGCTGCAATATGATTATCCTTGATCAATATGGCATCGCTCAAACTATGCCTATGTGTCCAACCTCCTGCAATTTCCACCGCTTTTTTTTCATAATATCTGAATCCAGGTGTTGTTTTTCTTGTACATGCAATCTTTACATTTTCATTTATTGGCTTAACCTTATCGATAAATTTTTTAGTTAAGGTGGTAATTCCTGACATTCTCTGGATTATGTTTAGGGCAACCCGTTCACCTAGTAAAATGTCTTTTAAGTATCCAGATATGAAAAATATTTTATCCCCTTTATTTACATAATCCCCCTCTTTTACAGGGGATTCAAAAGATACATTCAAAAATCCAAAAAATTGCTTTATTTCTTCCAATCCAGACACATAAAATGAATCTTTGGCTATTCCGTAAGCCTTGCCTTTTTCATTACCCAAAAACATATTAGAGGTTACATCTCCATTCGGTGCATCTTCTTTCATAAAACGCAAAAAATCCTCATAGTCCATAGAGTCACAACCTTATAAATGGTATAACCTTATTTTACCCTATCGCTTGATTGAAGCAATGCCTAAGCAAAAAGCATGTGTACTTACAGATAAATTATTATCTAAAAAAAGCATCTTCCTTTTAATGCCCTCTCCTATCGTTTCGATTTACAAAAACGAAATGTTCCATTCTAGGATGTATTCAGAATTAACCAAATATGAAAAAGACCCTGTACTAAAGAAAGCGCTTGAAACATTATCTTCCTTAGAATACAAACATGCCTTAATGTATAAAAAAATAGGGGAACAATCCAACCTAAAAATAAAAACTTACAAAGCCAATCCACTTGTTATATGGTTTTTCGTTATCCTGAAATTATTATTCGGGTATGGAATAATGATTAAAGCAATGGAAAGAAAGGAAGAGGAAAATGTAAAAAATTTTTATAATACATTAAACAAAAACAATTTCAAAAAAGAAGATTACGAAGAAATTCAAAGGACTGTTACCAACGAATTATTGTACGAAACTTTTTTTATATGGAGTTACAACGAACTTAACGTTTCTAATGTAAGGGATATTTTATACGGCATGAACGATGGATTGGTAGAAATCCTTGCTGGTGTAGCAGGCTTTGCAGGTTTAATCCAGGATTCATTTATAACTGCCTTGATGGGGTTTATAATGGGGATTGCAGGTACAGTTTCAATGACTGCAGGGGCATATATATCTTCAAAATCCCAAAAAGACCTTAAGACATCGAACATCAATAAACTAAAAGACCAGATTAAATTTTCTAAAGAAGATATATTGTTAAAGGTAAAAGAACTTTTTATAAAAAGAGGGCTATCAGAAGAGGAATCGCAAAGGGTTATATCCAATCTGAAAACTGATGAAACCAAGATTTTAGAAGAACTTTCCAGCGGTTATCTAAATTTTTCAATGGCTGATATAGAAAACCCCAATGAAACAGCAAGAAAAACAGCCCTATCCTATTTTGTGGGCGCAATAATACCCATTTTGCCATTTCTATTTATACATACAATCATAGTAGCAATATTAATTTCTTTTGTATTATCAGCAATAACTTTTGGAGTTATTGGTAGTGTAATAGCAATAATAAGTGACCAAAAAATCATTAAAAAAATCATGGAATTTTTAGCAATAGGCATAGGTGCTGCAATAGGCACTTTTTTAATAGGGTTTGCGGCAAGGGTATTTTTCCATATAAATGTAATGTGAAAAGTGTAATGTGAAAAGGGAAAAATTAATGTATTTCCCATTACTATTGTACTTAGTGTAATTTATGAGTGAAATACCCCGCCTCAAAACGTATATCGATTCATTAGATGAAAAATTATTTGGAGGAATTCCTGAGAAAAGCATGGTGCTTATAGCTGGAGAAGCAGGCACTATGAAATCCACCTTGTCTTTTTATATACTGTACCAAAACGCATTGAAAGCGAATATCAATAGCATATACATCACTCTAGAGCAATCGAGAGAAAGTTTGTTGCAGCATATAGGTTCCATAGGCCTTGATTATAACCTTGTTAAAGACAAAATTAGCATCATAGACCTTGCCATGATCAGAAGGAATCTTGAAAAATTGTCTGACCAGAGTTGGATACAAATTTTTAAAATGTACGCTCAAAACCTGAAGGAGTCTAACAATTACAAGATCCTTGTTATAGATTCATTAACAGTCTTAGAACTCCTAGGTGAATTCAAAAATTTAAGAAATGACCTATTCAATTTCTTTGAATGGCTTAGAACATTAGATTCAACTGTTTTTATATTGTCTGAAGTCCATGTAGGTGGGTCTAAATATGGTACAGATGGGGAAGATTATGTATGCGACGGTGTGATCCATTTAACAATGGAAAATGTAGATGGAATAAATATCCAGCGCAGAATTAGAATTGTTAAAATGAGGGCAACTAACCATAGCCCCCATTATTATACCCTCATTTTTGAAAATGGAAAATTTGACCTTGTAAGGGCAATATCCGATTGAGATCCTAACAATATAGCCAAATTATCAATGCAAACACAACATAAAGTATTAAATTGAGAAAATTAATAATATAAGTTGGTATCTTTAAAAATGATAAATTCTACTAAAATAAAAAACGAAAAACGGAGCGCAGCAGCATATAAGGCATGGATCACTATAAACGCTAAAAAGATAAAAAAAATCCAGGAACAAAATTCAAAGTTAGAAGATTTTATTTTTGATTCTAAATCTAAAAATATAGCTCATGGATCTTATATTATCAATCCACCTTTAATTAAAAAGTCCAGGTTAACAACAGTAGAAAAAGGAGGAATAGGGAAACAACTTTCAGATGGTTGGGCAATAAACTATGCTGTAGGTTGCACTCATGCATGCAGGTTTTGCTACGTTGATAATATCCATAAAAGATATGGCAAAAAAAGATATGGGAAATTGATTGAAAGGTCTTGGGGCAATTATTTCTTAATTCCGTCCAATATTGATGAAGCAATAGAAAAAACAGAGTGGAGTAAATGGAAAGGAATCGAAGTGATGATGTCTTCTACCCATGACCCATATCTGCCTCATCTATTGAAAATAACCCATAAAATCTTAGAGAAAGCATTGCCATATGGGGTTAATTTTTGTATACAAACAAGGTCACCATTACTAGCTAAAGATTTTCCCTTTTTAATTAAATATAAAACCCAAATAAGAATACAAACTTCAATATCCACATTAAATAACAAGCTAGCAAGATTAATAGAGCCAAGGGTAGCCCCGCCAAAAAGCCGATTAGAACTTATAAATAGAGCAAAGGAATATGGTTTTAATACCGGAGTTATAATTGCACCAGTATTTCCGCCAACTAAAATTAGGTCATCCCCTCCAGAAGATCTTGAATCAATTATAAAAGAACTGGCTAAAATCAGGCCAGATAATATATACGGTGAATCCTTGCATGTAAGGGGTTCAAATATATCGGAAATAGAATTTGCCCTTGGAGAAAAAGTCAATGTAAAAAATTTTGACATGAATATTGAAAAAATATTTTATAATCTCCTAATGAAATATAATCTTAAAGGAAAGTGGTGGAAAGAGTGAATTTAAAATGAATTGATAATGCATTAAATTTGCTGTAAATTCAAAAGATTTGTGCATAAATATTTTAAATCTACGGCAATATTGTTACACTTTCGTTTTTTACCTAAGGATATTATAGTAATTTTCTTCCATGTTAAATATTAATATTCTCAAAAAGTTTGATAAAGGCAAAGATTCATAGGTTATTCATAAACATTATATATAACTAAAATATTAAAATTATATATGGGTATAAAGTTTTATTGCGGAAATGAATTCCCTGAACATGAATATGATCAATTTCAGGGATTGAAAAAAATATTGATTTCAAAATATGAGGATTCCGAGGA
>Ga0080003_1000723_pt1 | contig 20323 bp, 19 predicted proteins | sample JossMetagenome_FD_69206 | JGI IMG/M metagenome (GOLD analysis project Ga0080003, IMG submission 69206) | Hot spring microbial communities from Joseph's Coat, Yellowstone National Park, USA - JC2_E (SPADES assembly) (version 2) | ecosystem: Environmental > Aquatic > Thermal springs > Hot (42-90C)...
GGGGTTTGTTGTTGAGGTTGCTTCGTGAGGATGAGGAGTTTAGGTTGGCTGTTATGGGTTTGCTTGGTTATAGTGATGTTAAGTCTTCTGTTGATAGGCTTGTTGAGGCTGTCAACGAGTTAACGAGGGCTATTAAGTCACATGATGAGAGGTTGGCTAGGCTTGAGACTGCAGTAGAGGAGTTAACAAAGGCAGTTAAGACGCACGAAGACAGATTAACCAAAGTAGAGGATAGACTAACCAGACTGGAGAATGCCGTGGAGGAGTTGACGAAAGCAGTTAAGGAACAATCTAAGGCGATTGAGGAGTTAGCTAAGATCGTGAAATCGCATGAGGATAGGTTGGCTAAGGTTGAGGAGGCTATTAAGGCTTTTGATAGGAGGTTGATGGCGCTTGGAGCTAGGTGGGGTGTTGAGTCTGAGGAGGCTTTTAGGAATGCCATGATGGGCGTGGTTGAGGGGATTCTGGGTGTTGCCACGGTTGGTAAGTGGGTTTACTTCGATAAGGATGGCGTGGTTTATGGGCATCCATCCCAGGTGGAGGTTGATGTAGCGATTAGGGATGGAACACACATACTAATTGAGATTAAGGCAAGTGCCTCAAGTGGCGATGCGCTGGAATTCTCAAGGGTTGGAAAGCTGTACGAGACCGTCACGGGCATTAAACCGAGACTCGTCCTAGTGACACCGTTCATTGATGATAGGGGGTTGGAGGCTGCTAGGAAATTGGGTATTGAAGTTTACACTAGTGTTTAATTTATCAATCCCAATCCACTAATTAACTTAGCTAGCGACTCTGATGGTGTCTCATGGGTCGTGTCTATGGTCACTAATCCCAGTTCCCTTGATAATGCCCTGTAGATAACCCACTGCTTTGGTATTGTCTTAGCCGTTGGCTCACTACCCTTACGCTTAACCAACTCCCTGGGGCTGGCGGTCACTAGCACGTTCCTGCAGTACCTAGTGGCCAAGGCTAGTGTGGCCCTACCCCATAGACTGCCTAAGAAGCCCACGTCAGTGGTTACACAGACCCAGACTAGGAAGTCTAGGAGCCCCCTCTCACCCACAACCACCCCGTAGGTGCCTGGTATTAGGAATTGGAGGAACCACCTTGGCAGCATTGATGCGAATTCTAGAAACCACCACAGTGGCCTTAAGCTACTGGGTATCGATATCCCGTAGTATGGGTTACCCGGTCCCCTCATGTTACTGAACAGTGATAGGAACCTGGCCATTAGTGAAGCTGCTGTATGAGATCCCCTTAGCCAAGATACCTTAACCCGCCTATTACTGGATAGGTGCTTAGCCAGTAACCTAGCTAATGTGCTCTTACCTGAGCCATCAGGCCCAGATAGGCATATTACCCTCTTCACGCGTTAAAACCGCCACAATGCCCTTAATAACTATTGGTAGTGTATGGGCCTGCTAGGCCGTGCGTATTAACGGCGCGTACCTGAGCGTGCTCCTGTTCATGGCGACGGCCCCTATGGTTAATGGGACTAGGGTTAACTTACCGAGTATTAGGCCTAGCATTGTGCTTAATAATGCTGGTGTTGGTATTACGCCTAGGAAGGCTATTGGTACAAAGACTAGGCTATCCACTGTCATGCTAACTGGGTCACTTACACCAACCCTCTTAAACACGTTGCCCAGTATCCTACTGACCAGGGTTACGTCGAGGGTCTCGGCGGTGAAGAAGGCCACCACGCTGGCCACGGCTATCCTGGCTGACTCACCCACTATGGCTATGTAGGCTGACTGCAACCCCCAGAAGGGTGCTGATGGGGCGTATATGGTTAATTGGGCCATGGCCCATAGGCCGAGTTGAAGTAGGGCTGCAACCCTAACAACCCAGTAACCCAGCCTCCTACCATACTTAAGCGTTATCACGTCTAGGGTGGCCACTGTGGCCGAGTACGTCACGGTGCCGGCTGGTAGGTTGGCGTAGCCTATGTTCATTATTTTGCTGGCTAGGAATTGGCTGGCTGTCAGGAGCATTAGGTATGTCGCCACTGATGAGGCTAGGAGTACGCTATCCCCTCCAAGCCTCCAGGACAGGTACATGACCATGGCCGTTATCCCATACACCACAGCAGCCTCGATTAGGAAGTAGATGGCAGGGTACATTGGGCAGGCCTGGGCTGCAGGTTTATAAGCTTTTACCTGTGTATTAATGAATCAAGATTCAGGTAACATTTAGATGAAAAACCTGCCCACTGGGTTACTTAGGTTCACCAGCACTGCTGGGTGGGTCCCTGTTGCCGTAAACCACGTTCAGTGTTACGTAGGTTTGAAGGTAAATGTAGTTGCCGGATACAACGAATATCGGCACCCTGTATGAGCCCGCCAACCTAGGCACTACCGTGCACTTAACCCTCGATGAACCGGGCTGTATGGTTAACTCAATCTGGGTGTCCAGGCAGATGACCCTGAACCTGGCTTGGGTACCCATGTCGTTGTTGAACTCAAGCTCGATGTCAATTGGCCTATTCACAACCCCACTGTACACATCCTTGAGTGGCCTCATGGACATCTTGAACCGTGAGTCCAATACGCCCCTAGCCTCGTTGATCCAGTGCTCAATTAGGTCAGGTGTCCAGAATTCAGCCCACCAGAAGTCGCTGTCTAATGCATGCCAGATGGCGTACCTGGCCTCAGTCACCTTACCACCCAACGCCTCCTCAAGCCCCCTCATGTACCTGTAGGTGTCGAGGACCCTTACCCAGTAGTCAGCGTGCTCCCTCCTCTCCCCATCCCACTTGGTGAACCCACCCAGCCAACTGGTCGTTGGAACGTACGTTATAACCCTCCTGGGTTGGTTAACCTGGCTTAGTCTAACAGTCTCCACTATGCCGAGTTCCTGCATCCTGGTTAGGTATGAGTATAGCTTATCAAGCATGAAGCCCACCATGGCTGGGGTCTTGGACATGGCTATGAAGTTCTCCCCATCGAGTGCAATAACCACTAACTCACCCCCAGTCTCCGCAATGGATCTACTTAACATTGCGGCTAACTTAAGGGCACTCCTTTCATCAGGCAGGTTGTTTTGGAAGGACAATATGTCGCTGAGCCTCTCATCCCTGAAGAAGATGGTTAACCTACCACCTAGGCTGTAGGCCTCGTAAATACTCCCCTTATCACCCTGCACACCTGGGAAGTGGTTACCTCCGCAGAGGACCGTGTACCTTATGCTGTGCTTCTCGTAAATGTCGAGGAGATCCATGCTCCAGGCCATTTCAGGGGTCCACGCACCCACTGGGTTAACTCCAAGTACGCTCCTGGTAACCTCCATGCCTGCCCCAAGCTCCTCGTCAACTACGTCAATCATCTCGTACCTTGAGGTTAAGTAGCCTAGTATCGTGTGGGCGTAGACGCTTGTTAAGGCCTCCAACTGCCCCCTACCAACCTGAACCCTATACATGTCAAGTGCCTTTGCCACGAGGCCAACCTCATCACTACCCCTTGGGTGGACCTCACCGTTAACCAGGGTGAAGCCCCTCTCAACTGCATCAACCCACTGCTTCAGTAGGCTTGGGGATAGGTGCACGTTAACCTTAATGTCCTTATACTTTTCATGCAAATAGGCGTGGAATAGGTACGGGCCGCCGTTGAAGAATGGCCTCATTACTGGTGCGTAGACGTACCTAAAGGCCCAGTCGGCGTAATACTTACCATTGCTCATGTACCAGGGTGGCTGGTGCATGTGGTAGACTAAGGCCAGTTTAACGGGTCTCTGGGCCTCGATAACCCTAACCTTAATCGACTCCGTGAACCTGCTGCCCCCTGCATCACCGTTAAGCCTAATAACCCAAAGGCCAGGTTCATCAACCTTAAAGGACTCCTCAACCACAGTGGCCTCGCCAGGTAGCGCCATGGCTGACCCGCTCCACGAGGCCATGTGCCTATTATCAAGTAGGTAGTCTAGGGTTAGGTTAACCTTAATTGAGGACTGTGAATCATTAATCAACCTAACCTTGACGCCAACCTCATCCCCAACCCTATGCACAGGGCTATCAACATCAAGCAGCGCCCTCATTAAAGTAGCCATGCTGAGACTGAATTAATAAGACTTCCGAGGAAAATAATGAAGGTTACTGGTCATCATTGAAGCACCTGCTCATGACCTTTCTAACGGCATTCCTAAGGTGGAAGTCCACTGTAGCCTTGGATAAGCCTAATTCCTTAGCCAACTCACCCAACCCCACACCCCTGGGGTAGTTGAAGTAGCCGAGTTCAATAGCCTTAGTTAACACCACCCTCTCCATTAACGTTAAACCCCCACCCCTAACCCCCCTTTCCCCAACCCTACTGTACGTTAATGAGGCCACGTAGGCCTTCTCCCTAAGCCTACTAACAACCTCCCCAATAACCTTACCAGACCTATTACCTGGTATGGCCACTGTGAAGTATTCGAAGCCGTCACTGTACTTAGACGACTCTATGAAGATCCTACTATCCACGAAAACCGACTTAACGCTGAACTTGTAATCCGCGTAAAGCACTATGTCGGTGAAGTTCTTACCGGGATTAACACTAATGATCCTTACAACATCCCTATACCTACTCCTCAAGTCGCTGATAAACGACTTAATGGTACCGTCAAGCCTCTTATTTATCCTGAAAACCTCGAAGTTAAGGCCCTCACCCTGTAGGGGAATGAAGTACGGGTTATTGACCGTTAACTGATACTTCTCCGTTAACTCAGTCCAATCCCCATAATGGTGAAGCTTAATGTTAAGCAGCATCACAACTCCACATAATGATTACTCCTTATTAAGTTTTATTCATATATTTTACAAATATTTAACAATGAAATCATATGATATTAAGACATATTCATTTAATTTAAAAGAGAGAAAGAATTTCAAGGCTTGAGCCGGTCACCCTTAGCAATGGCTACTACGTCTTATGTGAAATTTAAAGTATATAATATATCAATTTACTTATATTAAATGTATCTGAAACATCGAACAGGTTAGAATAAGAAATATAAGTCTATGAACCATTAAGCTGGGTTGATGAAACTGAGTGGTGTACTCCTGGTGGTGGCTGCTGTTATAATGATGCTTTACGTTGATATAGCTTGGGCAGAACAGAAACCTCAAATATCCGTGGCTGCACCTACTTCAATAATTTATACACCTGGTACCCCTGTTTGGAATCCTTATGCCCCAAGTAACTTAATAGGGGCTGCCGGCACTTGGCTACCATTCGCTGGGTTAAACATTTTCACTGGTCAGCTGCTTCCAATACTTGCTGAGAATTGGACTATTCAAGTTCTTCCTAATGGTTCGGGTATCTTGACTGTTTACCTTAGGCATGATATTTATTGGTTTAATGGTTCTGCTGTGATGCCCTTCACGGCTTGGGATGCCTACGCTGAGTTTTACATTGGTGTTAAGGCTTTCAGCTGGTACTACCCGTACATGTTGCCTCAGTACGCGGACGAAGACATCAGAGTATTAAATAATTACACAATACAATTCCTATTCCAAAAATGGGGACCTTTGCAATGGTATTACCTTATGACGCAATGGATTGAGACGCCATGGCCTGTGTACAAGCCAATAGTAGAGAAGTTACAATCCATGAATGCCGCTGAGGCCGCTAAGTACTCAAGTAATATAACCGAATTTGTGGCACCATACTGGGCATTGTCACCATACTACGTGTCGTCAATATCTTCATCAGTCATAGTTTATAGTCTTGAACCGCTATATTATAATGGTGTACCCCTATTGGAAACTTGGAATAAGGTATTTCCATATGCTACATGGAACTACTATGCACCAACAGCGATAGATAACTATGTTGTTGGTAATGTTCAGGCATTAACGGCGTTTTTGGCCGGTAAGGCTAATTGGGGGTGGATAGGATTATCGGCGCAGCAGATTTCTGAGCTACCAAGTACATGGGATGTTATATATTCACCTGATGTTGGTTTTGGGATATCTTTGAATCCTAACATTTATCCATTTAATCTACCGCAGGTTAGGCAGGCATTGCTGGGTTACTTAGTTAATGAAACAGCAACTGGAGCAGCATGGAGTCTTATGATAATGAGACCTCAGCCAATGCAGACACCAGCGACATTCCCGGTGCTATCAACCTATCCTAGCAGCATTTTGAGTATGGTGTTTAATTATACATATGACCCTAATAAGGCGGCTCAACTACTTCAGTCAGTGGGGTTACGTTACAGGAATGGCCAGTGGCTCTTACCGAATGGGACACCATTAACAATAACAATACTTGGTCCCTCCGGCTGGACCAATGTATTGTATATCGGAATAGTTGCTGCCAATGAATGGTCTGGCTTTGGAATTCAAACCAAAGTTATAAGTGAGGATACAGGATTATTCTGGGGTACAATAGTACCTAATGGTGAGTATGAGGCAATAACCACCTTTGGTAGTTGGGGTGATGGGTATTTAACAATATGGAACTGGCTTCAATGGCCCTGGTGGGCTATCGGCTCTGCGGTTATCGCACCTTATACTAATCACAGTGTCTATCCATTCGCCTGGCCAAATGTTACCAATGGTGTTTTGAATGGCTGGTATTGTACTCCAGTATCTGCACCGGTGTCGTTAAATCTACCAAATAACACAATAGTTTGGTGTGTTAACTCAACCTTCGGTTATGTAAACCTAACAAATCTACGTAACTTACTGGTATCATCAGTTCCAGGGAGCCCAGAGTATGAAGAGGCTATTAAGGTTTACTTTGCATGGTGGGAGTACTTCATACCTATGTCAACTACTAATGTACAGTTCATACCGATAGAATACGCAAAGTATATTAATGATCCTAAGTGGATGATGCAATGCTTAACGTTGATCCAGAGGGAGGGTATTATACATGCCACATGGGATCCAGGTATACCATGGGGTTGGCCTAACGGCATAATGGCCTGGGTTTTACTTGGTGGAGTCGCTCCACAGGGAATCGTACCACCATTAGCACAAGCAATAGCCAATGGATCACTATGGACGCAGCATCCAGAATGGGCAAAATGGCTGGATCTATCTCCTGACCCATCTTTGCAGGCCTGTGTTGCTTCGTATTTCCATATTCCGTATACTCCAGTAACAACGACGACTACTGCCATTACTACCACTACTACGGCTACTGCTGTTAGTACTGTTACATCAACGGCAACGGTGACTAGTACCGTAACTTCAACAGTGGCATCAACCACGACAGCAGTAAGCACGGTAACTGTGACGAAGACAGTAATATCAACAGCATTAGTAATTGGAATAGTAGTAATCGTGGTAGTCATAGCAGCAGTAGCAGCCCTAATAGCACTAAGAAGGAGGTGAGGATACTCATAAAGTTTAAAATAGATTAAAATAATTTCCTTTTGTTTTTGCCTTATATTTATCTTCTATTTAGGCTTGTTGCTCAATATACGTTGGTGGTCTGGTGTTTGCTAGGGCGTCGTTTATGATGTCTACTGCTGTTACTGATTCCCTGAACTCCGGCTTGATGAGTATCCTGTGCATTAACGCTGGGTATGCTGCTGCCTTTACGTCGTCGGGTATTACGTAGTCCCTACCCTCCATTAGTGCCATTGCCCTTGCCAGCTTAAACATGCTCACCAGGGCCCTTGTACTTATTGGCGCATCAATCCTCTTATCCGCCCTGACCCTATTAACTATGTTAATCATGTAGCCCAGCACTGAGTCGTCCATGTAAACGCCCTTAACCTCGCCTGCCACCGAATCAAGCATGCCGTTGATCATTGAACCATCCCCCATGACCTCACCCTCAATAGTATCAATACCCCTTATTATGGCTGCCTCATACTCGGGTTTTGCGTAGTCCACGTATAGGCTTACCATGAACCTGTCCAGTAGGGCTAGGGGAAGCGGTTGAGTTGCACCTAGGGCAACCTCAACAATGTTCATCGTGGCTATTATAACATTTGGCCTTGGTAGTGGTATTGGCCTACCCTCAATTGTCGCCTGCCCCTCCTGCATAACCTCAAGCAGGGCCGAGAGGGTCCTGGCTGGGGCCCTGTTTATCTCATCAAGGAGAACCACGTTGTTGAATATTGGCCCCTTGTTAATCCTCAATTCACCACTGGGCGTGTAAATGGCGAAGCCAACTATGTCTGATGGGAGGGTTTCGTTGGTTACCTGAACCCTCCCAAAGCTACCACCAATGGCCCTGGCCAATGCCTTAGCCAGTGTGGTTTTGCCACTCCCCACGGGGCCGAGGAGCAGTATGTGTCCCCCCGCTAGTAATGCCGCAACAACAGTGTGGACGACTGTTGGGTTGCCTATGAAGACCCTGTTGACGTACTCCTCAATTTGCCTAGCCACCTCGGCGGCATTAACCACACGGTGCCCTTACCTCCGCCTTTTTAAAAATAGCATTAAGGATAGTAGGACCATGGGTGCCGCCGAGAGGGCGTAGTTGGCTGGGTACTGTGATGCGTAGTGGCGTAGGTATGCTACATACATCCTGAGGGTTAACTGAACCCCACCACCCAGTGATGGGATTAAATACGCGGCTGAGCTATTGCACAACTCCCTGAGCAGCATCATGTTGCCCCCGTAACCCAGTAGTGAATTCATGAATACCCCTGGGCTTGAAATAATGACCACGTACCCCTTACTAACCCTCGCAGTAACCATTACCGGGAATGGACCTGCCTCACCACCTGCTATGCTGCTTAAGCCGGTTAAGGCGACTACAGCGGCATTCCCCGGGTTAATCACCGTGGCGTTGTCCAGTGTTATGAAGGCTGCCGTTATGTTCAATGGACTATAGTTACTCACTGCGGCTATTGGGAAGTACTCGTTTAGGGAGTTGAAGAGTGGGTCCTTGATCACTAGGCCCGTGATGGACGCGTTAACCCCCAGTTCCCTTAGTAGGTGATTGGCTGTGGGTGAGTTGGAGAGCACCACAACCACACCACCCCTTGCCAACATGCCCCTAAGCCCATTAACATACGCCTTAGGTAGGTTGACGAGGGGTATTACGAAGACTACCCTACTGCTGTTCAACTCCCAGGGCGTGTAAACTGGCCTTAGGCAGATTGAGGCTGCCTTTGAGTAGCCGTCCCAGTTTGGGTTGCTTGGACTGTAGGGGGCTGTGTAGGGGTATAGGTAGACCACTGCTAGGGCTAGGAGGATGGATAGGGTAATAGCCAACGCCAGCGTCCTCACCGCCTAATCACCATGGCCAGGTAGCTTGATGCAGCCTCAACATCACTATCGGTGGGTAACCTCGGTGAGTAGAGGGCCTCCTCGGCTAGGGCAATGAGCCCATTGAGCCCCTTAACAACCTCACCATCGGTAAGCCTACCACTTACTAGGGCTAGGTACTCCCTAAACGTTAACCCACCGCCAAAGGCTATCCCGGTGGCCGCGCCCACAGCCGTTATTGCCTTGGCGAGGGAGTCTAATATTGCCTTAACCCTTGGGTCGCTTAACCTGGCTGAGGGGATGGGTTGCCTAAGGGACTTGGCAACGGCCTCAACTGTAACGGCCACTGGGGTTTGGGTTACTGGGGCTCTATGCCTAACCCCCCTTGTTAGCCTAACGGCGACTAATGCTGCTGGGGCTAGGGCGGCTAGTATGGCTAGTTGGGCTAGGTTAACCACAAGCACCCTCACGGTTGCGGCTACCCCTTCAATGGGTGGGTTTGGGGTTATGGTTACGTTGAGTGTGGTGAACCCCATGCCTAGGGTTAAGGGTAGCCTAATGGGTATGGTCACTGTGGGTGAGTTAGCCACCACAGTCCTGTCCAGTGGACCTAGGTTAACCAGTAGGGTTAGGTTTCCCTTAACCGATGGCTCAATGCTTATGCGTATGGTGCTCGTGAGGCCGGCTAGGAGAACTGTGCCGCTTAGCCTAATGCTTGGCCTAACCCCAACCACCGTGATGTTCAGGGCGCGTTCAGCTGGGGAGTAGGTTAAGTTCGGCTTAACATAGATGAGTAGGGTTATGTTGCTTGGCCTTAGAACTGAGGTTGGTATGGTTAAGTTGAAGCGGCCGTTTATGGAGGTTGCATTGAGGCTTAACCCACCAACCATAACGGTAATTGACCTATCACCCCCAGTCACGTTACCCCAAATCAATAGGTAGTCACCCCACTTAACAACTGTGCCGTTAACGTGAATCACCAGCCTGGTCTCATTGAAGAGCAGCCTAACCGAGGCCTCGGCGGTTGAGCCAGCCAGCCCCTTGTTGACCGGTATGAAGAGTGCCTTAACCGAGGTTTCGTTGACGTAGATGTAGGGTAGCGTTATGTTGACGGTGTAAAAGCCCGTGGAGTTGGTCACGGCTGAGGCGATTACTCTACCGTTAACGGTCACCAGGATTAATTGACCCCCCAGCCCCGTGCCGTTGGGTAGTGTTAACCTACCGTAGGCCGTGATTGTTGAGCCTACGGTGGCTGAGCCACTGGTTAGGTTTATGGTTAACGTGGTGTTCATGGCGCTGCTGCTTGACGCTAGTTTACTGATTAATTGGCTTAGGGTTAAGTTACCTAGGGCAGTGGTCATGTACTGGGCCGCTAATAATAGGGCTGCACTGTGGCCTAATAGGCCCTGCACCCAGGTGCTGTTCAATATTAACTCACCTATCATCGACGTGTTGATTAATGGCACATTATATGGGATGGCTAAGTGACTTGAGGAAGCTAGGTTGATTAGGGTGCTTAATTCATTAGTATTTAGTGGTGGTGCCTGGCCGTTGGAGTAGGCTGTCCTACTGGCGTTTATGAAGCCTATGATGGAGGCCAGCTTAGCCTTAGTTAAGTTGCCTAGTGTTGAGTTGATTAGCATGAGGGTTTCCTTAATATCGTTAATGCTTATGACCTGCTGGGCTGTGGTTGGGTTGACTAGGTTAGCCTCCGTGGGTGTCTTAAGCATGGGCTTAACGGCGATTAGGGCAGCTACAATGATGATTAATGCTAGGGTTGAGTAGACTAAACCAAGCCTCATAACGAGACACCTAATATCGCCATTATCCTCAGGGCGGCGAAGTATGTGAAGACTGCCACTAGGGTTATGGAAATTACATTGTGTATAAACCTAACCTTCCTCGGTATTGGCTCGGCTAGGAGCATGCTGGTTAGGTATATTATGGTGTATAGGGATAGGTAAATGTCCAGTGAACGAACTCCCAGGTAGTAGAGGAAGGAGGTCAACACTCCGGTTAGGGTTAGTTGGGTGATTAAGGCGTCCTTAAGCATTACCCAACACCCTTAACCTAACCAACAATGCACCCCTATCCCTAGCCTCATCCTGAATGGCAATTGGCCTGTTAAGAACCTCGGCGGTTATTGAGGCTACTATGGAGGCCACCACTGAGCCTAACACGGCCTTTATGGCTGAGTTTCCGTATAGGTCAATTAACCTAGCCCCCTCAACCCTAACACCAATAACCTCACCCTCAGTCACAGCCACCCCCCTAGCCAGTGAAAGCTCCCTAACCAGGCAGTTCCTCAGGGAGGTCTCGAGGTCGCTTGAAATAACCTCCCTACACGCCGCCACAGCCCTGGATCCTGGGGAGGCTAGGAGTAGCCCCGTTGCCCCCTGCCCGTAGGTGGCTAGGGGCTTACCAATAATCTTAATGCCGCCTAGGCCTGCGATCGGCGTTGACGGAACAAGGACCATTGGCTCACCCCCCACGGCGCTTGAGGGTAGGTAGATGCCGTTGTTGACAACACCGGAGGCTTCCACAAGGGCTGAGACGTTTTCCCAGGCTGCGGAGGCTAGGTTCACGATGGTGTGCTCCATGGCCCCCTCATCCCACTGCACCAGTATGCCTATGATGAAGACGGCCACCCCAAGCACCATTAGTGGTGTTAATCCGGGTTCAAGGTAACCCACCACGGCTAGGGCTGAGCCAAGCGCCATTAGCGATGGGCCAGCGTCGCTGCGGGTATTGGGCATTGGTTGAGGTGGCTTGATAGACTTAATAAACTTAATTCAAGTGAAGCAATCCCTAGGTGTTGAGGCGTACCTCGCCTTCCTCAATGCCGCCACGGTGAGCAGTGCAATGGTTAGGGCCGTGTTGCTGACGACAACTGGGATCAGCCTAATCCCCCACGGAGTGTAGTTGAGTATTAAGCCAACCAGCGGCACTACGGCTAGGCTTAGGCCTATTGATAGGGCTAGCCTCTCAAGGGGGGCCAACTCATCGCCCCTTGGGTATAGGGCCTCCACTATTGAGTAACCCGGCATGAAGAGGACGCTTACTGCACCCAGTAGGTACCTAATGGGCATTAGGGGGCCACCCTTAACCAGCATTACAACGGCCAGTGAGGCTAAGGTTATGGCTAGGGTGACCCAGTACCAAACCCCATCAACACTGGCCAGGAACATGACGGCGTTTTCAAGTGGTTCATGCTCAATGTTCAACTCACCCCTCTTCCACATTAGGTAAACCTCATAGGCAACCCAACTCCTGGGTAAACCAGTCTCCCTTGAGACCACCTCCACCAGTTGATTAACCGTCGTGCACCTACCCCTCGACACAGCAGCCCTGATCAGGCTGTGTAAGTCTTTATCCACATCAACCACCCGTCGCATTCACCCAGAGTTGAACATACTCGCCTGTGTAGGTTAGGGTTAGGTTAAGTGGGTTGTACATCCACAGTTCACCAACAAGCCTAAAGTCACCAGTCTCATTAAGCCTAAGGCTTAAAGGCGCTACCCAGGTCTCATTGCTCAGGAGGACTCTTTGGTAGGTTAGCAGTGGGCTACCCGGCAGTGGTGGTGGGGTTGTGTTGTTGGTTACGTATATGTAGACCACGAACCAAATGGGCCTGTTCATGTGGTTGTAGACCAGTACGTATAGGTTAATGGTTTGGTTCACGGCTACCGAGGTTGGGTAACCCCCAATCCTGCCCCCAGGCCCCAGTAGGCCTATGGCTGAGAACTGAGTCGCCTCAACCCCGGTGAGGCTGTGGGCGGCTAGGAACACTGCGAAGACTATGACAAGCCCTGTTAAAACGGCCAGAACCTCACTATCAGTCAAGAAACCCCTCGCCTTACCACCACCTAGGGTTACCCTATCCCCACCCCTGAACCTAAGCCAAAGCGAACCCACCAATTCACGGCGCCTCAGGTAGAGGAGGGTTAAGGCACCCACCGCTAAGGCGCCCAAGGCCCCGTAGGCCACAGCCTCAATGAGCCTCCTCTGCTCAACCTGCCTAGCCAAGGCTGGGGCCTGGTTAAGTACGCTTAACGCCAACCCCACCGCATTGTCGTATTGGCCGGCCTCGGTTAGGTTTATGGCCTCGTTGAGTGTTGCCACCAGCCCGGTTACGTTCCCGCCCTCAGCCCCTATGGCCGATACGTTGCCGTAGGCCAGTAGTAGGCTCCTTGGGGGCTGCTGTGCCTCAACGGCCACTGTGACTAGGCTTAATGCCGCAAGCACCAGCACTGCTAAACCCATTAACCTGGCCACATGGGGCACTGGTGGGTGTGTTAAAATGCGTTATTCCGATTATTGGCTAAGGTATTTCAACCTAGGCGTGTTGACTGGTAGTGGGTAGTGGGGTTAGGTTTGAGGATTACGCCGCTGAGTTGCTTAGTAGGCTTGGGTTTAGGGTAATTGACAGGAGGGTTAAGGTTATGAGTAATGGGGTTGAGGTTGGTGAGGTTGACTTAATAGCCGAGGATGAGTGCGGCAATAGGTACTCCGTTGAGGTTAAGGCCGGTAAGATTGACGTGAGTGGGGTTAGGCAGGCGTACACCAACGCCAAGTTAATCAACGCAAGGCCCCTTGTGTTGGCCAGGGGGTTCAGTAATGACTCAAGTAGGGCCCTTGCGGAGGAGCTTGGGGTTAGGGTTATTGAACTTGAGGAGGCTGTTGTGCTTAAGCCAGATGAGTTGAGGGCTGCAGTGGAGTCAGCCATATACGACCTGATTGATGAATTAGCCAACGCCCTAGTAGCCCTAATGAGCATGAGGAATGCTGACGACGCCCTGGAGGCCATAGCCCAATGCGGTGACTGGGGGTGCGTGTGCGGTAGGCTTGGTTTGAGTGGGGATGAGTGCGGTAGGTGGATTAGTGGGCTTAGGGGTGAGCTTGGGCTTTAAGGCATCCTCACTGAGGACGCTTAGGGCAATAGTGAAACTCTACATGCTGATTAAAGGCCTACACGGGGCTAACGCTTAATTACCAGTAACCGCAATAGTTAACGTAAATGCTAACATCGGGTGAGTTAATCTCAGTGGCGGCTGGTGCAGCCCTAGCAGTGGTAATAGGCCTCAGGAGGCCGTGTCCTTGGGCGAGAGTACCCAGTGTCCTTGGGCTTAACTAGGAATTAACCATAACTTAACACCTTAACCGCTCCCTCTCCTGTTACCTCAACATCACCTAATGGTGAACCCCCAGATCACATTACAACTTCAGAGTACTACATGAAAACATGCTAAACCTACGTTTCCTGGTGAGCAGCCTTTAGGCCTATGCTGACTAATCTAACCTTATTACCCTAAGGCACATAAGGTAATAGTAACTGGTATGTAACACTATATATTGAAAGGCATTAGGCAGCTTAATGCATTCATATACACGGTAGAGTAATAGTGCTGCTTTACTTGAAATTAGACATTTCATAATACTATTACCTTCAACATCCTCAAGGCATGGTTAACTATGGGGCATCACTTACAAGTATTCCATGTTTAGGTGTTTGTTAGGTTAATTTTTCTTCTTTTACTGCGTACCAGTAGTCTATTTCCAGTTGGTTTAGACTCATGCTGACTAGTGTTTTCCATAGTAGTAGTGTTAGCCATTGGGGGCTTGGGTTAATGTTCTCAATCCATTTTTTAAGGGCTTGCCTTGTATTCATTTGGCTTTTCACGTGTATTACATTAAAGCCCTCCCTCTCAAGTGTTGATACTATCCTCCTTAACCCCTTAATGCCGTATACGCTTGGGTGTAGCTCCATTACTAATGCCTTAACGTGCCTCAGCCAGTTAGTGTTTAGTGTGAGGATTCCTAATTCAGCCCCCTCAATATCTATCTTAACCAAGTCCACGTTATCATAACCTCTACCTCTCATTAACCTTAATACATCATCCATCGTAATCGTGTTCACACGCTCCCTCACATTAACCCAACCAAGCTCTTCAACACCCCGCTTAACGTCAACGGCAGCCTTAACCGGTAATACAACATTCTCAACATCATTGACTTTAATATTGTTAACCAGTGCACGGTAGTTTATGGATACTGGTTCTATGGCCATAACTAGGCCTTTACCGCATGATTGCATTATGCCTTTAGCCATGGGTATTGTGAAATCGCCCACATGAGCACCCACGTCAACCACCACGCACGGCTTTAACTTAAAGGCCTCCGCATATTGATTCAACAGCAGTAATTCATCTATTACTTGAAATGCCTCATAGTGCACGTAAAACCTTAACCCAAGGCCATTGTGATTCACGGTAACAAAACCGTAATCAAATGGAAGTGAAGCACGAATAACCTGAAACACCAACGACCTAACAAGCACCCCCATCCTAATCAACACCACCAAGACACCACTAACAGAGAATACACAGCTTTTTAAGCTTCAACACCATGCAAGCGCACGGCTAGGTGCATAAAGAAATGAATTATAATTAAGATAATAATGTAATAATACCTTAAATAGTATACAGATTTAAGAAAGTTAGGTTAATTTTTCAATTTTGCTGGACTAGCGAATACATGATAGCCATTCATTACTACGCTACTAAGGGTGAAATAAGGGTTTACCATGAACCAGAGCTTGATGGTGGTACTGGTTTTGGGCAAATTCAGATTCCAAGGAGATTAGGGGTGGATAATTCTTGCTGTGACTATTCTCTGAACAAACCTTCATAGGCTTTTTCTACTTGGCACTAGTATTTGTGATGAATTAGAAAGTAGCACTAACGTTTTTCATTGCCTCGGGTTTGAGTTGTGAAGATTATTTTTGTATTAGCCATCCTTGCAAGTATATTGCTTTGAATCCTCCTAGTGCAAAACTTTTGATGGCATCTACTGGTGTTTCTACTAGGGGGTTCTCCTGCTAGGTTGAAGCTTGCGTTCAATATAATGCCTTCTCCCGTTTCGTCTTTGAATGCCTTTATGAGTTCGTACCAAGTCTTGTTTTCGTCCTTATTGACTGTTTGTGGTCTTGCTGCTTGGTCCACGTGGCATACTGCCGGCACTACCTCGCACATGTCATCCCTATACTTGAACATGAGTATCATAAATTGATGCGGCACTGGGTCAGTGAAGTACTTGTCAGCATCCTCCTCAAGCAGTGATGGTGCTAGTGGCCTCCACCACTCACGACCCTTAATCCTATTCACAACACCCCACATCTCCCTCCTCCTAGGGTCAGCAATGATTGAGCGATTACCAAGGGCTCTTGGTCCAAGCTCAGCCCTACCCTGATACCAAGCAACCACATGGCCCTTAACCACAAGGTCAACGACCTCATTAACATCATCACCAATGTACTTCGCACTCCACCCTCCTCTTTCCACCACCTTCTTAACCTCATCATCACCATACTCAGGACCGAGGTAGACAGTCCTAAGCCTCCCCTCCTCATCTTCCCGCCAAGTACGTGCTCATAAACCCATGCGGCAGCACCAATTGGCGTACCAGCATCGTTGGCTGCTGGGAATATGAAGATGTCGTTGAATAACTTGGAGTAGTGAATAACCATGTTAGCCTTGGCATTCAAGGCAACACCACCAGCGAGACCAAGCTTGTCCTCACCCGTATGCTCCCTAGCCCACTTGGCAAGGTGAAGCATAACCTCCCCAGTCACGGCCTGAACAGCCCAAGCCAAATCAACAGCATCAGGATGCAAATCACCACGAACATCCCAAGAAACCCTACCACCAGGATAGAGGGAGTTGGCAATGAATCTATAGGGCTGTCTATAATCAGCATCAGTAACCCTTGATCTTCCACTTGCCAGGGACAAAGAACCTAAACGGATAATCCACATCATCAAACCTAATGAACGACTTAAGCTTCTCATAATACTTACTAGCCTTACCGTAGGGTGCGAGACCCATAACCTTACCAGGACCCTCGAGATATTCATAACCAATCTTGACACTAACCTCCTCATACAAAAAACCAAGAGAGCCATAAACAGTGGGTATTGAGACTATCTTCTCAAACTCACCATCCCTAACACGCCAAACAACAGTGGCCTCATACTCGCCAGAACCATCAACAGTGAGGACGGTTGCATTATTGAAACCACTGAAGTAGTAGGCAGAAGAAGCATGGGCAAGGTGATGAGGAATGGGAATGATCCTAATGTTATCGGGAACATCCTCACCAATAGAGCGAACAACAAACCTAACAAACCTACGAGCAAGATCAAAATAATCACCACGTAAAAACATAAAACCAAGCCTCAAAACACCAAGACCCTTACTAATAAGACCACCCTGGAATAAGCCAAGACCAACACCCTTAGTAATTAAGTCTTCAAAGGTTGATCTCCAAAATCCATATCTCATACTCAATGCCATGAGCCTTGGGTCAAAGTTTACTGCGTATGCATCTATGTCTTTTGGCTTTACCCTATACTTCCTCCTCAGGTATAGGAAGGCTTGCCTTAGGGCGTTTACTGGCGGTTCACCTGGCGAGTGCTTGTGCCTTGTCCACCTCTCCTCCTCGCTCGCAAAAACCAACTCACCGTCAACAATAACACCCACTGCATGGTCATGCTCAACAGGCCAGTTAAAGCCGATAACAATAGTCATTGAAGAACCAAGAAGCAGAAAATAAATAAGCATTACCATAACGACCACGCACAATTAATTCATAATCGATTATCTAAACGTTAAGGACGGTATAGAGAAGCTCACGTGTCATGTGGTGTACTAAAAATACATTGCCGTATAACCTACTTCCTGATGCACTGAATAATTCCGCCATTTTTATCGCCCCTTACCTCGCATTTGTAGTCCCTGTCCAACACCCCTAATATGTCATCCACCGGCTTATTAACGACGTATGAATGGTACTCGAAGACTAACTCCCTGAACAACCTAACGTGCTCGTAATCATTGAGGATTATATCATACTCACAGCCCTCGCAATCCATCTTAAGCACGGTATCATCATCGAGGAGTAACAACCAACCCGGTCCTACTTAATTGCGTAGCTAATGCCAACCATCAGAGTATAGGCAACCTCCGGAGTTGAAGCCAACCTCAACGAAGTCGCAATTACTAACACCACCGCACAAACCCCTCAAAACACCCTCGCTCCTAGAACCATTATTAACAATGATGACGCGACCAACCTGCCTAGAAGCTTAGTTAAGGACAAGCCTAAACCTACCCAACCCAGGATCATAAGACACAATTACGGCAACGATGCTCATCGAAACCATTGATGTACTTAACCTACTACGTCTTTATACGTTATCTTAAGTTCTTCGCATATTCCGAGAATAAGGCATTCAATTTCTTTTAATGCTGATTTAACGTAAGGTGCCTTATAAAGTATTAAATTACCTATTTTCTGCTTGGCATAAAAACCGAGACGTAAACCATCATAAATAGCCCTAACAATATTGCAACTATTATATTCACCCTTAACGCACATTAAGCTATGAATAGAGAGTCTCCTTAATAAATAGAATGTTAACAGGGGTTGAAACCGTGTCTTTACAATATTCATTAATGCCACGTGCGCTCTAACGCCATAATAATTAAGAGCAGGTCTTGTTGTTCTATGCGCAAAATGCAAACCAGCCCTAACTGGATAATATTTTACCTTCCAGCCCCTATTCCACAATAATAGCCCAAGTACGTAATCGTCAAAGTATAGAAATGCCCTATCAAGGAAAGGCTTTCCGATAGGAGATACGCCCTCAATGGCATTTACATTAACTATCATGTAAGCACCATCAGCATAACTAACATAGTGAGGCTTATCCTTTCCATAGCATTTACCTTCAGGCAAACCCCAACAAACACCCCCTGCATTCCAGAGTTCTGTAACAACGCCACCTGCTGCTGAATAAATTGTTTTTTCATCACCGAAGTATATTAAACCATTTGCAGCCCCAACCTTATAATCTGATTCTATGTACTCCATAAGCCTTTTAAGCGAATCCTGTTCAACAATTAAGTCATTGTTTAGGAATACGACATATTTACTTTCAGGTTCTCTTGCTTCCCAGCCTAGGTTCATGCCACCTGAATAACCTCTATTTCTATCACTCCTAACGAACTTGACCTTAATATTACCTGGTCTTCTCTCCTCCACAAACTTCTTGATTCTTTCGAAACTACCGTCATTAGACGCGTTATCAACAATTATGACTTCATATTTTTCATAGTCTAAATTAAATATACTTCTTAATGAAGTTAACACTAAGTTTAAGAAATTAATGCTATTATAATTAAGCCAAATAATGGAGACCTTAGGGTACATCATCAATTCATTACATAATATTATAGACTTTTTAAGTGCTTCCTTTACATCATTTAACATAAGTATACTATTAAATTCAGAGGAAGGAATTAGTATTATCCTATAGTTCTACCGCTTTAACTATATCGATACTACCAGGGACTTTAAATCGTTTAGTTTCACGAAAATATATAAGTATTCTAAAAATCACTGGATATAATCGAACCGAGCACTAGCTCTACGAGAAAGCACGAGCACGAAGAAGCTTTTTATTACGTTCTGTATAATATTTTTATTTATTTTTAATAATTATATAGTTCTATCATTAATGGCATTTATTACCTAAGGTCCGTGATACAACTGCGCCGTTTACTATTCCTTTTTTTTTCGTGGTTTTTGTGGTATTGTAGATGGTCTTGTATCCATGTTTTTGTTGGTATTGCGTCGTCGTCTGTTGTTAGTGTTATGTCGTAGTCGGTTGCTACCTTGAATATTTCGTTCATAGCCTCCTCAAAGAACCCATCACCCTGTATCCTAACCTCGATATCAAGCCTATCCCTAAACTCATCAACAACATCGAGAGTCCCATCACCAGAACTCGGCTTATAAACAACAAGAACCCTAAAATCACGATACGACTGACCAACCAAAGCCCCAAGAGCCCCACAAATAGTATAAGTATAATCAGTAATAAATAGTATAAGTATAATTAAACTCCACTATTAAACGATAGCAAATCACTTAAAATCCCCATGTATTAATAACTTAAGTACATGTAATTAAGTATAAACATTATGTCGACTATATTTTGATTATTTCACTTGATATATTATTTAAAATATCTATAATTTTTATATTTGTTGTATTTATTAATAGTACATTATTATTTAATTTTTCAAAAAATAAGGACTGCAATAA
>Ga0080003_1000724_pt1 | contig 20299 bp, 18 predicted proteins | sample JossMetagenome_FD_69206 | JGI IMG/M metagenome (GOLD analysis project Ga0080003, IMG submission 69206) | Hot spring microbial communities from Joseph's Coat, Yellowstone National Park, USA - JC2_E (SPADES assembly) (version 2) | ecosystem: Environmental > Aquatic > Thermal springs > Hot (42-90C)...
AGTATTTGTCATTTACCGCTTACTTCTCACTATTCACTGTTTTTTCTACGCGCCACTTGCCATGAGCCACGTGCTACGTGCTGTTCATTCATTTCACTTTTAAAAGAGATTTAGTATATGACATCAAACAATGAAAGACTGTCGGGGAGAAACTGGAAAAAAAGATCTCTCCAGAAATTTTCAAATAGGAGGTGAAAGTTCGAACAAAATTCAATGCTTTATTTTGTAAGGCAGAGGATATGATTGTTCGACAAGAAGCGCGATGATATTTGGTGGGATGATTTGCGAGATTATAGAAACGCACAAAATATTTGGCATTTTCAAAATAACAGAAAATCATAAGAAATCAGCCGATAAAATAAAAGAATCATGAGACTTTGGAGTATTCATCCCGTTTATCTTGATCAAAAAGGCCTTGTTGCACTATGGAGAGAGGCATTGCTTGCTCGATCCGTTCTTGAGGAAAAAACGACAGGATACAAAAATCATCCCCAACTTCTAAGATTCAAAAATTCTTGCGATCCCCTTAAGTTTATAAACTTGTATATAAAATCGATATACCTTGAATCACTTAAAAGAGGTTATAAATTCGACAAATCCAAAGTTTGCGATTACGAATTAGATCGGAAATTAGCCGTAACTTATGGACAGGTTGAATATGAATTTAATCACCTCAAAAATAAATTAAAAAACAGATCCCCTTCGAATTTTTTTGAATTGGAAAGAATAGATCCACTTGATTTAAAAGTAAATGAGATATTCTACGTCATACCTGGACCTGTAGAGAACTGGGAAAAAAGATCACTTTAAAAAATCTTTTTTATAGGTCAAAAAGTTGTACCGTTCCATCCCCACATTGATCCCTCAAAATCAACGAAATTAAGATAAATTCTTTCTTTTCTGACTCCTGTGTTTTTCTCTACGAAATCACAAAGTTCGCCGGATAACTTTTCGGCTTTGTCCTTTGGAAATCCTATACTTTTCAGTTCTAAAACTGCGCATGGATCTGCTTTGCCATCAAAGATCATCTTCTTGGTTTCAACACTCACCATGACATATCTTTCCGGTTTGTTGAGTGATTTTGCAATCAAATTTGAGAGATCTTTTAAGAATTTCTCCTCATTTTGTATACCAACATTTGTTTCTAATCTAAGATATGGCATAACTATCACCTCGTTTTTATTTTATACTAACTCATGATGTGCGTCAAGATTACGATAAATATTACAACACTGTCATTACCAACTTGATTGGGAATCTCATCCTTACAAAAAAGGCGATTCCCACATTTTGATAAATCGTATCCTTAATGTCACCCTCGGCCTGATCGGGGGTCGGGAATGACGGTATGAGCGATTCTCTCCACGAACAGGCTTGTGATATTCAGTTCCTTCATCCTTAAGCCTTCCGTCATTCCGGTCGAAGAACCGGAATCGCCTTGGAATTTATTCGCAAACATTTCATGAATGCACATATTCTAATTCCAATATGGTCGGCTTTTCAATAAAAACCTACTTGTCAAAGAATTTTAAATCTATATTTAACATTTGTTGTTACATTCACGCACATCATGAGTAAATCTCTTTTAAAAGTGAAATGAATGAACAGCACGTAGCACGTGGCTCATGGCAAGTGGCGCGTAGAAAACGCAGTGAATAGTGAGAAGTAAGCGGTAAATGGCAAATACTTATTTGCTGTCACGAAAGGCGAATGCTGGAGCCAAAGATATTTCATATTTAAAGTTGATCAAGTATATCACGTATAAAATGAAAAGTCACTCCTTCTAAAATTCGATAAAACGTGATAATATTATCAAGATCATGATATGTAAAAGATTTAACCGGCGTTATTTTATACTTCACATGGGAGATGATCATTATAGATTCAAAAATTTTCCTTGATAAAATCAAAGTGCATGCCGGAAAAGTTACCATCCTTACAGGAGCCGGTGTGAGTACGCCAAGTGGCATACCCGATTTCAGATCTCCAAGCGGAATTTATTCAAAATATGATCCCGAAGAATTGTTTGGCCTTGACAACTTTCTCTCACATCCATCTTACTTTTACAAATTTGCCGCTGATAACATATTCACAATGAAGGATGCAAAACCCAACGTCGTTCATCATATGGTGGCAAAGCTTGAATCACTTCATCTCGTAAATGGTGTTATCACTCAGAACATAGACATGCTACACAAAAAGGCTGGATCTGTAAATCTTGCCGAAGTACATGGAAGTATAGAAAAAGGTCATTGCCTTAAATGTGGAAGAGTCTATTCTTTAGATGAAATGTACAGTTTTACTTTAAATTCACCGGATAAAGTTGCAAGATGTGTATGTGGCGGAGTTATAAAGCCCGATATAATCTTTTTTGGAGAACATTTGCCTGAATCTGAAATTGACAAGGCGTATGCCATGATCGAAAGTTCGACTTTAATAGTTGCCATGGGAACCTCGCTGGTGGTTTATCCGGTAGCATCTTTTCCTCAAATCGTTCTTCGAAATAAAGGGGAACTTGTGATCGTAAATATGGGTGCAACACCACTTGATTCAGAAGCATCGTTGATCTTTAAAGCACCACTTGAACATTTTGCACAAGAAGTGCTATCGCTGCTTGCTTAATTGTAATTTAGAGGATCTTGTACTTCATTTTTTAAAAATCAATCTGATCTGATTTTTTCCTGAGACTTCACAAAGATCAAAAAGATAAATGATATAAACATACTTGTTGCTCCTGCGACAAATAGCATGTTAAAACTCACAAAATCCATTAGAGAGCCAAAAACTGGAGGGGCGATTATGGCTGCAAGGGATGAAAAGAGATAATACAGCCCCGTGTAAGTGCCAGTTTTTTCGGACGATGTGTAACTTACAACTAAAGGATATGAGTTTATCGTAAACATCGCATTTAAGGCACCGGCAATAGGAAGAAGTATCTGAAAGACGTGAAAATTTGTAACTGTTGCGAAGATAAGTAAAACCGGAACACTTCCAAGTGCACCTATCATCATGGCATATTTTTTACCTATTTTTGTCGCTATAAAGCCAGCCGGAAGTGCAAAGACAATGAACGCTATCGAGTAAAATCCAAGGGAGAAAGAAGAAACACTGGGATTTATCTTAAGCGCTATTTCTGCATATCTTGTAAAAAATGTTTCTATCGAACTGAAACCCGCTATCAATGTAAAAATAGACAGAAGTGTTAAAAATGGAGTTTTGTTCTTATCTCTTATGACAAAAAAGAGAGCCTTGAATATATTTTGCTTTTGCGTTTTTTTAAGATCATACATCTTGGGCTCTTTTATTCCCAAAAATAAAACAACAGGGACTATCAAAGAGAGAATGGCAACGAGAAAGAAGGGATAAGCGTTGTTTGCTTTGTAAAGTTGAGATCCTATGAAAAACATGACAAGAGAACCAAGTCCTCCCATGAAGTTTATGACACCGTTCGCCTTGCTTCTATGCTCTTCTAATGTTATATCGGGCATAAGGGCCACAACCGGGGTTCTGTACGTTGCTATGATTATGTTAAAAACGAGATCAATCGCTATGAGCGTAAGGAAACTTTTTTGAAGTGGTAAAAGCGCGTAAGCAATACCGGCAAGTGGCATTCCTATGATGATGTAAGGCATACGTCGGCCTATTCTGGTGCGCGTGTTATCGCTTACGGCTCCAATTATCGGAAGCAGGATTATATTTGCTATGTTGTCCCATACCATGACAAAGCCAATGAGAGTGTTACTATTTGTATATCTACCCAAAAAGATAGGCATGTAGGCGTTGTATCCTGCCCATACCATCGACACGACCATAAAGCCAAGACCCAGCAAAAAAGTTTGTTTGTAATTCAATTTTGCCATTTTATCCTCCCTTTGCCATCTTCCTGACTTTTATTTCCATAAAACATTGGACAGTATATATACCAAACCCATTTCAAAAATCGAAAGTCTATTTATCTTGCAAGAGATCAGAGGATACCTGCTGGATCTAAAGATTCGAAATCTAAAATTGGCTTAATATGCATTCAATTTTGACTGTTAATTTCGATGGCTCTTATTATCGAGATCGCCGCCTCAAGACGCGTTACGTCTGATGAAGAACCAGATATTATTCCAAGTTTTCTGGCAAGAGTTTCATAGCCATAGTCTTTTGCGACAATTTTAAGTCCTAAAAATCTCACCATTATCTCGGAAAGTGTTTCTTCATCGAGGAACTTTTTCGGATTTATCGTCGATGGTACAAGATCATCATATACTGCCGTATCCATTATTTGCTTTGGTGAAAGTGAGTTAATGTAATCTGCGCCATTTTTTATGGCAAGTAGATTCTTTATGAAATTCTCCGCCGTTATCTTTCCATATGGCATGAAAAGGTTTCCATATTCTCCAAACAATCCGGCTTGGCCAAGATAAGATATATAAGTTGCGTATTCGGTTAAATTTAAATCGTTGAAATGACAAGCCATGGCATTTTGATCGATAGACATTCCATTCCAATTGAGAGGTTCTCCGGTTTTGGCGCTCAAAAGATTGGATACAATAGGATTTCTTATTTCAGGTAAATAAACGAGTTTTATCGTTGATGTTGAATTGTTTTGATTGTTTATCTTTACATAATTGAGGGCTAAAGGTCTGTAATTTAAAAAGATCTCTTTTGCCGTACTTAAAGGTATAATTCCATTTGTGCCTTCAAAGAACGCATTTGACCAGTTTGATCCGTAACTTGTTACCAGTCCGAAATCGCTTACCGTTATTTCCATACTGTTTGCTGGGAAAGGTATACCATTAACAATTCTGTCGTAGACAAAATTGTATGCGCCCTGGGGTTTGTATCCGGCCTGTGGATTCCATTTGCTCTGAGTAAAATAGTTTGGTTGCGCTTTCTTAAGAAATGATTCGGCTATTTTTTGTGCCTCGTTTTCGTTTAAGAGAGTAGCCTTTGGACTTGGATTTTGGTAATTGACGTAGAGATGATCGAGTGAACCATTTAATGCGTCTATTCCTGCAAATATGGACGTCACGGTACCAGTTATAGTTGCTTTTGCCTCATTTTGGTTCCACCAATAAAGATTCCACACAATTCTTCCGTCATTTGGGTTGTAGGTAAGATTTGCGCTTGTCAATTCGAGATTAGATGGAATTTCGACGATCTTTTTCAAATCGTCCACTGCAGTTTTTACATCTATGAATTTGTAGGTTTCTGCTAATTGTGCTTGATTATGTGCTTTAAAAGGTACTTTGCCCTCACTGTTGACAACATTGGAAAAATAACCCCAGTTCAGCCATTGATCGTCTTGAAGTTTAAGCGGTTTACCCGTTATGGCATCTATTGCACCGTTATTTGGGGATAAAGCGTATACAAGAATTGCGGTCGATTGAGTTGTAGATTGGAGTGGATAATACTCAAGCATCAACAGATCATTTGATAAGAACGCAGATTTTGCCTGTTCAGGCGTAAGAATATCGGCAGGGTTAGGAAATTTTGAATTGGTCCAGTTCATCTGGTAATTTATTATCTTTCCGTTTTGGGTATCAACGGATATTTGAATGTAATCATTTGAGAATGGTATGCCGTTGACAATTCTTTCCCACTCAAAGACATATGATTGAGGAAGGGTTAAAGAGACTAATTGATCTGTGTTATTTATATGAATTAACTGGTCGATTTTATCTGCATCTATTTTATTTAAAAATGATTCGGCTATCTCTCTTGCCTGATCCCTTGAAATTTTGGGAAAGACATACTTGGGTTGATTTTTAGATTGACTCCAGTAGTTCATGCTTTCTATATTACCCGTCGACGCGTTGACGGTGATATTCATACTTCCGTTTTCGCCATTTATCTGCGGCAATGACCACGTCAAATTCCAGTTCTGGTGATCGTCGTAAGTGTTGTAATTGAAAGAAAAATTCGTGAAACTTGCCGGAACGTCAAAATATGTTCTTGCTATGTTTATTGCCGATTGTAAAGTTATTTTTCCAGAAGTTATGTTCGCACCAAAAATCATTGCAGGTAAAACAAACATCAAAAAAACAAAAAGATATTTTTTCAAAACAATCACCCCTTTCAGAATTCATCTTACAAATTCAGAAGATAACCATTTTCTTTTAACCATTCATTGTGTTTTTCGTATTGAGGGTAAAGTAACTTCACCTTTTCCCAAAACGATCTTGAATGATTTCTTTCCACAAGGTGTACAAGTTCGTGAATTACAACGTAGTCTATGACTTCCATTGGAGCCATGATGATCCGCCATGAAAAGTTCAAATTGCCATTTGATGAGCAAGAACCCCATCTTTTTTGCGCGTTCGTGATCTTAATTTTTTCATATTTAAAACCATACTTTGTCGCGTACATATCAACACGTTCAGAGATTATCTCGTAAGATTTGAGTTTATACCATTTCAATAAAATTTCCCTTTCATCGTTCAAATGACTTTCAGAAAGGAAAAATCCCTCATCAAAAATCATGGGGATCCTTTGATCTTTCACAATTTGCAATTTATAACGATTTCCAAGGTATAAAAACATTTTTCTATTTGTGACTTCATTTTTTAATTGTGATTTTCTGAGCATCTCTTTTTGCTTTTTTTCAATCCAGTCTTTGTGCTTTATGATTATCTGATATATAGTCTTTTCGTCTGTTTTATAAGGTGATCTGATTATCAATGTACCATCCTCTGCGATTTGGAGAGAGAGCGTTTTTCTTTTAGACCTGATTATTTTATGATTAAAAGTCGTTTTTGCCAATTTTTTTGACATTTATACACCTTTACTTTCTCAAATGATCTTTAAACGTGCTCGCAGTGAAAGTCACCAATGCTATGGTATCACAAATTGAAGTCAATTTATAACACGCTTTGATTGTGAAGTGGGAACTTCGGGCAGGTACACTCCTCCTCGATGTTTGGTCTTTGCTACGCAACGTTGGTAACTTCAAGGCATTATGCTCTCTGTTTCCGTCCGTCATTCCTGCTTCCCCAATCAGGTCGAGGGTGATGTTAAGGATACGGTTTATCAAACTGCGGGAATCGCTCACACCCTCATTCCGGCTTGCGAGCTGGAATCTCCTTGGAACTTATCCGCAAATATCCAATGAATGCACATATTCTAATTCCAATGTGGTTAGTTTTTCAATAAAAACTTACTTGTCAAAAAACTTTAAATCTCTACTTAAAATCTGTTGTTATATGTCATTCACGCACATCATGAGTGAGTTTAGCGTATATCATATTCATGAAAGCAAGTTTAAATCGATGATTATCTTTGAAATATTAAGATTTTAGAAGATAGATGTCGCTATTTGTCAAATAAAGCCTAAAATCACTTAATATGACATTTGTTCAAGAATGTAAACATATATATAATCTTTACATACTTATATATATAACATTATAAGTTTATCAAAACAATCTGGAGGTGTATTTTGCCTAAATTTGAAGAAATAGAGGAACTTGAAACCGAAAGATCGAATCCCAAGACTTCAGAAATAGATAAGATGGATTCATTGGAAATAGCAAAAATCATGAACGAAGAAGATAAAACAATAGCCTTGAGTGTGGAAAAAACTTTAGAAAGTATATCTAAATTGGCAGAAAAGATATCATCGGCTATAAAAAATGGGGGCAGATGTGTATATGTCGGAGCCGGCACTTCCGGTCGTGTTGCTATGATAGATGCGGTCGAGACGGTGCCAACATTCAATTTACCGGTTGGAACGTTTACAACTATTTTGGCCGGAGGGCCGGAGGCGATGATAAGATCACTGGAAAATGTTGAGGACGATTGGGGAGGTGGTGCAGAAGAGATCTTAAAAAATAAAATTTCTTCTAAGGATGTCGTGATCGGAATTTCGGCAAGTGGAAGGACGCCTTTTGTTATGGGTGCGATCGAAAAGGCAAGACAACTTGGGGCATTAACTGGATCTATATCCAACGTCGGCAACGCTAAATTATCTTCTATGGTTGATATACCGATAGAAGTTATAACTGGTCCTGAAGTTGTAACGGGATCAACAAGGCTAAAAGCCGGGACAGCACAAAAAATGGTTTTAAACATGCTAAGCACAATTTCCATGATAAAACTTGGCAAAGTTTACAAAAACCTGATGGTCGATGTCACTCCCATAAACGAAAAACTCGTCATAAGGGCTATAAACATAATCGTCAGTGCAACGGGTGTTTCAAAGGTAAAGGCCGAAGAATTGCTCAAAATTTCAGGGATGAGACCAAAAGTAGCCATCGTAATGGCTTTAACCAATTCTTCTGTGAAAGAAGCGGAAGAGTTGCTGAAAAGAAGTTCTGGAAATATAAGAAATACCTTAATAGAAAGTTGATTTATTTTCATACCCGTTAAGTCGGGAATTTTTAGATTGGAGGGTTCGAAATGAGTAAAAAGTTTTTGGTAACTTTTATGATCCTTGCAATCCTCTCTTTTATTGCACTTGCGACGTTGCCTTCAGATCCTTTCACTGAAGCTACTAATCTCTTTCAAGGACCTGGTAAATATGGCGGGACATTGTATTTAGTTCTCGGTTCTGAACCACAATCTTGGAACTATTACGGGACGTTATCAGCGGCAGCCTATACGGTTGATGGGCAACTTTTTAGTCCTCTCGTTCAGGCCAATCCTATAACAAATGAAGTTGAACCTGCATTGGCATCCAGTTGGGATATATCATCTGGTGGAACAGAGGTCGTATTTCATCTTCGCCATGTTTTATGGTCAGATGGAGTGCCGTTTACGGCCGATGATGTACTTTTTACGTTTAACGATGTTGTTATGAATAAACACGCATTGGGAAATGAATGGGATAGGTTTACAGTTGATGGAACTCCGATTAAATGGGTAAAAATCAACGATTACACAGTTGCTGCATTGCTTCCAAAACCATATGGCGCTTTTTTCACAGTTCTTGAACCAGCTTTTATTTTACCAAAACATATACTTGCAAATTATTTGCCGCAATACAATCCAAAAGTCACAGATCCCTCATATTACAACCAGGCATGGACTGTGAATACACCACCAGATCAGATCGTTGGGACAGGGCCTTATGTGCTTTACAAGTATGTTCCGGGTCAGGAAGTTATTTTAAAAAAGAATCCAAATTTCTGGGAAGTCGATCCATATGGAAATCAACTTCCATACTTTAACGAATTAGACTTTTTAATAGTTAAAGATCCGCAAACACAACTTGCCATGTTCCAATCAGGACAAATAAGTTGGCTTGGAATAAGTGCTTCTCAATTTCCATATCTTAAACAAAAGCAAGTTAGTGGTGCTCCGTTTAGTGTCTATAATACACTTTCAAGTGGTCAAGCAACGCCACATCCGTTTATAACATTCAATTTCGATGATAAAAATCCGAATTTAAAAGCGCTTTTCAATAATTTACAATTCAGAGAAGCTATGGAATACGCTCTTGATAGAAATCAAATAATAAATGAAGTTTATAACGGTCTTGCAAGTTTTACAGGAGATATACCGGCAGTCCTTCCGGGAAATGTCTTTTATGATCCCGAAGCATCATCACTTGCGAGAAATTTCAATATTGAAGCCGCAAATGGCATACTTGATTCTCTGGGACTCAAAATGGGGCCAAACGGAATAAGACAATTCCCAGATGGTCAACCTGTTGAGTTCAACCTTCTTACTTGGAATAACAGCCCTACAATGTCAGGAATAGCAGTTATATATCAAAAAGATCTCGCAAAAATTGGAATAAAATTAAACCTCCAAATTTTGGATATAAGTGTCACATATCAATTAGCAATGGCGGGAAATTTTGACGCAGCTTTGTTAAGTTGGGGAGATCAGCCAGATCCTGCATTAAGGACACCTATTTGGAGTCCTGGATATCCACTTTATATAAATCATCTCTCAACTATGAGTTCAAAAACTCAGCAGCCTTTATTCGATAACATGACGTGGTGGGAAAAGATCGTTTACAATGACTTTGCTCAAGGCCAGGCTCAAATGACACTTGCAGAAAGAGTGAAATATTACGATCAATGGGAAGAAATTTATGCAACAGAGATTCCATATATTTTTGTTGCTGTTCCAAATACTTTAATAGCAGTTCAAAATAATATAGGTAACTTCTTTATAGCCCAAAATGGGCAAATTGCTTTTACAACTTACACAACATTTCTAAAGTAAATTTGAGAAGGGCGAGTATCTAAACTCGCCCTTTTGCTTTTAGAGAAGAGGTGAAATGAATGCTTTCATATATAATTCGTAGGATACTTATAATGATTCCAATGATGTTTATAATTTCTGTAATATGTTTTACAATTATAAAATTACAGCCAGGAAGTTATATAAGCCAATATCTTGAAAATGCCAGAGTATCTCCTCAAACTGTCATTATGCTAAAACAAACGCTTGGGCTTGATAAACCGGCTATAGATCAATATTTTTATTGGCTTGGCAATATAATTTTTCATGGCAATTTTGGATATTCTTTTGCTTATCAAATGCCTGTAACAGATCTTATATGGCAATACATGGGATGGACAGTAGTGGTTTCTTTACTTTCTATGGCATTTACATGGCTTATTGCAATTCCACTTGGAATTTATTCTGCACGTCATAGATATGGTGTGGGAGATTACACAGCTACGTTTTTGGGGTATATCGGCATGTCAATACCAGATTTTTTTCTGGCCTTATTGTTGATGTATTTGGCTTTATCTCTTGGAAGCAGATCTGTTGGGGGTCTTTTTTCTGTTCAATATATTGGAGCTCCTTGGTCTACGGCAAAATTTATAGATCTTTCTAAGCACTTGTGGATACCAATGATAGCAATAGGCGCCGGAGGCATTGGAGGACTTATGAGAATCATGCGTGGTAACATGATGGATGTTTTGAATTCCCCGATGATTCTTTCATTAAGAGCCCGAGGAATAGGTGAGAAGAATGTCACATGGAAACATGCCGTCAAAAATGCAATAAATCCTTTGGTAACAATTGCTGGGATGTCTCTACCGGGGGTTTTCAGTTCGACGATAATTGCTTCTATAGTTTTAAATATACCGACAATGGGTCCATTTTTTTACAGCGCTCTACTTAATCACGATCAATATCTTGTTATGGCGTATCTTTTGTTGCTTGCCTTACTTCTTCAAATTGGAAATCTGCTTGCAGATATAGCACTTGCCTTTGTCGATCCACGAATAAGATATACTTAAGGTGAAAAGTATGAGAAAAGGGAATAAAGCGATTAAAGAAGAAACTGATTTTCAAAGGATGTTAAAGGTACTCTTAAAAAACCCTTTTGGTGTAGCAGGAATGATAATACTCATAATCATGTACATAATGACACTTTTTGCCCAATTTATATCTCCTTATAATTTCACAGATTTACATTCAAAATATACTTATCTTCCTCCCACTTCTGTACATTGGATTGATTCTGAAGGTCATTTTCACATAATTCCATTTGTTTACGGAATAAAGGAAGAAAGGAATCCAGTAACTTATGCTATGGAATATGTTGTTAACAAGCAAGAGATATATCCAATACATTTGTTTGTGCACGGTGAAAATTACAACTTTTTAGGACTATTTAAAACAAATGTGCATTTATTTGGCATAAATATATACTATTTTTTTGTTTTCATAAATTCTTTAAATCACTTTCAACCATTATCCTCACAAGTTCCCTGAATTTTATCTCAGGATTCCATCCAAGCTTCTCCTTTGCCTTTGTGTAGTCAGCCTTATAGTTATCTGATTCAAGTGGTCTGTAGAATTCCTTGCTGACCTTAATCATTGTTTTACCCTAATCAGATACTCCAATTTCATTGACACCGCTTCCCTTCCAAGTAATATTTATACCAGCAACCCTGAACACCTCCTCCGCAAATTCCCTGACCGTGTGCTGTTCTCCAGTGCCCAGTACAAAATCATCAGGGTAGTCCTGCTGCATTGTCCACATAGCCCTCACATAATCTGCAGCATAACCCCAGTCCTTCCTTGCATCTAGATTACCAAGAATTATTGGTTCCCTTAATCCCTTCATTATCCTTGCCACACCTAGCAATATCTTTCTCGTAACAAATTCAGAACCCTCACCTCGCTCTCGTGGTTGAACAGTATTCCATTTGTCATGTACAACTTATAGGCATCCCTGTAAGTCCTCACTGTCCAGAATCCCGCGAGTTTGGAAACTGCATACGGACTCTTCTGTAGGAAAGGAGTGCCTTCATTCTGTGGTGATTCCTTGGGCTGACCGAACATTTCGGATGTGGCAGCGAAATACATCCTCGTATCAGGAGAATAATCCTTGACAGCGTTGCACACATTCAGCGTTCCACGTATATTGGAATCGTATGTTGAAAGAGCATTCTGGAAACTTTAACCAACGAAACTCTGAGCGGCAAGGTGATAAACCTCTTCTGGTTTCTCCTCCTGAAAAAGGTTGGAAAGGAAATTCCCGTCCGTAATGTCACCGCAGAGAATGATGATCTGCTTTCTTAAATTCTCGGGCAGAAGATCCACAGTTCCCTGGGTCATGGAACTGTTCCTTCTCAATATGCCATGAACCTCGTATCCCTTTGATAGAAGAAACCGGGAGAGAAAATAACCGTCCTGTCCTGATATTCCGGTTATGATCGCCCTCATTGCCGAGTATAGTCGAGATTATATACTAGGATTTCGTGAGAAAGTTTGTATAAGTTGGTAATTATTTATCTACAATTTTACGTATCAGCCTATCCCACATCTCTGCTGTCTTATCCCATGAATATTTCTTTGCAACTTCTATGGACGAGGACCACCATTTTTGAGGATTGTTAAGGATCTCAAGTGCCGAACTGGCAAGAGCAGACCTGTCACCATCCTTGACCTTCAGCCCATTTATGCCATTTTCAATTGTGTCAACAACACCTGGTACATTATATGCTACTGTTGGAGTCCCCGCAGAAGATGCCTCAAGAATAGAGAATCCCCACCCTTCTGTCACTGATGCATGGATGTTGAGCCAGGCCGATGCGACAATACTTGAAAGTTCTTTTTCGTCCAGCCTTCCAGTAAAGGTTACATAATCCTGTATCTTTAGATCCTTGACAAGATCCTTGACCTTGACCAATTGCGGTCCTGTTCCAATAATAATCAGCTTCAATCCCTCTATTTTTCCAATCAAATTTTTTAAAAGGTATACGCTCTCTTCCGGCCTCTTGTACCGTCTCATCCCTCCAAAATAAACCATTGTTGGGAATGTTGACTTCTCCATAGGACGAAATAAATCCCTGTTGACACCAGGAGGTATAATATGGATCAACTCCTCATTTATGCCTAGGTTTTTAAGATCAGCATTGGATGTGCTTGATTCTGTTACAAAGGGTGTTTTCCTGTATATTAAAAAGTAACATTTTTCAACTGATGTTATGATCTTCGCTAGCAACGGATTTACCTGTCCGGGAAGAGATCGGGCATGAAGATGGTGGAAAAAAACAATATTGCGTTTACTCATAAAGGTTGAGAGAACCCACGGTACAGCATGCCCGAGATCGTTGACAATTATGTCGTATTTATTCTTCAATAAAAATATCGGTAGGGCAAGATGGGGGCCTAGATTTTTCCCACATCTGAATATGGCGATTCCATCCAGGTTTTCCCTTGCCCTGCAACCCTTCCATCCTCCAGTCAGAAGAGTTATCTCATGTCCTCTTTTTGCAAGTCTAGTGCATACCTCGTAGATAGTGCGTTCAGCACCTCCTGCTCTTGGATTAAAAGGATCACGGTGTGCCAGCCAGAGAATTTTCATTTAGACGCCTTGTTTCTCCTACTAAAGAGAAGACCCGAGGTAAAAGCAAATGTTCTTAAAGAAATCAATGGAAGGCAGAGAATATTATTATAAATTTGAGTAGCGCTTATATTTCGTCTGTGTGACATGAGTTGACTGGCCCTATATTGAGGCAAATTTTTTAACACTTTTTGATCGATACCGTAATTCCTGTATTTTCTGAAAATTATATCTGCCTTAGAATCTTCGAAATGTAGAATCAATACCTTATCCTTATAATAAAATATGGATCCGTTTTGTAAAATGGCCTCCTGGAATATTATATGGTGTTCGCCGTAGCCTATCGAATCAAATAATTCTTCAGACATTTTCGAATGAAGTGAATGAAAAACCTCATCGAGCAGACTTTTCCAGTACAATCTTGGAAGAATGAATGCTGGTATATCGTTTTTCAATTTTTTTTCATCAATTCCATTCTCGGAGGAGTCTCTATATCTCTTGGCCTGACGTTCCCAGAAACCAGTTCCCACAGAATCTTCTTTTACGGCAACCATATTGTATTTTTCGATGAAGGGCAGCACAGTTTCTAGAGCATCCTCTTTCAATAGACGAGTCGAATCCATAAGTAGTGAGAATTTTCCTCCAGATAGATGGTGAGCCATTTCCCGCCCCCGAAGATGTTTGACCGAGCCAACCTCCCGATGTTTGACGGAATAATCATCAAGCAATGATGACACTGAGGGATCAGAAGAGGAATTGGCACACACCACCTCGAATGAGTTATATGTTTGTCGCATTATTGAATTCAGGGAATTCACCAAAGATTTCTCCCCACGGGTAATTATCTCAATGGAAAAATCAACCATTGCACTAAAGAGTAAAAAGCATTTTAAAAGTGTTTCGCATGTAGAAAATATCAAGATGAAGAAAGACGCTATTAGCAATTATTCCTTTCTTGCCGACAATTCACAAGTAAGTGTTGTAATTCCCACCTATAATCGTTACAATATGCTTAAAAGGCTTCTAAAATCCCTGGAAGAGACAGAATATCCCGTTAGAGAGATAATAGTTATAGATGACTGTTCCAGTGATATTTTATACCAAGGATTGACTCTTGAATTTCCTTATATAAAATACATAAGGCACGATCATGTGATGTATGTTGGTGAGAGCAGGAACGAGGGCATACGGATGGCTTCAGGCGAATTCATATTTATGGTTGATGACGATAACACAGTAGACCCAAAGTGTATTGGGAATCTCATCGACCATATCTCAAAAGATAATTCCATAGGGGTTGTAGCTCCGGTAACATGCTATTATTCAAATAAGGATATTGTCATGTACGCTGGCTCTTTATATTCCAGGTATTCCCGCAGGACTATATTCCTCTATATGGACAGACCATATTCCGAGGTAAGTTCAAAGATTTATGAAACAGACGGGTTTGCTAATAGCTACATGTTCAGAAGCGATGCTGTACGGAGGGTTTACCCGATTCCAAAGGAGATAATTTTAGGAGGTGAGGATGGGTATATCCAGTTTAGAATTAAAAAAGAGCTTGGGTTAAAACTGGTCTTAGTTGGCTGTGCCAGAGTTTATCATGACGTTGAACCACACCAGGTATTCTCTAGAATGACTCCTTTCAAACTATACTATGCCATGAGAGGGAAAATAACATTCGAAAAAAGGCTGGAAGAACCTGGAAAAAAGATCCTTTTTTACATTGCTCTCCCGGTGTACCTAGCCTTTTACATCAACTGGGCACTAAGGAGCAAAAGTAAAGCTAAGGGATTAATTGCAGTGCTGAGAGGATTTAAAGATGGCTTGCTTGGGATCTACCTAAACAGATACTAGGAATTTCAATTTACTTCATAACTCGAGTGAACATAGCATGAGTTGATTGACAATATAAATAAATGATAGATTTCAGTAGGAACAGCCTGTTCTTCCGTTGGCGAATCGTGAGAAATCGAAACTACAACGTAGTTTCTAAATACGTAATTCGGAGATATGATTTTCCATTAGCATATACTGAAACGGCGTCGTTCACTCCATATGACATCACAACGCCATTCTAGTTTTCGATGGGGAAACCGTTTAATGTTGTTGTGCAAAAGTGGAACTGAACTTGTCTGATAGTAAATTTTGTGCTTTCACCTGTTTAAATGTTATTTCTGTAGTCATCGAACAAAGGACTGTTAAGCCGAAAATATGCCTAACTATTGTACTGCCAAATCCCCGGTTATGATAATACTGTTTGGTAGCTCCGCTTTTGTTCCAATTGTCCAAAGTCCTCCGGTCCATTGCTACCCCCATGAGATAAAGTTCACTATACATATCAACATAAACCTAGGAAGCCCGTATCCGCCTGAGATTACCCTAAATGCACTGTTTAAAGAATTGTTAGAAAAATTAAACTGCCAGCTGTGCCTAGTGGAGTGACCAAAACATAGATTCAATTATCATATTCCGCATAAATTGCGGAAAACCGTCACACCTCGCCCACAGAAATTCAATTCATTACGTCCGTATAATTTCTAAAGGTGATTATCTTCAGAATTAAAGTCTTCTATGGGCTGGCACAGTGGAAGCCGGTATCGAGTGTTGAGCACCCTTGGAATTGACGCTCATAAGCCAGGATGATGTAGGATTACCGTTAAAAATGAAAACAACGTTGTTACATTCGCTGCTATTAAGCATACCTACCCCCGATGCTGTGGTGTTAAGCATAAGGGGAAGGCTGGATGAATTATTACCGGATGGGTTAATTGGATCAAGGTTGAATATCTTTGGTTTATTGTTCGAAATATCCAGATATTCTGTGGTGTATTTCGTAATATTTCCAGCTAACCCAGACGAGGTAACGCTAAATATGTAATTTGAAGGAGACGAGACAGTAAAGTTCATAGTGTGGTTCACGAAACCCGAAACATGTTCCAGAGAAAATGAACTTGTGAATGTAGTTGTCCCATCCGATGCTTTTATTGAAATATTGCCTGAGAGATTTTGAGCTATGAATCCAAAAGAGAATTCATAACTTCCTGGGAGAAGGTAAACCTTGTATAAAGTGTTAAGTAGCGTCCAGTTATAAAGAGACCCATTAAAATGGAATAAAGTTGCGCTGCTTTCATGATCAACATATGGCGATCCGATGAAACTCATTCCTGAAGTAATTACGGGTTTCCCAGAATAATTTATCATATAGAGGTAAAATGGATAGGAGTAAGCAAGGAGCCCGTAATTATAGTGCGAATAGAAATAGGGAAACCAGGTCGCCATGGAGCCATCCGAGAAGTTGTAGAACGGAAAATAATACCAGCTCTGCCCATACTCGGCACCATTAACATCAACGGCCATAAACTGAGGTATAACAGATTTAGGTTTCGGGCCGTCGTCATAAAAGAATGAAGCGTTTAACCACGGCAAGTTGCCAGGACCAAACAGAAAATTTCTAGGACGATCAGAAAACTGAGGTTCGTTATCCTGGACAAGAACAGTATTTCCGGAAGGTACAAGCTTCACAAATTCGTTGGCCACAGCATCGGAACTGGTGACATTTATCTGATGGTAGAAGTCGGCATAGGCATTGTCTCCAGGCAAACTCGCAGAGTTCAGGGGCCCATAAGGGTTGTAGAATATTCCCATGAATATTACTAGAATGACAAAAAGAATGATGCCACGCTTTAAACTGTTATTTGGAATATCCACCGAGAAATTTGATTTAGGATGCGCTTCTGCCTTATTTCTGGGCTTTCCAACAACCAGCAGGAAGAATATTATGGGTGTAAAGTACTCACCGGCATATTGGGCCTTTATGATCCAAAAGGGATAACCTCCAAAAAGCACAAAGAACAGGACAGGCAAAACAGCTATAATATACACAATATCAGATTTCTCAACTATCAGCGTTATTATGACTATAAGGAGTATAAGTATCATGAAGATTACAATGAATCCATTCTCGAAGGCTGCCGAGAGATTTGAGAGATATAGCCGCATAATGCTGTTGCTGGAATTTGCCGTGCCGCGACCCATGGTCAAAATACCACCGAAGTGGAACTGATATATTGCGAATATTATTGTTAAGGCAGGAGCGATCAAGAAAGTGAAATTAAGAACGTATGCCTTTAATGAAAATTTTTTATTTTCTTTATGCATTTGAATGCTTTTCTTAAAAAGTAATATAAACAGGTATAGAAAAAGGAAAATGGCAAGAACCACGCTGGTGGATGCAGCTAGTAAGAACAGAACAAAGGAAAGTTTTGGTCTCCGTTTCTTGAAAAACATACCAGCAAAAAAGAAAGTTCCAAAAAAGCCGGCAATATGAAAATCAAAGAACATATACCAGCTCAGTGGAAAGAAAAAAATATATGAAAAAGCTGAAAGTATGGATAAAGTTTCAGAGCCCGTTCTTCCCAATAAAAGAAGATAAATGAAAATACTGGCAAGTAGAACGCCGAAAGACTGTATACCGAGGAAGACTATTGGACCGTTGTACAAATATGTTATATATGATAGAAGGAGGACAAATGGCTTGGAAGCTGGAACTAGCTTCAGTAGAGCCGAAGGAGAACTAGTCTCTGCTATTGAATTGAGTGATGATACTTGTGTACCAAGATCGTAAACATAAGCGTGAAAAGAATCAAGCTTTAAAACCGAAACCATAAACCATAGTACGGATGATATAATGTAAATAATAAAAATGAAAGAAAAAGCTATTTTATGCCCGTTATTATTTGATAAACTCATTATTTTATTAATGAAACTGATTTCGGGCATCAAGTTCTTTATTATAAACTTCATTTAAAACTTTTTATCATCACTATGATGGGTCAGATCACCATTCTTATAGCCTTTGTTCTTTCAATTAGCTGACCTATGTAAAGGTTCATAGAAGGTGGTCTGCCCATTATCTTTTCCAACCATATTCCACTAGTTTCATAATCTCATTTACTGTCCTTCCTTCTCCTTTGAAAGGTTTCCTATATTTTGCAAAGGTAGATGCGATTGTTTCGGCGCTCTTAATTCCAAAGACTATCTTAATATAACGTTCTCTCTAACTCTTTGGGGGTAATTAATAAGTCACTTACAATTTCCATCATATGAATTTTGAAGAATTGTTCGGGAGATTTCTAGGCCGAAGAAAATGTTCAGTGATCGAACAACAAGATCAGAAATGCATTTAAGCGATCTTATTAATGTGGTCCTCAGGAGTGAGGGGGCACAGTTACCTATTTGATTGAAGTAGGTCTAAGCATTTACACAATAAACTAAAGAGAACACTTTTTGAATTCAGCGTATAAAGTGTTGCGTGTGCTTAAGCGAGAAGGCCCTTAAGGGCATTCAGATAAGAATTTTTTAGAGCTAATAATCCATTGCGGATAGTTAGTTTATCCATATAATTTATAAAATAATATATATCATATGCTAGAATACTCAATGGGGAAAAAAGTATTGGAAATATATCCCCCTCCTCCTTCCAGACTCTGAATCTGGCTAGCCAAGCATAACTGAATGTAGCTATTGTAAAATGGCTCCCTTCGTTATGATGAATAGTTTTAGCAGCGTTTATAATAAAATTTTTCTTCCCAAGTTGCTTGAATCTTAAACAAAAAATCCCGATTTCGTGAGTATATTTTGGATCAAACCTTATGGCATTACTCAGTGCCACTTTGCGTTCAAACATGAAACAGTTTTGTACATCATCCACTTCAAAATACGGCTCGTCTGAATAAACCTCAATGTTTCGTCCCAAAAACCTAGTTCGCCTAAAACCGGAATATGTCTTTGAAGCAAAATTTGAGGAGTATGCCTGTGGCCCTATGACACCGAAATCATTTTTGCGAGCAAAATATACTAATTCAGGGATCATCATAGAATCGATTTCGTTATCATCATCAATAAACAATATAAAGTCCCCTGAAGCCATGTCTATAACTCTGTTCCTTGATTCAGGTACGCCCAATTTAGCCTCATTTTTAACATGAATGAGCCTAAAATGAAAGTCTGATAAGTTAATTTCACAAAATTTTCCGTCGCAGCTATCTTCCACAACTATAACAGAAATATCGATTGAGTTTTCCCTTACGATATCAATGGATTCCTCAATTGAAATGAGACATCTTTTCAGTGATTCACATCTTTCAAAAGTTATTATCCCAATTGTAACGTTTGTATTAATATGTGATGATTTACCATTAAAGTTCATCTTTGAATTATTTTTTTTATCGGTATATGAATTAAGAACAATCATCGTTCTTTCATGATGAAAATTTATATAAGCTTAATCCCCAACTCTTTCAATTTTAGACAATATATATTTCCAGTTCGTCTCATCAAGGTATGAAAATAGATCAACAATATTCACAAGCAACAAATCATTCTCTGAGTGGGGAGAAGTATTAGGAGACCATGTTATGGCTTCCGCAGTTCTTGACAGGATTCTCCATCATTGCACAGTTGTGAATATAAGGGGAGAATCCTATAGATTGAAGGACAGGAAGAAGAATTCTCTTCCAACATTCAAGGAGGTGAAAAAGGATGAGT
>Ga0080003_1000561_pt2 | contig 20290 bp, 25 predicted proteins | sample JossMetagenome_FD_69206 | JGI IMG/M metagenome (GOLD analysis project Ga0080003, IMG submission 69206) | Hot spring microbial communities from Joseph's Coat, Yellowstone National Park, USA - JC2_E (SPADES assembly) (version 2) | ecosystem: Environmental > Aquatic > Thermal springs > Hot (42-90C)...
GAAAAGTTTAATCCACTAAACGATGCGATAGCCTTTAGGAGAGGAGAAATGAAGGTAAGAATAGAAAAAGCGCCAGCAATGATTATGGCCAACAAGGTTTATGGTCCATTTGATAATGTAGAAGAGTACCTGCCATCATACGTTGCAATATACTATTATCTGAAGGGATTTGCACAAGTTTTAGATGTGAGGGCATAGCCATTAAGAGAGGGGAAGAGTTAAATATTTTCTCTTAAAATAAAATATCTACTTATTCCTAATTTCTGGTGTTTAAGATGGGAATTGCAAAATATATGAAAGCCACATTCCAGCAAGAGTACAAGGAGCGAAGCCCTATTCTTAGAGATCGCTTGGCAGAGTGGAGAAAAGGAGAAAGTGTAGTGAGAATAGAGCGACCAACCAATTTGGTAAGGGCTAGAGAGCTCGGCTACAAGGCAAAGCAAGGCGTTATAGTTGCTAGAGTGAGAGTAAGAAAAGGCTTAAGGAAAAGGCAGAAGCCAATGGGTGGTAGAAAGCCTTCAAAGAGTGCAAGATTTTTTGCATATAGAAAATCATATCAAAGTGTAGCGGAGGAAAGGGCAAATAGAAAATTCTCTAATGCAGAGGTGCTTAATTCCTATTATGTAGGTGAGGATGGCAACTACATGTTTTATGAGGTAATATTGTTAGATAGGTCTAGTCCTTCAATCCAAAATGATAAGGAGTATCAAAATATAATAAAGCAGAAAGGTCGTGCTTACAGAGGTTTGACAAGTTCTGGTAGAAAACACCGTGGACTATTGCACAAAGGCTTTGGTACTAATAAAAACAGACCTAGTATTAGAGCAAACATTAGGGGCTCGAGATGAAGGTAAGGCTTATAGCAAAAGGCATAGTGCAGGGTGTAGGATTCAGATATTTTGTCAGGGGCAGAGCATTAAAAAATAATATTAAAGGCATTGTAAGAAATCTTCCAGACGGTTCAGTAGAAATTTTTGCAGAGGGCGAAGAAGGCAATCTAAGCAATTTTATAGAAGAGATAAGGTTTGCGGAAGGCTCTCTTGCAAGCGTCGATGAATTAGATATTTATAGAGAAGGCGAAATCGGATTTAAAGAACCGTGGAAAGAATACGGCGATAAATTTATAATAGACAAGTAGCTTAAGAATATTGTTTAAAGGTGTTAAAATAAAAGCTCAGCTGATAATTGAGTTGGGAAAAAAGGCAAAGGATTACATTAAGGTAATGGACATGCCAAAAGAGTATAAGAGAAGCAAGTTAAAAATAAAAGAAAAAGGAGGAAAAATAACATTAGATATAGAAGCGAATGACCCGGTGGCGCTCATCGCTTCTTTAAGTAGTATAATTAAGCAGATGCGAGTGATAAGCTCTGTGGATGAGATAGAGTAGAAAAATTCCACTAAAAAAGGTTTAGCGATAGTAATATAAATATGATCGAATATAATCTCTCATAAGTTTTTCTTCCTTTTATTTTGAAGGTGTACAAATGAGAAGAGGTTCTCTAGAATTCTGGCCTCATAGAAGGGCAAAACGTCAGCTCCCAAGGATAAGGAGCTGGCCAGAGATAGCTGAGCCTCTGCTTCTCGGTTTGGTTGCTTATAAAGTGGGAATGACTCATGTAGGTATGATTGATGATACTGAATCACCATCTAAAGGAAGTGAGGTGGTAAGAGCGGTAACCGTGTTAGAAGTGCCAAAAATATACCTTTATGGCGCAAGGCTCTACAAAAAAGAAGAATACAAAGAGCCAGCAATAGAGTTTTACTCAAAAGAGCTTGCACGCAGGGTTGGTGTTAAGAACATTAAAAATACAGCTGAAAAGTTGGAAGAGGTAAAGAAAGATCTTTCAAAGTATATAGATATTACCGCCTTACTTTTTGCTGATCCATCAAACTTGGGTTTCGGCAAGAAAAAGATAGCAAGGTTTGAAGTTCCAATAGGCGGTGATTCTTTAGAAAAGAAGCTTGAATTCATAATGCAGAATATGGGAAAAGAGATAAAAGCAAAAGATGTACTTAAGGACGGCGAATATATAGATGTTACCTCTATTACAAAGGGAAAGGGGTGGGCTGGCGTTATAAAGAGATTTGGCGTAGCCAGGCAAATAAGAAAGGCAACAGGTAAGGTTAGGCATATTGGAACACTAGGTCCTTGGCATCCACCAAAAGTTTTGTATACGGTGCCGCATGCAGGGCACATGGGCTACAATTACAGGACAGAATTAAACAAACGTGTATTGAAGCTAGGTAGCCCTGAAGAAGCTAAAACAGTAAACGTAAAGGGCGGATTTTTAAACTATGGTATTGTAAAGAACGAGTTTATAATTGTTGATGGTTCAGTTCCAGGACCAGCAAAAAGACTTGTAAGAATAAGAAAAGCGCTTCGTGCAAAAGTAAAGGAGCAAAAAGAGCCGAAACTTACTTATATCTCAACAGCATCTAAGCAAGGTGCATGATCATGGAAGCAGATATCTATTCACTTAATGGCGAAATCTCTGGAAAGATTGCGTTGCCAAATGTATTTAATACACCTTTTAGAATAGATCTTGTGAGAAGGGCCCTCCTTGCTGAGCAGAGCCTAAAGTACCAGCCGCAAGGGCATTATCTGCTTGCTGGGCTTCAGACAACAGCGGTATATGTTGGCAGGATGGGTGCATATAGGTCTGGCAGGCATATGGGTATAGCAATAAGGCCTAGGCAAAAGCTTGGCGGAGGTGCAATGGGCGATGTTAGAAGGATACCTTCTGCGGTAAAAGGAAGGCGTGCACATCCTCATAAGATAGAGAAGAAGTTGGTTGAGCTTATAAATCTGAAAGAGTATAGAAAGGCTATTGCCTCTGCAATAGGCGGCTCAGCAAATAAAGAAATTATAGGTAAGGTGCATAAAGTAAATAAAAATATTCCATTTGTTGTTGATGATAAGATAGAAAGCATAAAGAAGTCAAAGGAGCTTATAAGCATATTAGATAAGCTCGGCTTGGGCGAAGAGCTAGAGAGATCGCATGAGCCAAGAATAAGGAAAGGGCTTAGAAGAAGCTCAAGGATAAGGAAGTTTAGAAAGAGTATTCTTATAGTAACTCTTAATGATAATGGTATTGGCTTAGCAAGCAGAAATATACCAGGGGTTGCGCATGCAAAGCTTTCAGACCTAAACATTGAGCTTCTCGCGCCTGGGGCTATGCCCAGAATAGTTATATGGAGTGAATCTGCAGTTAAGAATCTCGAAAATGAATTAAATAAGCTGAAGATAAAGTAAGTGGTAAGATGACAACTCTTATTTACCCGATAGCTACAGAAAAAGCAATAAATATGATCGAGAGAGATAATATCATAACATATGTAGTTAATATGAATGCGACTAAAAAAGAGATAAAAGAAGAATTTGAAAAAAGGTTTAATGTTAAAGTGGCAAGGGTTTCAACAATAAGAGAGCCTTCAAATAGGAAAAAAGCTTATATTAAGCTAAGTCCACAATATAAGGCTAGCGACATAGCGCTAAAGCTGAAGCTAATATAAAGGTGAAAGATTGGGTAAGAGATTAAAGCAGCAAAGGCGTGGAAAAGGAAGTAATGCGTATAGAAAGCCACCAAACACGTTTAAGGCTGATGTGGCTTTCAGGCCTAGCGTAGCTAATAAAGCGGTTGGCGAGGTAATCGAATTTATAGATGATCCAGGCCACACAGCTCCACTTATGAGGATAAGATATGAGGATAATTCAGAATCAATACTTATAGCGCCTGAAGGCATAAAGATAGGAGATAAGATAGAAGAAGGCCCTGAGGCACATATATCTCTTGGCAGCATATTGCCGCTCTCAAAAATACCCGACGGCATGCCCATATATAATATAGAATCAGTGCCTGGAGACGGGGGCAAGCTTGTAAGGGCTGCTGGCGCTTATGCTACTCTTGTTTCTCATGCAGGTGATAAGGTAAGCGTATGGCTTCCTTCTAAAAAGACTATAGAGCTTGATGCGAACTGCAGAGCAGAGATAGGAACAGTAGCGGGTGGCGGCATGGAGATGCAGCCAATAATGAAGGCAGGAAAGAATCATTATATTAAGCATGCAATTAACGCCAAATGGCCAGTCAATAGAGGAGTAAAGATGAATCCTGTTGATCACCCATTCGGTGGCAAACAGCACCACAAGGGTGCATCAAGCATGGTAGCAAGGGGTGCACCACCAGGTGCAAAGGTGGGCCACATTGCTGCAAGGCGTGTAGGAAGAAGAAAGAGGGGTTAAAATGGCTAGAGTTTTTACATTTAGAGGAAAGACATTAGAAGAGCTCAAAAGCATGAGCTTAGATGATTTTGCAAAGCTGCTTAAATCAAGACAAAGAAGAGCCCTTAAGAGGATGGGCGTAAGGGAAAAGCAGCTTATGAAAAAAGTAGAGAAGCTTGAAAAGAAAGGCGGAAATAAAATAATAAGAACTCATGTTAGAAGCGCTGTTATTCTTCCTGCATGGGTTGGAAAGAAGTTTGCAGTATTCAATGGCAAGGAGTTTCAGGAGCTTTATATAACGCCTGAAATGCTCGGCCATAGGCTTGGCGAGTTTATATTTACAACAAAGCGTGTCATTCACTCTGCGCCAGGTATAAGAGCTACACGTGGAAGTAAGTTCCTAGCGGTGAAGTAATGAGATATTCTTTCAATATTAAAAATGCAGAAAATATCGTTCTTGCACAAAGATATGATATTGATGCTAGCTATAAGGATCTAGCTGCGGTATGCGATGCAATAAGATACATGAATGCAGGCGCTGCACTCGATAAGCTTGACAGGCTTATAGCTATGGAAATGCCCATAGAGTATAAAAGGCACAACAAGCACATGGGTGCAAGGCATGAGCTTGGCGGTAGAAAGGGTGCATACCCTATAAGGGCTGCAAAAGAGGTAAGGCTAGCGCTTATAAACGCGATAGCTAATGCAAACAATAAAGGCTTGTCTGGCGAAGATCTATATATTGTTCACGCAACAGCAAACAAGACAAGAATACTTAGAAGATACCCTTCTAGAGGCACTTTAGCATGGGGAAGGGGCATGTATGGAAGAGCATCGATTATGCATAGTGATCTTGAGTATGCAAAAGTTGAAATAGGCTTAGCAAGCAAAGATGAAGCATGGCTTACAAAGAGCATGAAATATTTTATAAAGAAGAAGGAGCTTGAAGATATGTTAAGCAAAAAAGAGAGAGAAAAGAATAAGAAGGAAAAGAGCGAAAGCAAAGAAAAAGAGGCCAATGAAAAGCAAAAAAGGGAAGAAAATAAGAAAGAAGTGGCTGAGCAAAAGATGAAAGAAGGCAATAAAGCGGTGAAGTAATGGTCGTTGAAAGAAAATTTATAGTGGATGCATTAATTAAGCTTAGAATCTCTCAGTATTTGGAGAAGGCTTTAAGCAAGGCCGGCTTTTCAAGAGTAGAGATACAGAAAACACCAGTTATTACAAGAATAACAGTATATGTTACAAATCCTGGAAGGGTAATAGGAAGTGGCGGCCAGACAATTAATGCACTTACAGAAGAAATAAAGAACAAGTTCCATATACAAAACCCTCAAATAAGTGTTGCTGAAGTAAAGAATCCTAAGCTTGAGCCCAGGATAGTTGCCAGATATATTGCAAATTCGCTTGAGAGGGGTGCAAACCCAAGGAGCTTGCTACATTCTGTTTTAAGAGATATTATTGCTGAGGGTGCACTTGGAGCCGAGCTTATAGCAAGCGGTAAGCTTGCCGCAAAGGGTGCAAAAGCAAGAACGATGAAGGTAAGGCATGGCTACATGCCAAAGGCCGGTGCCGTTAAGAATCTTGTTGATGAAGTCCACCTTACAGCTTATCCAAAATATGGTGCTATTGGCATTACAGTAAGAATAGTGCAGCCTGGAACAGTATTCCCAGATAGAGAAATTAAAGAGGTTGCACTCCCAAAGAGTATTGCAGAAGCACAGTGATGTTTATGAAAATTAAAGAATTAAGGTCTTTGTCTAACGATGCACTGAAGGCGAAGCTTGATGAGGTAAGGCTAGATCTTAGCATAGAGAAGAGAAAGATCGCCTCTACTGGTGTTTCAAGTAAGAAAGTAAAGGTAAGGGAATTAAAAAGAACGGTTGCTCAAATTTTAACTCTACTAAGAGAGAGGGGTGTGAAGCTCTAATGTCTGAAATTTGTCCAAAGTGCGGCTTACCAAAAGAACTTTGCGTGTGCGACATACTAGAAAGGGAAACGTCCAAGAATATTAAGGTATATGTGGAGAAGAAGAAGTTCCAAAAATATGTTACAATAGTTGAGGGCCTAGCGGGCGACGAACTTGAAAAGGTGGCCAAGTCATTGAAGAGCATGCTTGCGTGTGGCGGCACATATAAAAACGGTGTTATAGAACTGCAAGGCATGCACAAAGACGAAGTTAAAAAAGCGTTGATAAAGCTTGGCTACCCAGAAAACAGCATAGATGTGGTATAATTAAACTTCTTCTTTTCTGTAGCCTGTTTCTATTATCTCTTTAAGCACATCTATAAGATAGCTTGCATTCTTTACTATGTCGCCTTCGCTTATTATACCTATAAGTGAGCCGTTATCATCTACCACACATAGCTTCTTTATCCTTTTATTTACCATCGTTCGCGCAGCATCTTCTAGAGAAAGGTCTCTCTTAATTGTAACAACAGGCTTGCTCATAACATGCGAAGCTTTTGCAAACAGCAAGTTTCTTTTCTTTGAAAGAAGCCTTCTTATAATGTCACCTTCCGTGACTATGCCAATAGGCACATTCTTCTCATCGACTATTACGACAGAATTAACACCATACTTGTTCATCTTCTGAGCAATGCTCTTTATGCTATCCTTTCCTCTAGCTGTAATTACAGGTCTGCTCATCACATCGTTTACTATAAGGGATCTTGTATCCGAATACATGCTCTCAAGCAACTTAAGTATTTTAAAATTTAAAAAAGAAACCGCAAAAAAGAGGTAGTCAAGGTAAAGAATATGATCGGCAAATAGATTAGCAATTCTGAGTAACCTTTTTATTTTTTTAATAATAGTCTATTTGATGGCATGAAAACTTTTAGGAAGAAGCCTTTAAAAAAAGCTTCAGCCAAAGCGCAAAGCGCAATGGAATATTTAATGACTTATGGTTGGGCTATACTAATTATAAGCGTAGTGCTTGCAGCACTTTTCCAGCTCGGCGTTTTTAATCCTATGACATTTGCTCCCAAAGCACCACCTGGCTCATGCCAGGTTTTCAGGCCGAATGGGCCTTATACAACATCTTTCATAAACCTTGAAGGCATATGCAGTGGCGAGCTGCCACAGTATGTAGCGAGTTTTTCACAATCGCCTGCAGGTTATATATATGCTCCAACAATTTCAGAAAGCAACGCACACGTAACTATATCTTTTTGGTTAGACCCAATAAACAATGGATATTGGGGGAGCAGCACTGGAAACTATTGGGAAGGTGCAGTAACCTTAGGACTTCCTAGAGTTACTCCCTGCTCAGGGAGCTCGGCATCAACTTTTATAATAGAGTCAGACTGGCTCCCACCACCTCAAGAATCTTGGTCTACAGTTTCTTGCTCTGGCAATAGAGATTTTCCTGAGGTTACACTTTCTCCCAACACCTGGCAACAGCTAGTCGGGGTTTTCAACGGGTCTTACTTGACCGTATATCTGAATGGCAAACTAATAGGCTCGCCTGTTTCAAACAACGCTGTAGCAACATATAATACCGTCTTGATAAGTGGAACTCAATCAGTAACCAGTGGTGCAGGAGATAACCCAATTTCTGGATATATGGCAAACCTGCAAATCTACAACACCTCCCTTTCAGCAAATGAAATCCAAGCACTTTACCAAGAGGGCATAGGCGGCGCGCCTATTGATTTGCAGAACCTCGTTGGCTGGTGGCCATTAAACGGCAATGCAAACGATTATAGCGGTAATGGTAACAACGGCCAAGCATATAATGTAAACTTTGTAAGCAACTGGTATAGCGACTATACGCCGCCATAAAATTTTGTAATTTAGCTCGGTGAAGCTAAAATTTCTATGCGATTAAAGATGACCTTTAGTTGTTTTAAAGTTTTTAGAAAGCAAATCTTATAGACGCGCCTCGGCCGGGATTCGAACCCGGGTCACAAGCGTGACAGGCTCGTATGCTAGACCACTACACTACCGAGGCTTCATCATTTATTCATTTATTAGCATTGAGTATTTTTGTTTTGTCTTCTTTTAAATCTTTTTCATTGCCTTTGGTTCCAAAATTGTTATAATAGCTTACTTTTCAAGCATTATTTCCCGTTGGGGTGAGTCGAACACCCAACCTGCCGGTATCCTTTTGACAAGCAAAAGGTGTCAAGCTACAGCCGGCCGCTCTAGCCATTGAGCTACAACGGGTAAAGACTAATATTAATATATCTATAGATAGCTATAAAAATTATGCCAAATATTCAGCGTGGAGAATCCAAGGCGACAAACCCAAAAGCTAAGCAGGATTTGAGCAATCTAAGCACGAAAAAATCTGCTAAAAGGAAGATTGTGGTTAAAAGAAAAGCCCCACTTTATATTTATTGGTTAAAAGACCTTTTAAGACAGTTTGCGTCGCATAAAAATTTTCTAGACGCCCTTGCCACTTCATTCGCACTTGCAAGTATTTCTTTTGCAGCACCATTCTTTCCTATTCCAATAATAATAGCCCTTCTTATTTTAACCTTTGTACTAACAATGATTCATCCATTGATAGGAATGATGGCTCTTTTCTTTGAATCGCTGCCTATGTTTATATATCAAACCCCGCTTCTTGCTTGGCTCTTTATGCTCTTCATGGGCGTTGCCTTCCTTTTCGGCTTTAAGCATTACAGGACTATAACCTTTATTTATGTGCTTAGTGTGCTTCCTTTTTCAAGCTTAGGCTATTTCATTGAAATTCCTGTTTTTGTTCTTGCAATAATGATCATCGGCACAAAACGAGGCATAATAGGTGCGGCGCTTGCTGTATTAATTATTGCAGCTGTCTCTGGGCTCACCGGTTTACAGAACACAGGAGCTATAGCCTTTAATGCAACACTTGCGCATTCAGTAATTTCAAGCAGCGCTTATGCAAATTATCTTGTTCCAGATAAGCAATTAGTTTCTTTTTCAAACCTTAGCTCTGCATGGTCAAATGCGGTAAGCGAGTTTTTCGGCTTTAAGGTTACTGGTGGAATAGTAAATGCACTCTTCCTTTCCATAGCGTCTATAGCCTCGCAGCCTATAAACGTTTTAATCGAGCTTGTCGTATGGGTTATACTGGTATTTATAATCAGCAACTACGTAATAAGTAGTAGGTCAAAATATAAAGGTACCATTGCAAGCTTATTTAGCATTCTAATACCAGTAACTTATATTGGTTTATCATATCTATCAAATAGGCCTTTTTCGCTGTATCCTTTCATAGGCTTCATCATAACACCGCTTATACTTCTTCTCTTCGAGCTTAACGATATACCTGTAATAAAGGCGCTTGATGTAATGAAGCAAGATTTTAGGGCAAAGTTCGGAGAGGGGTTCGAAGATCTTACAAGTGGTTCCAAAGAAACACTTGACGATGTTGCTGATTACGAGGAAACAAAGGAAGAACTTAAAACAGCCATAATCTCACCTATTGAGCATAGGGAGATCGCAGGAGCATACGGAGTAAAGCCTGCTAAAGGCATTCTCCTCTTTGGTCCGCCAGGCACAGGCAAAACTTTAATGATGCGCGCGCTAGCAAACGAGATTAGGGCCGGCTTCTTCTATGTTAAGGCATCATCCATAATATCACCATATGCTGGCGAAAGTGCACAGGCAATCTCTAGGATCTTTGCAATAGCTAAGAAGCATGCACCATGTGTGCTCTTCTTTGATGAGATCGACGGCATAGCTGGCAATAGGGAGTTACAGACAACAGAAACAGGAAAGGAAATTCTTTCAACCCTACTCAGCGAGATGGACGGCTTCCAAAAGATAGACAATGTAGTTATAGTTGGTGCAACAAACGTACCAAACCTGCTTGATCCAAGCTTGTTAAGGCCTGGTAGATTTGATAAACTCATTTACATGCCGCTTCCTGATGTGCATGGAAGAGCCGAGATATTTAGGTATTACTTAAGCAAGTTGCCTATTGGAAATGATATAGACTACGATAAGCTCGCTGAGCTTACAGAAAGATATTCAGGTGCAGACATAAAGAATGTTTGTGATGAGGCTGCAAGGGAAGTGGCAGAGGAAGCTACTTCAATGAACAAAGTACTGGAAATTACAATGAATGATCTGATAAAAGTTATAAAGATGACAAAACCTTCAACATCTCTTAGCCAGCTTGAAGAATATACGACATTCAAGCTTGATTACGAAAGAAGGCTGCACCCAGAAAGGCTAGAAAAAGAAGCTGAAGAAAAGGTCTCGCTAGAGGATGTTATTGACCTAGAAGAGGCAAAGCGCGCCATCTACGAAGCAGTAGAAATACCAATATTACATCCGGATCTGGTAAAGAAGTATGATGTTGAAAACATAAAAGGCATTCTCCTCTTTGGTCCGCCAGGTACAGGCAAAACAATGCTTATGCGCGCAGTTGCTTCAGAGATAGGGGATGTGCATATGATACTTCTTTCTGGCGCAGAGATAGCAAAAACAGGTTTGGATAAAGCAGTTATAACAATAAAAGAAGCCTTCAACAGAGCTAAAGAAAATACGCCGTCTATAATATTCGTAGACGAGATAGATGCGGTTGTGCCTAACAGAGAGGTAGCAAGTGAATTGGGTGTTGAGCTTACAGGTGAATTCTTGCAGGAGCTTGACGGCATTAAGTCAGCACAAGGCATAGTTCTTGTAGGTGCAACAAACAGGCCAGATGCACTAGATCCAGCACTTCTCAGATCTGGCAGGTTTGACAAGCTTATCTTCGTGCCACCACCTAATGAAGAGCAGCGTGCAGAGCTTTTCCAGCTTTACCTTAAGAAAGCCCCACTTGAAGAAGATATAGATTTTCAAAAGCTTGGCAACATGACACCAGGCTTTACCGGTGCAGATATAGCAAATCTTTGTAGGCAAGCAAAGATGAATGCACTTGAAAAATCGGTCACGATGCACACAGAGGTTAAGATAGGCATGGCAGACCTCACTACCCTTATAGAAAAAACAAAGCCATCAGCGCCAAGCATGGTTATAGGCAAATATCTTTCTTTCTTGTCTACTTACGGACAGCGTTAGTCTTTAAGCCACTTCATTCTATTTTTAAACAATTTATTTGCAACTACCCTTGAGAAGTTTCCAGCATTTATCTCTAATCCGTTGTTATCTTTTACCGAACCAAACTCTATCTTTATATAATCTCCTGGATGTGCTGCGCTTATATATTCGCATGACGAATCCCAGAAGGCTGCGCTTAGGTTCACTAGCCCATCGCTTAGTGTGCATCTTGCAACCTTCCTCTGCTTGCCGTTCTGGTCATCAAAGTATTTTGCAGGGCCTATTGCAACAACCTTTGCCAATATATCTATATTATTCTCACCTACCTTAAGAGTAGAAAAGTCGCTTATACCTGTATTAGAGGCACTAATGCGCGTAAAGAAGGTGTTTCCTCTGCTTGAGAGCTCAAGTTCGTTAAGGCCCTTTCTTACAAGCAAATTGTTTATATACACTTTATCCTGTCTTTCGATGGGGATCATATCAACAAGTGCAGATGACTTGTCCCAGAGCGTTACTCTCACACTTTTTTCAACATCGCCTAATATAATAGTTCTTACGTGCCTTTCTCTTCCGTCTTTTTCAAAGCGCCTAGGGTTAAATACCCTGTAAACATAATCTTCTATATCGACAAGTTCCCCTTCACTAACTTTGCCAGATAAAATATCATCTACCTTAATCTTTCTAGGTTTTGATAGATTCGAAGCTGCCTCTCTGCTTATCATGCCAGAATAAGCATCGATATCTTCATTGCTTTCATCAGCCATAATATTTATTCAGCAAAACATCCTTAAATTTTTTATAGTGTGGGAGCAGCAGCCTGCATAATATTAAATAGCGGACCAGGGTATATGCCGAATAAAAGTATAATCGCAATAGAGATAAGTAAGGCAATGGATACAGGGGCCCCAAGCTTAATTGGTTTAGCTCCTTCTCTGTTTGTATATACAGCAATTATAATTTTTGCATAATAATAAATTGAGATTACAGTGTTTATTATGCCCAGCACTGCAAGCCAGGCAAAATTTGAATATATAGCGCTAGAGAATAGGAGGAATTTGCCTACAAATCCGGCTGTAAAAGGCATGCCTATCATTGAAAGAAGCATCAATGAGAGTGCAAAAGAAGCGAGCTTATTCTCTTTGTTAAGCCCTATATACTCTATTATCTCTTTTCTTTCTTTTCTTTCGAGTAAAGTCACAACGGCAAAAGCCCCTATAAACGCAAAAACGTGTGCGAATATCTGGAAAGTACTAGCGGCAAAACCATATTTGCTCATCGAAGCAATGCCTATTAATATATAGCCAACCTGTGAAATAGATGAATAAGCAAGGATTCTCTTTACATTTTTTTGAACTAGTGCAGCAAGATTACCATAAAACATTGTAAGCACTGCGAGTATAAGTAAAAGATCCTGGGAGATGAACGGAAACATAAGTATTGAAATATAAATAAGTGCGATAAGCCCAACCTTCTTGTTTAAGCCACCAAGCATTGATGTTATAAATGCGGGAGCACCCTGGTAAACATCAGGAACCCACAGGTTAAATGGAAATATACCTGCTTCTATGCTTATCGATGTTATAAAGAAGAGAAATGCAATTAAACTATATAGGCTATATCCTTGTTGGCTTAGTTGCAAGTTTCCTGTAGAAAAGAACAACGTTGCTGCCCCAAATGCAAGCAGGCTTGCTGAAAGAGCTGTAACTATAAAATACTTTAAACCAGCCTCTATCCATTTTCTAGAAAGAAGCAAAGCAAATACTGTAGGAACAGTTAAAAGTGCTAGTCCTATAAAAATAGTAACAACATTGCTAGACATCACCACAAGAAGCATTCCAACATATGAGAAGCTAGAGAGAAGAGAAAAATCAGTATATACCTTTTCTTCATATGCTATTAGCTGTATAAGAATCATACCCATTGTTAATATTGCCGCAATAAGCACAGAAAATCGGCTAGCATTAATGAAACCAACGTGTAAGCCAAAATCTTTATAATAAAGCATTAATGAGAGAATTGTAAGTATTAAAGTGAGGAAGAAAAGCGTTATCGCAAAATGCAACTTTTTCTTGTTTGCAAGCCTTACAAGTATATTCAAGAGCACAAAAAGTGCAACGCTAAGTACAAACATGTCAAATAAGTCTATCATACGGCTACACCTATATAATTAAGAATAATTGAAGGGAAAACCCCTAACGCAATTATAAGGGTTATAAGAAGCAATATGGCAATATAGACATTTTTATCAAGCGCTTCAAAAAGCTCACTGCTTTCACCTGTTAAAAAGCTTTTTTCATAGATCCAGAATAGATAAGAAGCGTTTATAATTATTGCCAAGGCTGGGGCAAGTATAAGCAGGCCAAAGCTTCTGGCGCCACCAATCAATGTAAGAATATCAGTTATAAAACCTGTGGTGAGCGGCAAGCCTAGTGTGGCAAGCATCGCAAAAAGGAATGAGTAGCCAAGCACGCGATACCCATTTAGTATGCCACTGAGCCTTTGCAGTATAGTAGTGCCAAACACCTTTCCTATGCTAAAGGTTAGAAGGAAGAGAAGGCTTATTATAAGTGCGTGGCTTAAAGAGCCGAACAGAGCTCCGCTAAGTCCAATAATATTTGATGTTGTTATTGCAAAACCTATAATGCCGATTTCGCTTATGCTCAAATATGAAAGCATTCTCTTAAGATTCTTTTGAACAAGAGCGACAGCAGATGCATATATTGATGAAAATGCAAATAAAGTTGCAACATAGAAAGAGTATTCCTTTGCTATGGGCATAGAGATAAATAGAAGAAGCAGGCCATACACGCCAAATTTTGAAAGCACACCAGCAAGCAGCATCGCGCCTTCTGGTGTGGATTCTGAGTATGCATCAGGAGCCCATGCATGAAGAGGAAAAGCAGGCATCTTTATGATGAAAGCGAGCAGAAGCAAGATAAATATTATCGTTTGGAATGGCTTCTGTATAAGGTAGCCACTACTCATGAGTTGCGAGATCTCAAAGCTGTGAACAGGGAGATAAAAATAAGTCATTATTATTCCAATAAGAAGAAGCGAGCTTGAGAGCAATGAATAGATAATGAATTTTATAGAGGCATATCTTCTATCGTATCCCCCAAAATGGAAGAGCATAAAGAATAATGAAATTATTGAAAGGTCCCAGAAGAGATATAATATAATTAAATTGCCTGAAAGGAACATTCCAAGTACGCCGCTTTCAGCAAGCATGAATAGAGAGTAATAGCCTACGTGCTCTTCCTTTGTAAAGAATTCACTTGCGGCAGATGCAGCAGTAAATACAATAACAGAAAGAAATACAAACACAAAATTGAGATTGTTAAGTGAAAATTCAAAATTAATTCCTAGCTTCGGTATAAAAGGATAGCTCTCATTAAATGGGCCAGAATGCGAAAGTGTGTAGACAGCATAAATAAATAAAAGTAGTTCGAGCACAGCAACGCCGAGCGTAATATTGCCAGCACCTTTCCTAGATCCTACTATACCAAGAAGCCCGGCAATCGGGAGAAGCACCATTATTAGCAATACTGGAATCATATAAACAACACCAATGCGCCTATCGCAATTGCACTTATTACAATAATCAGAGCATAGAAGCTAATATCGCCATTTGCCAAATTTCTTGTAATATCCCCAAGCCTTACAGTAATATGTCCAATCCAGTCAAACAGGTCATTTATATAAAGATCAAATATGTTTATGCCTTCGCTTATCTTGTAAACAAATTCTGCAAACCAGTTGTAAAATGTATTGATTGCAACGCTATTATATAATATCTTGTCCAAAAAGTTTGACTTTATTGAAAACTTCTTCTTTTCGTATACCTCATAGCTTATCCCAAAACCTATGATGACAAGAACTGTTTCGATAAGAGCTTCGCTTAAGTTTAAGCTAAGCATGTATCCAAACTTGTTGAAGTAGAAGAAAACGATACTAGCAATAAGTAGTATTACAGCAAGTGACGCAATGCTTATCAGCATGCTCCTTGGTTGGATTCTATAACTTGCTATTATATTTCTATTTTTTGTATCTTTTGAAACAGCAAAGAACCATCTGAATATGTAAAAGCTTGTGGCAATGCTTATGAGGCTTATTATTATATATGCAAACAGATTTGTTGAGAATGAGCTGCCTATCATAACGCTCGAAAAGAAGCCGTCAAAAGGTACGAAACCTGCAAGTGCCAAAACACCGAATAGAGTAGAGATAAAGAGGAGCTTATTCTTTTTAAGGCCATAGATTGAATCTATATTTTCACTTTCATTTGCATCCATCATTACTCCTGCATTAAAGAAGAGGAGAGCTTTATAGAATGCCTGTGCAAAGAAGAAATAGAGCACAGCCCCAAGTGCGCCAATTCCTATAGCACTCAGCATAAGTGCTAGCTCTTGCACAGTCGAATATGCTAAGATCCTTTTGATATGCTTCTCCCTCATTGCATTTGTCGTTGCTATCACTGCTGTTAGCATGCCTATGATTAGAAAATAAATAAGCGCGTGCGTATGTGCAAAGATTGGAAACAGTACCATTGCAACAAACACACCAGCCTTTACCATTGTTGCAGAATGCAAATATGCAGAAACCGGAACAGGGCCCTCCATTGCATCGGGGAGCCACTCGTTAAATGGAAACTGAGCTGATTTAGTAAGTATTGCTATTATAAGTAAAAGCGCAGCTGCATTAGATAATATTCCACCCGATGCATTTATGCTTGAGAATGTGAGCGTGCCGTAAGCATTCCAAAACAAAGCTATTGATGCAAGTAGAGAGATATCACCTATAAACACAATCGTAATAACCCTTCTTGCCGAGAGGGCGGCACTCCTCTTTCTATACCAAAAGCCTATGAGAAGGTAGCTAGTAATGCTGAGGAATTCCCATGCCATAAAAAGAAAGATAAAATTGCCTGCGATTGCAAATGAAGCCATAGCAACAGTAAACGCCACCATCTCAATATAGTATCGTTTGAACTCGCTTCTGTTTTTAATGTAACCAAGAGAATAGGTATACACAAATGGTGCTAAAAGGAATATAATTATAAGAAGCACAATATTTAATTCTGAAACAGAACCTACAAGGTTAAATTCAAAACCACCTACATTAAACCATTCTATGCTGAACGTTCCTAAGTTAACAAAAGGAAGAAGCGCAAGGCTTACTATGCTTGCAGCAATTGCCACATATGCTATTCTTTTACTTTCTTTCATTAAAGCTATGATTGGCAGAGCAACGAGCAAAGGTATTAATAATATAAGTGCAATCATTTCTATCCCTTAAATTCCAAGAATTCTTTTATGTTAAACTTTGAACCTATATGGCTTAGTATCAAATAAATAACCACAAGCACCATCGCATCCAATGCTGCAACAGCCCATATGGCAAGAATCATTTCAGAACCATAAGCGCTTTGGTTATATGCAATACCATATGCCAAAAGTACAATACTTGCAAGAAATATAATCTCGATAGAGAATACTGTTAATATAATGTTACGGCTAGCAATCACTCCAGCAAGCCCCATTCCAATAAGGGCAATGCTTAGGTAAAGCAACAATATCATTTCAACTCCCTAACAAATCTTCTTATAAGAAGTATACTCCCTATTGCTCCAGCAAATGGGAGAAATGCAATAATATAAAGAAGATAATACGCGCTTTCCTCGTTGTTTGCAAAACTTGTCAGAAAGCCGTTTTGTAATATCTGTGCATTTGTAGGTCCGCTTGATTGCAGGAACATTATAATCAGCGAAGAGGCGATTAGGATTGCAAGTATAGAGAAATATATTGGGTTTGCATTTCTGTTCTTTCCACGTTCTAATGAGAGTGCCACTATAAAATATGTCGATAATCCACCAATGAATATTAAGAGCTGCAAGAGTGCAAGAATGCTCTCGCCAGCAAAGAGTATTGCAAGCGATCCGCCAAAGAAGGTAAGGGCAAGTGCTATAGCAGAACGCATTATAGATTTTGATAAATATACAAAGAAAGCTGCCCCAATCGTGAAAATTGTGATGAGCGCAAAGGTAAAAATTTCTATTCCAAACAATCTTTCACCTCAATTCTTCTGGCCTCCTTATAAAACGCCTTCTATCGAATTCTGTATATTCATAATTTTTGGTAAGTGTGAGAGCGCGTGTAGGGCAGACCTCTTCGCATAAGCCACAAAAAAGACATCTTTCTATATCTATTTGTGGGAGTTTTCTTCTTCCTTTTGAAGTGTTTGCATCTACCATCGTTATTGTTTTGTTTGGGCATATTCTTTCACATGCACCGCAGCTTATGCATGTTTCAATGTCAAGTCTGTGAAGGCCCCTATAATTGTCTGGTTGCCTTTCCTTCTCTTCAGGAAAGGTTGTGGTGAACCTCTCCTTGCCAAGAGCCTTTATTGTTTCAATTATTGGCCTAAGCATATTCGCACCTTATTTTACAAACAACATAAAAGTAAATATAATATTTAATACGGCAAGTGGCAAGAGCCAAAACCATCCAAACCTCATAAGCCTATCAAGCCTCATTCTAACGGTGGTGGCTCTTATTATAACTATAACAACAGCAACAACAAATACTTTTATTAGAAGCCATATCAAGCCTGGTAGATAAGGTCCAAGCCAGCCACCTAGGAAGAGAAGCGAAATCAAAAGAGAGCCTAGGAACATTCTGGTATAATCAACAAACAAGGCCATAGCATAGTATGGCGCTCCAACATCAACAAGCCAGCCCGCTATAAGCTCGCTATCCGCTTCTCTTAGGTCAAAAGGCGGCCTCTCAAGCTCTGCAAGCATTGCTATAAAGAATACAAAAAAGCCAATGGGCATAAGCGCTATAAAAGGTATTTTAGCCTGGCTATATACTATATTTGCTATGTTGAAGCTGCCAGCATAAAGCGCAACCGCTGCGGCAGAAAGTATAAGTGGTATTTCGTAAGCGAGGCTCATTATTACAGACCTTTGTGCACTTATTAAAGAGAATTTGTTCCCGCTCGCAGCACCTGTAAGAAATATAAGAAGGGGAGAAAACGAAAGAAGTACAAATACAGCTAGAAGCCCTATGCTTATATCTATACCCAAGCCATTCGGAAAAGGTAAGAGATATACAAGAAAAATAAATAAGGCAAGAAGCAATAGTGGTGCTGTAGAGAAAATAAGTTTGTCGGCGTTCTTTGGTATAACGTTTTCTTTTGTTAAAAGCTTTAGTATATCTGCAAGGTTTTGCAAAATCCCAAATTTGCCTAGATAAGTTGGGCCATGCCTAAGCTGCGCTTTTGCAATAGTCTTTCTTTCAAGCCAACCGAAAATATAGTCAAAGAACACAATAAGTATGAAGACTGCAATAACCTCAATAATCAACTTTTCAACACTACCTATCAACATCAGCCATCACCAGGTCTAGGCTGCCTAGTATTGAGAAAAGATCTGCATAACTTGCTCCTTTTGCAATCTGCTTAAGTGCTGAGAGGTTTATAAAAGCGGGCGTTCTCAGCGAAAGCCTATAAGGCCTTTGCTTGTCAGTAACCATGAAAATCATACCTTCACCCCTCGGCAGCTCTCTTCTTACTATCACTTCGCTTTCCTTTACAGGTGGCGAGATGAGCTTTATAGGCATTCCAAGTGCATCGCCTTCAGGCATAAGCTTGAGCGCATTCCTAATCAGCTTTATACTTTCTTTCATTTCTTGCATCCTTACCTTGTATCTAGCAAAAGAGTCTCCTTTTGTTTGGATCTGTGGTATGAAATGGAGCTTCTCATATGCATAGTATGCATAATCTTTTCTTACATCAAAGTTTACGCCTGAAGCTCTGAGCACAGGCCCTGTAACCCCCAAAGCTATCGCATCTTCTCTTTTTAATACGCCAACACCTTTTGTCCTTTCTATAAAAACAGGGTTTTTCTCAAGAAATGCCTCATATTCCTTAAACCTTTTCTCTAAATAATCAAGCAATTTATTTGCATGCTCTTCAAAGTTTGGTGGCAGATCTATAGAGACACCGCCAAGGCGCATATTAACGTAAAACATTCTGCTTCCTGTAACATCCTGCAAAAGATTTAAGATCAGGTCTCTATCTTTTAAGGTCCATGTAAACATCGTAAACATTAAGCCAAGATCATTGCAAAATGTACCTAGCCAGAGCAAATGGCTAGCAATTCTCTGAAATTCCAGCAATATAAGTCTTACATACTTCGCTCTTTCGCTTGGATGTATGCCCATAGCTTCTTCTAAAGCAGCTACATAAAGGTCGCTATAAGCCATAGGCGCAACATAATCAATCTTCTCCATATAGCCTTCGTTCTGCATATACATTCTGTTTTCAGCAAGTTTTTCAACACCCCTGTGTAGAAAACCAATATGCGGCTCTACATCAACTATCGTATCGCCATCAAGCGTTACTACTAGCCTAAGCACGCCATGTGTGCTTGGGTGTATAGGTCCTACATTAATCCTTGTTAGCATTCAACCACTTTTGTACTCGGAGCCCCACTGAAAGCTCTTTCTTAGCGGAGCCTCTAAGCCGTCCCATTTTTCAAGAAGTAATCTTTTAACCTCTCTACCTTCTATTGCTATACCAAACATCTCACTAAGCTCCCTTTCATAATAATCTGCGGCTTTATAAATTTCAAGGACAGTAGGCAAGCTTTCCCCATTCTTTAAATCTAGCCTTACATTCTCCTCTTTTTTGTTCTGCATATTCCTAATGAAGTAGATTACCTCAAGGTGGTCTATGTAGTCAACAGCTGTTATCTTTACTAAATAGTTATAGCCTTTGCTCGAGAGCTCTCTGAGCTTTTCAATCAACTCCTCTTTGTTAATCTTCAATCTTACCACCAACCTTTTCCTGAAGCTTCATAAGTGCTTCAAAAAGATTTTCAGGCTTTGGCGGGCAGCCAGCTACATATACATCAACCGGAAGTATCTGATCGATGCCTTTTATTATGTTGTAGCTCTCCCACCACGGACCACCACTAACAGCGCATTCACCGTATGCTATAACATATCTAGGTTTTGCCATCTGCTCATATAATCTTTTGACTTCAGGTGCGACAGCCTTTGTTACCCATCCTGCAACGATCATAACATCGC
>Ga0080003_1000727_pt1 | contig 20230 bp, 21 predicted proteins | sample JossMetagenome_FD_69206 | JGI IMG/M metagenome (GOLD analysis project Ga0080003, IMG submission 69206) | Hot spring microbial communities from Joseph's Coat, Yellowstone National Park, USA - JC2_E (SPADES assembly) (version 2) | ecosystem: Environmental > Aquatic > Thermal springs > Hot (42-90C)...
AGGTAATGCCTGTAGCAATGAACACCCAAGTTTTTTTAAAGAAGTTAAATGAAGGATCTACGTTTATTCTTGAAATTATAGAAGACGGTAAAATATTGTGCGGAGATAAGGAATTTGAAAATGATGTTTTAGAAAAATACAAGGAAATTAGAAAAAAGTTTAGAAGAAAAGGGAAGTTGTGGGAATGGTGACGGAGTTGAATGTTGAAAATAGTAGTAAAACTGTAATTGAAATTTACCATTCTATAATCACGGGATTAACGTATTTTAATATTTCATCTTTACGAAATTCCTCTATTAGTTTTTCAATAATTTTTCCAATTCACTACTTCATTTTACATTATATTTTCCATTCGCCTAGTAAATGCTTATCAAATTCTTATACTATGGACGATTTTCATAATCTTTTATTCTTGCTATACGATTTTTATGTTTTCCTATCATAGCAGAAGAGACTATGCCAAATGACCTAAGTAGATAAAATGGATCAACTAAAGATATATCTAGAGTAAGTGACCTTTATTATATAAATTGATGGTATTTTTTCTAATTTCTATAAAAGCCTTTCCATGAACATTTTTAACTAAAAATTGGGCTATATTAAAAATGTTCTATTAAATCGATGTAAAGGATGTAGATTTTTTTAAAAAGTCGTAAGATAAAAATCTATGATAAAAAGCATTATAATATGTCATGAATAAAAATATCATATGGGGAAGATATATAGTTACTTAAGACAAATTGTTAGCATATTCTTAGTTTCAATATTTTTATTAAGTTTTATATATATTCCGCATCATACAACGTTTGCTATTACATCATCTAATCCTTATTTATATACTGAACCATTAAATTACACACTAGTATTTCTACATCCTAATATTACAAAAGAGTATATATACCCTCATTGCGAGTATAAATATAGTGAATGTATGATATCCAAAGAGAAGGGATGGGTTATTATGAATTCCACTAATTATACTTTTATTTACTTCGGGAAGTCTTGTCGTGATAATTATACTTTTGACAGTATTTGTTTGAGGAACGTTTCCAATTTACGAACAACCTCATTTGCAAATAGTTCCACCATGTCCATTTACACCGCCTTGGTATAACATAGTTTTCTGGTGAGAAGAGGTGGAGTACGAAAAAATATTTGATCATTATGCTAAATTGACTGCCATTTCTTACGTGATAATTGGAATAGTACAAGGACTTGCAGATGTGCCAGTTCCGTATATTAATTCATTTATTATTAAACGGTACTTATTGTTCGTTACCATTAACATCTTTTCAATTATCCTATATCTTTTAATACCATTAATAGTGGTGCGAATAATAGCTAGTAAGTACAAAGTATATTCTACCGATTATATACAACACGTTCGCTTTTCATTAATATTCCTTTTAACTTTACTGATATCAGCTATCTTCATACCTGAGCTACGCCAATATTATCATACGTTAACTTCACGACTTGACTCTGCTTTAGTCTTTTGGATTACTATAGCTTCAATATTCTTGATCTATTCTCAAGGTACAAAATATATTTATAAAAGGTATAACGCAATAAATGTAACGCTAAAGAAGTACCATTTCACGAAAATAAATACCGCAGTAGAAATTTTTATAATACTGACATGGTTTATTATCACTATAATGACATAGCTTATGTTAGTAGCCTAGTAAATTCACGTATTCTTTAACCGAGCATATGAATATCTAAGTATTATAAGAAGACTTTTCATAAATACTGGTTCATGATAAAAATACACTTAATTTAAATCTATATATGGTTAATAATAAAATACTTTGCATATTCATGTAATATGCATAATGTAATGGAAGGTTCTATAAATACTATTATAAAAATTAAAATGAGGTTTTAAAAGCTGGCAATACTGCGGAACTTTTTAGTTTAGCCTTAATGCTCTCATGCACATTAACACTTCACTGCCTAGTAAAATTTTATTTAAAAATTGTTGAACATATTCATCAATAGTAACGCTTAGCTATACACTTTAAATACTATTCTTACGATTTTATCTTATGAAGCTAGCAATTAATTATATAGTGAAAGGAACTAGTTATAGACTTGTTATTAATGCAGAGAAGCTCAAAGTTTACGAGGAATTAGATAATGTACTAAAAGAAATCTGTGAAAAATTCAATGGTGAGGTGGAGGAGTATAGCGTAAGTAAAATTGTGGAAGAACTTCCCTTGGGCAAGATTATAATGCCAATAGCTACAAATGTAACTTTACATTCATCTGACATAAAGTTTTCTGACGACGATAATTTAAATTTTATAATAAAGACGCTACTAGGTACTACAATAGGATTAGTTGCAGGCCATTTAATAGATTCCTTTATCTCAAGAGAGGAAAAAGTAATAGATATAAAAAACCCTTGTGAAAGGAAGGAGCCTAGCATATTTCAAGCAATAACTGAATGGAAAGAGCAATAATGATAATCCTAGATACATCATTTCTTTACTCATTTCTTAATAAGAACGACGCAAACCATAACAAAGCTGTAGAGCTAATGAATAAAATTATTTCTAGGAAATTTGGAAAGCCAATAATCTTCGAATATGTAATTGATGAATTATTTACTTTAATGATTAATAAGCAACCTTTTAGCTATATAGAGAAAGTTATTGATTTAATCTTACAAGACGTTGAAAAGAATATCTTTCAGATAATTACTTTAACTGATCGAGAAAATTCCCTTCATAATATTATTAGATTATTTAAGAAAATAAATGAAGATCCAAATAGAAAAAAGAAATTGAGTTTTACTGACTGTGCTATATTATTTGCGATGATTCAAAATGATATTTTTTATCTAGCTAGCTTTGACTCCGGTTTTGATGGTATATTGGAGAAAATTGAAGACGGAATTTATGCACTATCTAGCGATAGAATACTAAATCTAAAGAAAATATTATAGAGAGATAGTCGTTATCCGGATTTAGATTTAATGTATAACCGTTGCGTACAAAATTATTAAATTTCCGAGACTGTAACGCTTCTACGTAACTACTAGTTATTTTTAATTACTTCTAAATATCGTTTTTGGTGCGACTATGTTTATATAGTATTACAAATAGTTTTTATTGATGATCTCCCTAACTGATGACTGCTCACGAGGATGGAAGTGAAAACTTGATGGGAGGGTATTTGTGTTTCATCGACTAGCCCCAATGTGTGTCTGTGTATGATCCCTTAGCCCGTGGCTGAATTAGAGGAAATAATTCCTCCTAAAAATAAACCTAGCCAAAAAGTCAAATATATACTTAATATTCTTTTCCAATTCATTAAATTACACCAATATGAATAAATCTTATTATTGCTAACATAATAATATTAATTATTTCATAGATCATGAACGTAAAAAGTACAGTTTTTAACGCGTTACTTTGAATAAAAGCCTTAGTCACACTATAAGCTAACGTTAACCCGGCCAATAATATGAGTAGCGCGAAATATATGTTAGGATATACTAGCAGATCGCTAATACTTATTGTAACATAAATTCCAGAAAGTAAAAAAGAGAAATTGGTTGCTCCTTTGCTTGTTCCATTATAATATCTCTTGACTATTGGACGTAATACTATACCGAAGAGTAGCACAACAACAATTAATCCTGGTAATATAAGAAGAGAAAATAAAATAATATCCGATAATTTATTGATGAAAGATAAAAGTATAGTAGATGATAAAAATGAAAAAAATAATGGAAATTCGACAAAACTTATTGAGGAAAGAGGATCTCCAGTCTTTAATGCTTCCCTAGACGAAGTATGAGTTAATCTACTAAAGATAGGCGCATCTTTAGTAGATTTAACTTTCTCTCCATACATTAGTTTTAATACATAGACTAAGTTTTCATAAGATTTTTTACCTATAATCTTAAACGTTTGAGCATCAGCTCTAGCTTCAAATATTCTAAATATTAATAAGATCAAGAATAATATACTCAATATAAATAATATTATATGGATAATAAAAATATTTCTTATATCTAACAATATAAATCTTGTACGTGATACATAAACTATAACAGCCATAATATCTATGATAGATAACAAAAAGAATTGAAATACTTGCATTATCAGACCGTGATGTTCTTTAGCGTGAGCAAGTTCGTGAGTTTTTATGGTTTCTATCAATTCCTTAGATAAGCCTTGTTTTCCAATAAAAATGGCTGATTTAAAGAAAGATTTACGTGATATATTTAAAGTTTCAATAGTAAAACCTCCTACGTATTCATCTGATTCCAGGATTTTTATTTCATTAGACTTTATGAATTTGAAAGGACATAATTTGCGTGGTGTTATTAATCCAGATACAACTTCTATAACTATTGTGCTCAATGCGCCTAATAATATAAGCGTTAATTCTAGGTTATTGCCTAACCCACAATATATAATTTTTAATAAAATTAATGATAATATTGCAGAAACACCGAGGCTAATCAGAGTATAATAAAATACAATCCTAAATATTATTATAAAGGGGTTTATAGAACTTCCATATTGCGTATATACGTTTATATTTCCAATATTTCGGCGGGATATTGGTTTATTAATAAGATTAATAAAAAAGATGATCGCAAGAATAAGTGCTATAAAGCCGAATATAATACTTAGATATAATATAATACAATATAATATTTTGTTATTTATTTTTAGTCTAATAAATATATAATTTAGAATAATAGATATATATCCCAACAATGCAAAAAGGAAAATTATCTTCCGATCTAATAATTTTTTGATATTCATGCTTACCGCCTTATGCTAACCCGATTCCAGTAAGTGCTGCAGCTACACCTATACCGAATAGTACCCAGCCTAACGTACATTGCCCATGACTAAGTGCCACATTGAAGGCTCCTATAAAGGTTGCTCCAGTGCCTGCAAAAGCCGCAGCACCGGCAAATAATGTAGTAGCACTTACACTTGCAGATACTACACCAAAAGCTACTAACGCGCCAAAAATCTCTAATGATATTGGAAAAATGGAAAGTAATAATAGAGCAGTTACTGCAATTATTGAGTTTACCACGCTTTTAACCTCACTCATCTTTCCTTTATATTTTATTCTATTAAACCCTCTCTTTTTTTCCTTATATATTGTTAAGTATGGAAGATATTTAACTGTACATTATTTTATCTAGAACACCGTTTTATTAAATTTCCTTTAAATATTCTTACTAGTTTATGTAATCATTATTAAAAGTAAGATTTATATTTGATATTAAACTCTTACTGAAACGTGTAAATAGTTCTACATATAGAGAGCGAACAATTAAAGTATATTGTATGTGCATATAAAAGAATAAATTTGCTGGTACCAACTATTTGCTGGTACCAGCAAAATGTGGTTTACCTATGGCCCACCAACTGAAAATCCTTTCGATAGAGATGAGGAAATTTCAACTTTAATTAAGCTTATGCGAGGAGGACAGCCAGTCAGCCTAGTGGGGCCTAGAAGAATAGGCAAAACTTCAATACTTTTAGCCTCACTTAAGAAGTCAAATTTACCTTACGTCCTTATTTCGGCAGAGGATTTCCTAAAGGGAGAGAAGGGATTTAACTTTACCGAGTTCTTGTCAGCATACGTTAGTAAGGTAATCCTATCCTTGCATCCTTTCTCTGGTTATGCCTTCAAACTTGAAGAGAAAGTTAAAAGTTATTTAAAAGTGCTTAGGGACTTATTGGGAGCGGTTAAAATATCTCTCAATATACCAGAAGTTTCAGGATTAATAGAGGTAGTCTTAGATAAAGGAGAGAAGGGAAAAGATCTTTCGGAAGAGTTTTCACGAGCATTAGAACTTCCTGAGCTCTTGGCTGAAAAGTTTAACATAAGAATTGTAATTGCAATAGACGAATTTCAGTATCTAAACTTTGCAAAACAAGCAGTTCCAGAAATCTTTCACGTAATGAGGAGTAAGTGGCAGTTTCAGAAAAGGGTATCTTACGTAATATCCGGTTCGGCTGTAGGAATGTTAAAAGAAATAATGAGTTCTAAAAATCAACCATTTTATCAATATTTTTACAGCATCAGAGTTAATCCTTTCAACAGGGAAACTTCGAAGGAGTTCTTAAGGAAGGGATTTGAGACGGACGGAGTAAAGGTAAGTGAAGAAGATATAGAAAAAATTGTTGAATATGTGGACGGATTTCCTGCTTGGTTGAATTTAGTCGGAATAAAGGTTGAGTTAGAAGGCGAGGTGGAGAAAGCCCTCTCTTCTTTACCTTTTGACGATAACGTTATTTCGGCAATAGAAGGGGATCTAAATAAGCTATCTCCAACCGCAAGAAGCGTGTTAAGAAAGTTAGCAAAACTAGGTGGAACTGGTTCTCCCAAAGACCTTGGCGAGAACGAATGGAGCGTGCAAAGAGGATTGAAACAGCTAATCAGATATGGCTATGTTGAAAGAGAAGAAAGAGGTATTTATAAAATAATTGACCCCATGGTGACTCATTATCTTAGCGTGAGATAATTAGCCTAGCTCGCTTTTCTCTAGCTTTAATCCTAAACTTTCTGCAATCTTTATGTCTGCAGTAACGTCTTCTTTACTAAATGCTTGGATAACGTAAGAGCCTATAATTTCGTCGTTATATCTTGTCTGAGGCTTTAGTAAATAGTACCTAGTCTTTTTCTGAGGAATCTTTATTTTATTTACATCTATTAACTCCGTGGTTATTTTAGCGTTTGGAAAGATCTCCTTTAGCATTTTCTCTCCAATTTCTGCATTCAATTTTTCCAGCTCCTGAAGTGAGGAGAACTCCTTACCTCTGAACTGTGATACGAGTTTCTCTTCAATTTCTTTGTCTACGTCCTTTCCATCCTTTATTGCGGAGTTAACTAACTTCATTGCTGCACAGTCTGTATGAGGTAAAAATACGACTTCGTCTGCATTTATTCCCTTAAGTCTGTCTTTTAACTCGTAAATGTTTGCTCCTGCGTTCCTTATTACAATATCGTTTTCGTCTTTTACTCTATTCATAACTTCTTGACTTAGCCTATAATCCATGCAGGATATGATTAAACGAACCATATAAAAAAGAAGGAAAGTAGGTTTATATTTTTTAAATTAAATAAACCTCCTTTCCATTATCTCGGCTAAGTATTGTAAAGGTATGTAAAAACTAGGTAGGCTGAGTTCTTCACTCTAAGTATTGTCTCAAGTAGTTCATTTTTAGTTAAGTCTGAAAATACTAACTTAGCAATATTTATCTCCTTAGGCTTATCTTGTGGAGTTAAATAAAATTCAACGTTCATTCTCATCAGATCTAGCATTATTTCCTTAAGCTTAGATTTATCTACATTATCGGCAATTTCTACTGATGTAGTTATAATATAATACTTAGAATTTGGCTGAGGTCTGATTATTGCGACTGTTGGACCACCTAGAGGCGGAGAGATGTTTATTTGAAAATAAACGTTAGATTTCTCTTGTTCAACCTTCATTCCAAGTTCCGTTAACCAATTTATTATTTCTACATCTGTAGCCATCAAGTACACCTGGGGGAATAATATAATCCTTCCTCAACTTTATGCTTAGAAGTCGAGTTAACGTATTCCTTAAGTGATTTGTAATGTAGAGGGATTAAGTAAGACTTAATGCCGTTGAGCTTAGTAAGTTCGTGTTCAATTCTACTTCCAGTTATGAAAATCCATGTTGGAGAGTTTACAATTTTTGAAATTTTCTTGAACTCTGAAAATTCGATAACATCGGTCACAAAGACGTCTACATTAAACTTCATTAATATTCTCTTAGCTTCAATTTTATTAAAGATGGACGATAAGATGAAAACCCTAGATCTATAGCTAAGTTCTTCAATAGAAAATAAATCGTCTAAGCTTACATTATACGAAGTTTTTGCTTCCACTTTTCGTCCATCGTACGAAACGTAAATGAGCTCTTCGACATCTTCATTAAACCTTAAGAACGAGGTTAAACTAATGACGTGAGGAACCATTTTTCATCATCCTCTCTATCCACATTTTAGTTAGGATCTTTTGCTTACAATCATTACATACGTCAGTGTACTGAGCAGAATATCCGAGCGACGTTAATAGCTCATCAACTCTACTTTTAACTTTAGAAGAACCTATGGGCTTGCCACAGAATCTACACCTTTGTAATTTTACTTTATTTGCAATTACTTGCCCATGTAATATATCTTTTATTTTAGCTTTTCCTTTAAAAGTTATGGCGTTCTCTGGACAGTTCTTAATGCACCTTTGTGAGCCTATGCAATTACTTAAGTTATAACCTAGGATAATCTCGTCACCGTTGTTCCTCATTTCGGGAACCAGCATTTGACACATTCTTACACAAACTCCGCAGAGTACGCACTTTTCTGGATTTACTTCCACCGAAAATATTCCATCTACTTCTTCCTCTTCGTTTAATTTCACTTTTTTACTCATCTCATTTATTGCCCAAATTAGTAACCCCCTTCTCCTTCTCCTACTAAGGAGAACGTCGTCCGGAATTTTAGATATCTGTATTTCAAAATTAATTTTATACGCCTTCTCTAATTCTTCTTCATTTTTGACTTTTAATATTGGAAAACTTGTACCAGGGAAATGAGACGGAATTTCTTCAAGCCTCTTCATGCCAATCTCGTCAACGGCACTAGCGTAAATTATTGGTAATAAACCTGCTGAATATGCAGAAAGTAAAAATGAATCATGAATTCCGCCTATTGGAATTACAACCGGGAATACGCCCTCGGATATTTCAACGTTTTTAGTAGGCGTAAAAAGAAGTTTTGCATTACCGTATTTTTCTACTATAGTATTTACATAGGAAACAAATTGCATAGTACTAAAAGTGGGCAATTCTAAGTAACCAAGATAGGAAGAACCTGAACAATATCCGCAATACGTGCATTCCTCGGGTTTAGACACTTGAGGACCTTCTGGTGCTTTAATTATTATTTTCTTAGGACAAGATTCTATGCATTTATTTATTTCTCTTTCAATCTTAAGTTCGTCTGCAAGAACCGGATAAGGTAAGTATTCATATAATCTAAATCTTATTAAGTTCCTTCTGGACAGTTTCGATGCCCTTATAGGCTGTATATAATAAGCCAAGTCTGCAAAAGACTGCTTTGCTATATAAGCCGAAATTAAGGCAGACAAATGTTTCTTAGAAAACTTAATCCACTTTTCAGGAATTGTTTCCACGGCTATGGGATTAATCCCTGTCCTTTGCTCTATTTCATATATTAAGTCTTCCTTTACTTCCCCTATAATGACTAGAGACTTTACAAGATTCTCGGTCAAGTCAGTAAATATATGATCTCCTAGCTCTGCTATATAAACCAGGTTTGGATTTTCAAAAAATGACCTTAAAGTCTCTTCATCAATTTTTAAACTAGGTGAAAAGAGAAGACCTACGTTCAATTAGTTACACCTAGGTTATCTTTCTCTATATATATCCATTCGTTTAGAGCCTTACAAATGGGTTTAAATATCTCGGATCTCTCATCAGCAATGACGTCATTTGCCCAATCTGGAATCCAACCGTATATATGACTTATGAAGAAGTTCTTTTCATCTATTATAACTCTCTGACCTTCTTCTCCTTCTTTAGAAACTAAATATGACATGAAAGCCATTATAGAAGATACGTGATCAACCTCTAGCTGAAAGAAATCCCCTATTTTAGGTCTAAGCTTGTAAGATTTATAAAACCTTATAATGTCATTTAACTTAAACATTGCTATTTTTTCGCCCATTAATGCGTACAACCTTTTGCTTTCTACAGGGACTAATGGCTTAATGCCTAAACCAGTTAAGAAGAGAGTTGTATACTCTATTAAGTAGTCCTTCTTGGGCCTTAAATTCAGCACATTAAATACTTCAGAAAAGGGATCAAAAACGTCTTTAGCAATCTTTATTTTTTCTATCATTTCCTTATAACTTTCATCGTCAAGCTTATAGTAAAAAATATCTGAAAAAACGTCATAAATAAAGGCTCTATTGCTGAGTTCCCTCATCATTGCTACCATCTTGTTCAGTATATGTAGAATCGTTACCTTGTTGTTGCTCAGTATAAGTGGAATTATTACCTTGTGAACCTAATTGCACTACTCCATTGGCTGTATATGCATCATAATATTCCGTCTGGCCCAATAGTTCAACGTCCTCTTGTGCATCATACTTGCTATGCCACGGCAAATATCCGCTTGCCGGATCTGCACCGGTTTCTGGGCCTAATACAAATCCTCCCTTATCTATGAAGAGTATTGTACCGGGGTCTGTTGGGTCGAGTCTATTAGCCCATATTCTAGCTTGAACCATACAACCGTGAATGCATGCTGGTATTCTTTCCTCTGGAGGTAAGGTAGGGTCGTAAATTCTGTCGAAACAGTGCGTGCACTTCTTAGTTATTCCTTCAATATAATCGAAGAACCTATTGCCGTATGGACAAGCGTAAATGCAATACTTAGTGCCTATGCATTCGTCATAATTTACAAGAACTATTCCGTCCTCTGTTCTCTTGAAAGTTGCACCAACTGGGCATACCGGAACGCATGGAGCGTTGAAACAATGGAAGCAATTTATTGGTATATTAAATATCTTAGTCTGGGGGTATTCTCCTACTTCAACGTATAGTACTCTAAGCCAAAACATTACGTCAAGATCCCCGTACGGATTTAAGTCTGGCAATGGGCCAAACATTCCCGAAGTATTCCATTCCTTGCAGGACATTTGGCATCCACCACAACCGAAGCATTTATTTAAGTCAGTTATTATTGCATAGTTTTTCTTTGGCTTAAACGGAGGAGTACGTTGAACTCCTCCTTCTTCTATATTTAAAGTAATGGGTTGGTCTGCCATTTCAATCACCTTTTTCTGCTGCAAAACCGTAACGAACCTTGTAACCATTTATAACGTAATTGTTTGCAGCTAACGATGAAGGTTGGACGTAAGACCACAACGAGGTTTCTTGAATCTTGTTAGCATTAAAGCGGAGGTGAGGGATACTGCAACCTTGAGCGAAAGTTGGAGTTGATGGTGCATTATTTACTGTTATCTTTCCGCTCATTTGGTTTAAGATAGTGGTAAGGATGTCTTGATTACTGAAATCGCTCCCCATGTAGATGAATTTATTTGAGTAGACCTTTACAGAAGTTGAGGTACTTTTTCCTACAATTTTTATCCTGCTGTCGTGCCAGCTAGTTTGCCCAGTTATTGGGTCTAGATAGAGTATTGGGAAAGCGTTATCTGTTGTAGGACTTAACTGGCCTCCTCTAGAAGGCGGCATGTAGGAAATATTTGCCCAGTTATTTAAGATACTGTACTTAACTTGCGGAGAATCTGGAGTTTGCCCTCTAAATCCCGGTAATGCTTCGTTAGATACAATAACCCATGCAGCGCCAGGTCTCGTCGCATTATCTAGAAATACTATCGCGTCGAAAGTAGTCCTCATTCCTCCAGGCCATGGTTCATTAATTGCCTCAAATTTTACAAACTCTCCAGATGATATTCCTTGGGATTTTACGTAAGGATCTGCCGAGCTTAACATTACTGGAGAATACGGCATAATTGCCATTAACCAAGGTACGTTATATGACCAAGTATGATACACTCTGTCATGTCTCCTTACGAAGAATGTTAATGGATAATCTGATTCGTTTATCCCATCAGAGGTTATGTTTGAATTCCACGCTGCTGGCGGATAATAACCTCCGAATGGTTTAAAGTAATCTAATATATTCTTTGCTAGGGCTTGTCCGTAACTATCGCTAGGCACTACAGACTTAATGAGAAACGCTGGGTTCTTCGTCTTTAAATAGTAATAGTAGTAGGCAGCATTATATCCTGTCCATTTTCCTGCAGCGGCTAATCTAAATTTTTGCAGATATTCAAGGTATATTCTGTGTAGATAAGGTAAGCCTATTGGCCCATAGCCTCCCGGCATATATGCACCCCATCCTAGGAAGTAGAACATGTTAACGTTCCTCATGTATCTTATTGAAGGAGGTAATACATAGACTGCTCCTCCTTTTCCGACTTTTACATATCCGGGGTTAATGTCATCTAACGTCATGTATTGTGAAGCATACTTATCTATAATCTCCTGTAGCATCTTCTGCAGAGTAGGTTGAAATTCAACCGGAATCCTAAAGTAACTTTCGATACCTTGAGACCTATCATTTGCAGCTATTTTATATGTATTTGCCGTGGAGAATATTTGTCCTGATGGAACATTACTAAGGATTTGATTTATAACGTCTTGTTGGTTTACTCCATAAGGTACAAAGGAGGCATATAGCTTTAATTGCTGAGGATTAGGCTCTTGCTTATCCTCACTGTTCTTTAGGATATATTGGAATTTGTCTCCATATCCAGCTATTAATATTCCTTGTTTAAGTATAAACATCCCAGTTGATATGTAGCCAGGTTGACCTTGTGTATATATTTGAGTTCCGGTTATTGGATCGTGTAAAGTAATTGGACTTATTAGTGGTAATCCTGTGACTGGATCTTGAGTTGTGTAATGAGGACAAGCTGACGGGTTAATTTGATTATTCTGATTAGGATACGCTCTTAATAACCATAATAATGTAAGCAGGAAACTTCCAGCAGAGAGTACTGGATACATTGAAGGTAACGCAGGCCAATTTAATGAATCAGAAGGACCTTGAGGTAAGCTAGTGGGCCTATCGAAAGTAGAGTGAAAGCCATACAACTCAAGGAATGTCCTATCGGGTATAATTAAATCAACTACGTTTAATGTTTCCTGCATGAATAAGTCAATGTGAATAGTAAACGGAATAATGTAATTTCCGTTACTATCCTTTTCTGTCACTTTCTGCAGTAGGTCTGCCAAATTATACGCATTATTCCAGAACGGTGCAGTTATATACCACATCATTGCTTGTATTTTGTAAGGCATTACACCGGGATACTTGTTCATGAAATAAGTTGTATATGCAACTGAAGATATCGCTCTCTGAGTGCTTAGAGGTAATTCCCAGCTATATCCCCTATCAACTAATAATGGCCTTCCGTTCTTGTATATAACTAAGTCGTCTGGGCTGTCCGGGTATCCATAGGGACCTGCAGATACTACTTTTACATCTGTAATATTAACTGTTCCATCATTGTATATATACTCAGTTTTCAAGAACCCTGCCCTACCCTTAGGAATTTCTAAAGATGAATTTATTGCACTGGCAATATCCGGGTCGATACTGGGCGTATTAGCTAATGGATGAGGCGGAACAGCAAATCCAGGGAAGTAATGAGGATATGGATACTTATAAAGATCTGCGCCTGGATTATCCCATGCCCCTAACATTAGGACTAGGTAATAGTATGAGGCTGCAGACATAAAACCGTTAGAATGCGCTGCTATTCCCCTCATGAAATATATTGAGACGGGCCTTCCTATTACATGATCGTGATATCTGCCTAGGTAATCTACCCACTTTGCAGGTTCATATATGGCCTTTTGAAACGCAACAGTAGCAACTTCGTTTGCAATTCTAACAATTGTGTCGTGAGGTATTCCGCTTACATCTGCGCAATTTAAGACTCCATATAGAGGAGACTGAGTGTAGGGAACGTAAGGATCATAATTGAGTAACTCTGCTCTAAATAATTCGAATGCTGTAGTAGCTACTAATTGCATTGTCTGTGAACTACCAGGTGATACTGGTACAGTGATCTTTATTGCAGGGACTTTTACAATTGTGCCGTTCTTTAACTTATAAGGAACTTGAATTATCTGACTTTGTAATGACGATGGTAACTCATCTAATGTTAGCACTGGTTGAACTCCTTTCTGCCATGGAACGTCTACGTAGGAATAAACATTGCCATCCGTGCCTAGTATTGCCTCCAACCAAGGATATTTAGAACTATATTGCGGATTATTTACATTAGTCCTTACGTGTAGGCCGACATTGTTTCCTGCTGTAGGATCAGTTGGATCTAAACAATCACCATTTTGCGGATTCGGATTTACTATTACTAACCAAGACATATTTGTATAATACCTCAAGAATTCCTCGTCTATATGAGGGAATATCGCAGTAGATGAAAGGGGTGGAAAACTTGTTAAAGGCATCATTGCGCCGTTTGGCGTTATTGTCTGCATTAATAACTGGCCATCCCCATTATATGCAGGTTGAACTGGTTGTAAAGTAATTGGATTAATTACTTGTGGTCCTTGACCAGTAGCAGCTAAATATGCTTTATATACGTAATAATGGAAATCTACTAAAGCCCTTATCATCCCCATCATTAGAGCTCCGTCCCCTGCAGGATTGATAAAAAGATGCTCGTCGGATATCGAATAGAATCCGTATCTCTCTGGAGCTATTGTAACTACTTTTCCACCATTTTCCCTTATTCTAGCTATTATCCTCCTCATCCAGTTAGGGAAGTGATCTCCGGCTAATCCTGCTAGGATAAAGTATTGAGCTCTTTCTTCATCCGGTCCAGCGTATTCCCATACTGGACCACCAGTTATGTAAGTTCCGGCGGTGTATACATTCATAGAGCAGAATCCTCCATGAGCTGATGCGTTTGCTGTTCCATAATTCCCTGCCCAGAATCCTGCCGTTAATGCCGGAATTAATTGATCTCTACCTTGCCAAAAAGATAAAGCGTGAGGATTAGTCTCTCTTATCTTTAATAATCCTGGAAAATTGCCTACTCCTAGATCTGCTGGATTAAGTCCTAATTTACTCCAAGCGGATGCAGAAGCACCATTTATTATTATATCGTAGGCTGAGTCATAATCTATTGCTATCCACTTCCCTTGTCCTCTTTCTCCAGCTCTCAATAACGGATATCTTAACCTCGCGGGAGCAAAATAATAGTAGACGTCTGAAGCTCCTCTTGGGCATACCCCTCCGTCATTAATGTGCCATCCTATTGTTCCAGTAATAAATCTAGGAAAACCTTCTGGAGTTCTAACAATTTCTAGGGCGCATCTACCTAAGCATTGGAAACAGTTAGAATACACTATCTCATCATTTGGATAATTTAATGTGTAAGTAAACGGATCGCTATCGAATAACTTTTCTATCATAGGCACTCCTTTCCACAATGCTACCGCTGTAGCTGTGACTGCAGATAGTTTAAGGAAATCCCTACGCGTTAACTTTAGTTTATCCATATATTATCGAAAATTAACTTACTTAATCCTTTATATAAGCCGTATCTTCATTTTTTCGATATTACTACTCGTTCATATTTACTATATCCGAGACTTCTGAAGTTAATTCTTTACTCAGTCTTGTAATTTCTAACGCAAGTTGCCTTGCTTCTTCTCTTTTACCCATGGCCCATAATATTCTAGCTTTTAAAGCCTTATATTCAAGATTGCCAGAGAGCTTAATCCCTTCATTTACGTAAAATAATGCCTCGTTATATTGATTAATTAGAAAACTGGCTAAAGACGCATAATAGAAATATTCTGGCTTCTTCTCAAAACTCAGCGCGATCTTAAACTCGGATAAAGCTAACTTATAAAAGTTACTTTCCAAATATATCTTTCCTTTTAAGTAATGTAAGAAAGGATCTTTACTAAAGTAGTTCAAAGCCCTATTTATTTCGGCTAACGAATCCATCCTTAAACCCTGATTATAGTAACACATGATTTTTATTAGTCTGGCTTCATAATCTGCAGGCTTTAGCCTAAGTATGTCGTTTACTAATATTAATGCATCTTCAAAATTCTCTAATTCATATAATATTTTTGCTTTAAGTTCCTTATAATCAGTACTTATAGGTAATAACTCCAGACTTTTATCAATTTCTACTAAAGCGTTATTTAATTTTCCTTGCTCCTCATAACACTTTGCCAACTCGTAATGCAAATAGTGATTGTACGGAAATTTTCTTATACCTTCAATTAACTCGTCTTCGGCGTTTTTTATTTTCAATACTCTTTTAGCTAAATACCTTATGTAGTATGCCTCGGGAGAATTAATACCTTCAAGTAGCTTTATTGCTTCTTCTGCATTACCTTTTTCTAGCAATTCTTGAGCTCTTGTTATAGGATCTTCCATTTTCTAGATTAAGTATTTTAAAGGATGTATTTAAAGAGAAATATGAATAATTGAACATATCGATTAAGTGAAATGAAAGCTTATTTAAATTTATTAATGAAAAATTAATGATAAAAATGGGTCTTTATACCGCTCCGGCACCAAATACGCCTTACGGAATTCAAGCACCATTATTACAGATAAACCAATACCCGCTATGGAGCGAATACGTGGCACTTGCACTATATTTTACGGAATTGGCTGGCATGTTAATGGCAATTATAGGGATCCTAGAAATTAGAAAATACAGTAAAATAGTAAAACCAGCTTCCGTAGCTATATTCGCTAGTGCAGTATTGGCTTTAGTATTTTTCGACCTAGATTTAGGAAGGCCTACTAAAGGGTTTTACGCGCCACTAGAAGCAATATTTAACTTCGACCACTCCTGGATGGCCAGAGGTGTAATATTCGTAAGCGGGTTACTACTATTCTCATTTATTTATATGATTCTAAACCTCCTAAACATCAAGATTAGGTGGCTAAGGGTCACAATAGCTGTTCTTGGAATGTTTGCAGGAATATTTTCAACTGTATATAGCGGATTTGAACTAGCAGCAACAACTGGAGTTCCATTTTGGAATAATGGAGCCTTACCGTTGCTTTATCTCGCGGATGGAGTATTTGTAGGTTCGGCACTCGCTTATATTATAGCGTTCTTCATGAAAGGAGATGAGGCTATAAAGAGTAGAATATTGTTCACTAGACTATTGGCTTTCTCCACGATAGCTGTGCTATCATCCTGGTTTTTATTCCTAGCTAGTACTAATTACATTAATTGTTTTAACGAAGTTGCCTACTATTACCTACTGAGCAGTCCTACTTTCACCTTAGACCTCGCCTTAGAATTCGTTACCTTAGCGGTATCTGGATTTACATCATTTCCAACGTTTGGTCCATGGTTCCCAGTGATGAAATTAGATACTGCTGGAGACCTACCTAAATCATTGAAATATATAATGCTAGCAATAGCAATAGTAGCACTATTTGCTGGGTACTTAACTAGAGCCGACGTTTTATTTGCGGGTCAATACGCATATCAAGTTGCCCCAATGGCACCTTTCCAAGATACCAGTAGCCAACCGGTACCGATAGGAGCTTTTGGATGGAGAGGATAAAGTTATTTTATTAATTTGTTTTTTAAATTTCTTGTTTAGCTCTCTTTAACAAAGAAAGATTAATATAAATAGAAATCTTTTTTAAGGCTTATACACATAATATTCAATAATGATATTTTACGATCTTGACCCTAGAGAGCTAGAAATTCTAGAGATAATGGTTCAACTCATTACTACCTCGTCTTATAAGCTGTCAAAACTTAGCGGTATGCCTTCAGCATCTGTGTGGAGGATATTAATAAAATTATCTAATAGAGGTTTAGTAATTAAGGAGGAGAGGTCTTTCAAAATAACTCCTAAAGGACTCGCAATATGCTATTATTCATCAAAAAAGGGGTATATTAAAGAGTTTGCAGTCAGAGAATTAAAAAATCAGTGGAAATACGAAGGCTCTGAAGAGGAATTAAAAGGTTTTTTGAATTCTCTTTTTTCCTTATTACTAAAAAGGGGAATCTCGCCATTTTGCATGTGTTTTACTGACCCCTTACCTCTGGCATCAATATTTTTAAACAGCACTGAGGAATTAAACGAGGATAGTAGGAAAGCTGTGGCAAGAATTCTCCTTAGTAGCTTACCCAGCATAACTTTATCTAATGGCTGTAAAGCTGTAGTAAGTTTCGACTGTAATGGATCCATATACGGGTTGGCCGTAAATTGCAAACTAAGTGGATTAAGGATCTTCCATAAGTGCCCTCTATTAGAAGAGGAAGTGAAGAGAATTGCTACCTCTAGAAGAAATATACAATAAATATAGAATACACCCCAGTGCTTTCTTGGGATGTTATTCGTCTAGATTTTCAAGGTTAATCCCATGCGGTAAAATCAAGTTATTAGCAACCACAGTTATAAATGGAGGAGAAAATGCAGATAAGATTGCTTACTTTCCTATGCTCAGGAAAATGAGGATAAGTAAAGAATATGACGGGTGCGGGGACGTTGTTACTCCTAGAGTTCTTAGTTTTAACTTCTTAAGTAAGACAAGAGAGATACTAAGGGCAAATGCTCTAAATCCACTTCTAGCCAAAGGGGTAGAAAACCCAGAATACCAAGAGGTTAAGAGCGATTTCCCAATTTTTGCGTTCTCTTTCGGTATGTCAAGAAAAAGCGTAAAAATTGAGAAAGGAATGAAAATAGGGATAATCAATTATTTCGGAGGAATAGGCTTTATCCTTGCTAATAACAAACTTTTATTACAAGGCAAAAACGAGAGCCTTAAAGAAATTGAAGAGAAAATAATTAATAATGCTTCAAGGGTATACAATGAACTTTACGATGAAGAACTATTTGTAGAAGATATAACGGAAATGGGAATCAGAGGTATAAAAGAAATCGAGAATATGTATAAAATGAAGTTTAAGTTAGATAAAATAAAGGTTTATTCTTTACCTCAATATATCCTTGATATGATGCAAGAAAATCCATTAGGAGAGTTCAATGCAATAGTAATCGGCAAGGAGAACAAAGTGCGTGATTTCCTTGAAAGATTTAGGAGAATAGGTATTGAGGCATATATTGCAGGAGAGGTTAAATAAAAATTTCATATTATGAGAGGCAAAATAAATATTGCTAACAATAAGTTAAATAGCACTATTAACGTTATAATTACGTAGATTATGTTTCTCTGCATAGCGAACTGTATTATTCCTAGAACTACCCTGACCACTGGTGTTGCTATTAACACCATTAAACCTAAAAGTATGAAATCAACTCCGTTACCTTTCCTAATTCCCCTAAATACTTCCTCAGGCTTAACTACTGACGTGTTAAACCTTGAATTTGGCGACATAAGTTCAGAAAATTGTGAAGTTGTAGATAGTAAAATAAAGCCTATTATTATCAGCGAAATGCTAATTAATACACCTATCCTAAGAGCGTATCCAATGACATCGTTCATGTCCATAATGATACACCCCTAATAATCATCTCTATTCCTAAAAATATCAATATTAAGATGAAAATTAACCTAAGCCTAGTATTTCTGGTCTTTACTAAAACTTTTGTGCCAAGATATGAACCAATAATAACGCCTACTGCTGTTATACCTGCTAAAGCGGGCTCAATATATCCAAATAACCAATATAATGAACTGCTGGTGGCAGCAGTTACTCCTATCATGAAATTGCTCGTAGTAGTGCTCACCTTCAACGGTAGGTTCATAGCCCAATCCATTCCTATTACCTTCAATGCTCCACTGCCTATTCCCAGTAAACCAGAAATTAACCCTGCAAAGAACATCACTATTTCCCCTAACCACCATCTAACTCCATAATATTTTACCTCCTGCCTTAGTGTAAGGTCGTAATATTCACCGTAAAGTTGAAAGATCCTAGTAGTCCAGTCTGGCTTCATTGGCTTTGGTAATTCAAGAGAGCTTTTCTCTATTTGAGGATAAACAGAAGATAAAATCACTACGCCAAAGACGATGAAGAGAATAAAGACTAAGTGATGTTCATAAATCCAGTGGGCAAGTAAAGAACCTATTATTGCACCTCCAGTAGTTGCTATTTCTAAAGACATTCCTATCCTCACGTTTGTAATCCTATCCTTTATGTAAGCACTAGCCGCACCGCTAGATGTTGCAATAGTGGATATTAAACTGGCACCAGTTGCATAAGCCATAGGTATTCCTAGGAAAAGTGTATAAATCGGCACTAGAACTGTAGCCCCACCTAATCCAGTCAAAGACCCTAAAAATCCTGCAATAATGCTAGAGATAAGTAATAAAATTAAAAATTCTACTTCCATCATATGTAGAAGATTTTCCTCATATTTTATAAAATTAAAGATTTAGAAAGTATATTTTTATCATTATCCTTGTTAAAATTGGACTTAAAACATAAAAAGACGTATATTCCAATGGAATACAAGAAGGACTAAATTTTAGTATTTCTAAATGATCTTTTTTCTATTATTTTCGCTGAAACTACTCCTACGAAGTACAATACTGAGAGTATAACTCCTATTGTAGTTTCAATTACTCCTCCAGTTGTTCCGGGAGAAATAATCCAGGCTATAATA
>Ga0080003_1000729_pt1 | contig 20201 bp, 18 predicted proteins | sample JossMetagenome_FD_69206 | JGI IMG/M metagenome (GOLD analysis project Ga0080003, IMG submission 69206) | Hot spring microbial communities from Joseph's Coat, Yellowstone National Park, USA - JC2_E (SPADES assembly) (version 2) | ecosystem: Environmental > Aquatic > Thermal springs > Hot (42-90C)...
TTCAGTGGCTGAAGCTCGGCGATGTGGTCGCGTACTGCGATGGCCAGACGACCTGCGTGTAGACGGAGTTGCTCGTCGAGTTGTAGAACGCCTGGACCCAGAAGTACGTCATGTTGACCGAGTTGTAGAGGATCCCGGCTGAGGGCGGCCCTATGAGCGTGTTGTTGGGCGGGAACGGCGTGTAGACACTGGCGAGCGGCCATGGGACGTCGCCGGGCGTCAGCTCCTGGAACGCCGCGATCACCGCACTTGTATTGGTGGTGCCGGCCTTCTGGAGCGCGGCGAGCGACATGTACATCTGATCGAATCCAAAGGAGCCCAGCGCGCCGAACGGCTCGCCGGCGAACGCCAGGTACTCGTTCCTGTACATCTGCCAGAGCTGGTTCAGCGCCACGTCGGATGTGTTGGCCATGGCCGGCAGGTTCGTGATCACGAAGTAGTGATAGTAGCTCGTCGCCTTGCCTATGAGCTGATAGACCATTGGATCGTCCGCGGGCGTCCAGGCGATGGCCACGGTGTTCTGGAGCTGAGGGAAGCTGACCCCCTGCTGAAGAATGCCCACCACCTGTGGCGGCGGCACGGCTATCACTAACACGTTGGGATTCAGTGAGGCGACGCTGGTCAGCATTGACTCAAAGCTGGTGGTGGTCACCGGGATCCACTCAACGTCAACTATCTCCTCATTGTTCTGGAGTCCCATTGCATATATCGACTGGTTCAACCCGTTGAACTCGTCCACGGCAGTGGGTTCTCCCTGCTCGCCCAGGTATACTATCCTGATGGGTCCCGTCGGGTTTATCTGGCCCTTATACTCGTTGAGGAACTCCGCTATCTGCGCCCCGAACATGTAAGCGGTCGGCTCGATGTGTATTATCATATTATCCTGCGTGAGCGGCTGGCTGTAGTTGGTCGAGGACACTGTTATCCCTCCGACGCCTCCGATGTTTGATACGTACACTATGTTGTACTGTCTGATCACGGACAGCTCGGAGTACATGACGCCTGAGAACAGCGTGCCTATCACCACGGCCGGATGGTACGTGGTGTACAGCTGGAGGAGCGCCGTCGGCCCGACGGACGGGTTGGTCTGATCGTCGGTCCACACGAGGTTTATCGTGTAGTTGCCCGGCCCGTTCGGCCCGTTCGCCAGGTAGATCCCGCCCTGCGCGTTCACTTGGTCTTGGACCAGTTGAGCCGCCTTCAATATTTCCTCGCCTAGGGCACCGAATGGACCAGTCAGGTCAGTCGCGACCCCGATCGTCACCTGTCCCACTATAGCGTGCGTCGGAGTGGGGGTTGGAGCTGGGGTCGGCTTGGGCGGAGGGGGCCTGGTGACGTACCAGGCGGCCACTCCCCCGACGATCACTACCACGATCACCACTGCGATTATCGCCCATAGTGCTGTCTTGGAGATAGCACTTCTTCTCATCTTCGTCCATCTGTTAGACTGTAAGTACAATATAAACATTACTTTTACTATGCAGTGCCATGTGATTCAATTAACTCACTATAAAATTGTTTGCTTTGGGTTTAACGACGGTTTTACGCGATAATTTGCTTACAAATAGTGGCAATTGTAATGATATTTCCGAGATCGCGTGACGCAATATGAATCGCTATCCTGCCTTGAAAGCCGGATATGTGGGTAAGCTATCTGTATGTAACAGCCGGTGAACTATACCGCACTCGCGGACGGGGCTTTCCCCCGGTTCATGGGCACGCTTACCCTCACATGGGGAATATGCGAGAATTATTCCACAATGCTAAAGGCGGATGCGCGGTCATCCCCGGGCGTTCCCCTGCGTTCCATGGGGAAGGCCCCTACGTCATTATCACCATTGCCTAGGACCTTTATCTCATTAGGGGTTTGAGGGCGGAAGACCCCTCCCTCGCGGGAGGGGATGGATAGCTCCCAGGATTTGAAAAATAGATTCGTCCAGGATTATGGCGACGGTCATGGACGGAGTAAGCGTCACCGAGGCGCCTCTGTCAAAGTGGGGGTCTGTGAGGTGCGCCTCCGCCCCATCGACGGCCCGTAAGGGCGATATCGACTACGATACACCCCTCAATATCCTGGGAGGATAGGGTGGGAACCCCCCTGGAGCCCGTGGAGCTCCGCCCTCTACCCGCGGTCAGCGGGCAAGGCGGGGGCCTTGAAGCGGGAAGCGCTGTCCCTGAGGGCAGGGTAGTTCACCGTTGCTCTGCTCCGTGTTGGCCGGATAAGAGGATCGTAAGGACCGCGATCATCCCCGGGAGGCGTGGGCCGTCCTCACCTCGCCGGCCCCCATCGAGCCGATGCATGCGTGAGCTAGGGATGCGGAGGCGGTCAGCCGATCGTCTTATCCGGCCAACACCGCTCCGTTCGACGATAAAAATCAAACCCCCACTCTGTAGGGGAAGCTATCCACTCCCACCTTACGGTAGGAGGACCTGCGCTCCCTTAAATGAAAGGATTCGGGAAAGCGGAGAACCCCGCTCCATTTATGAGTCAAATAGACATATTTTCTCAACGCCTAGTAGATACATGCTACTGAAATATGCAAGAGCCGCTCACTCGTATCTGCAATGACGGACCTCCTGCCCGGGGAAGCCGCGTGTGTCCACCTTCACAACCCACAGAGCGGAGAGGTACGGCTGGGATGTCGCGGAAATGCCACGGGTGCGGAGGAGCTGTCGAGGCCGAAAACCCTTCTATCCGAAGGGAATGTCCTTGCCCGGTCGGAACGGGCCCCCGCGAAGGCTGAACACCACCTTATACGGGGATGGACGGGTCCGGCCCGGGAGGTGAAGAAGCCGCGTCTGAAGATGTGGATATGACTCCTCCCCGCACCCTCTTCGGGGCGTAACTGGGCCCCGAAGTTATACTCTTAAAACACGCCAAATGCGCACAGCGCACGTGGATAGCTGTCTTGAGTCCATAGATAGTAGGAGGAGCGTCCGCGATCTCTCGGGGGAGATCTCGGACGAAGCCGTGGAGACGATGCTGCACGCGGGAGCTAGGGCGCCAAGTCCGCATAACACCCAACCGTGGCGCTTCGTGGTACTAGGACCATCGTCGAGGTCGAAGCTGGCGGATATTATGTACGGGAGGTACATCGAGAGGTTCAAGGATGAGCCCGGAGCCGAGGAGAAGGCCGCTAGGTTGAGAAGAAGGTTGAGGAATGCGCCGCTCGCCATATTGCTTTGCTTGGATCACAAAATGATGAGGAATATCGCTGGCAGGGAACGGATAGAATGGGTAATGGCTACACAATCAATCGCCGCCGCTGCTGAAAACATGTGGCTGGCGGCCAGATCTATGGGTCTCGATGCAATGTGGATCGCGGCGCCGCTCGCCATAGGGGATTACATGAGGGATGGACTTGGACTCGATGGGTCGCTGGAGCCGCAGATATTGATGGCGTTCGGGCACAGACTGAACGACCCGGAACCCAAGCGGGAGCTGGGATGGCGCGAACTCACTATATTTATCGAATGAAGGAGTTTGGAGAAGTGAAATACATACTGTTTATTGATAATAGAATCACTTTCCCATTGTTGGCTCCGTTACCTTAAGCGGGTCGATCGATGCCATGAATCCCGAGCTCCTCCGGCCAATCGCAATGAACCCGGATCCCATACAGATCAGGAGGAGGACTCCCTTTCAGCCATCCTCCACGCGGTTTCTCCGGCCTCTCCCCGAGGCGCGCCCCGGGGGATCTGAAGGCGATCATCTGCACGATCCATATGCCCGCATGAAGGCGGGTGCGGAGGTTGGGTCAAATCCGGGGTCATTCCGCGCGGGCCCGAGGGATGTGTGCGCGATATTCATCGACTAGACCTGAAGATGCCCCTGGCTGGAGTTGAAAGAGGTAGATGTCTAGCGGCTAAACGAGATGCGCTGATGCTGATGATCTAGTGGTGCGCCTAATGAAACGGAGCCCTTGCCCAATCCCCTTCATTTATAACATAGTGCATATGTGTGTCGGGCGTGGAGGACAGGCTTGCGGTGGATGGCGGTAAGCCGGTATCGCGGAAGCCGGTGCCGATCTCCAGGCCGTCAATGGGTGAGGAGGAGGCGAGCGCCGTTAGGGAGGTCGTGTTATCGGGGAACCTGAGGGAGGGCAGGAGGGCGAGGGAACTCGAATCCCGCATGGCGTCGTATATAGGGGTAAAGCATGCGATGGCTGTGAACAGCGGGACATCATCGCTTCTCGCTACGTATATGGCGGCCCTCGAGAGGGGCTCTGAAGTAATTGTGCCGGCATTCACGTTCGTCGCGACTGCGAGTGCCGCTGCCATAGCTGGCATGAGGCCCGTTTTCGCCGACATAAGGCTCGACACCTACGAGCTTGATCTCGAGGATGCCGCCAACAGGCTCTCGGGGAGGACCGGCGCAATAGTCCTGGTAAACCTGTACGGGCTCTCCGGTGACGTCAAGGCGTTCGAGGAGTTCGCGACCGATCATGGACTGAAGCTCATAATAGACTCCGCGCAGGCGCTGGGGGCGCTCGTGGACGGAAGGGAGGCGGGCTCCTACGGGGATGCGTCTTGCTATAGTTTCTATCCGAGCAAGAACATAACGACCGGTGAGGGCGGGCTCGTCGCGACAGACGACGATTCGCTGGCGGAGAGGGTGAAGCTGGTCAAGGATCACGGACAGCGGGGTCCGTACCTGCACGAGGTCCTGGGATTGAACCTGAGGCTGGGCGAGATGGAGGCTGCCATAGGGCTGGTCCAGCTATCCAAGCTGGAATCCATGATAGGGATCAGGAGGAGGAACGCCGAGAGGCTGACGAGGGGGCTGGCGGGGATCCCTGGTATCCACCTGCCGGTGGAGCCGCAGGGAAGGCGCCATACGTACAACCTGTTCACGGTCAGGATGGAGCCGGAGCTCTACAGGGTGGACAGGGATAGAATAGTGGAGGCGATAAGGGCGGAGGGGGTGGACGCTAGGGTCTATTATCCGATGCCGCTGCACAGGCAGCCCATCTTCAATTCCCAGGTGGACCTCCCCAACTCGGAGCTGGCGGCGAAGACCGTCTTCTCGCTGCCGACGCATCCCGCGCTGAGCGATGAGGACGTGGAGAACGTCATCGGGGCGACGGTCAAGGTCCTGACGGCCTACCTGAGGAGGTGAGCCCTCTGGATCTGTCGGCCTTGGCGCCGGAAGAACTCTCCACGAACCTCAGGGCCGGGAGGATCGGGATAGCCGTCTATGGGCTGGGGCTCGTCGGATCCGCGCTGGCGGCCGTGTGGCTCAGGTTTGGCGCACACGTGACGGGAGTCGACAGGGACCCGAAGATCGTGGAGAGGGCCATGAGGGGTATGGGGCCGGCAGGCGAACCGCTGGTCTCGGAGGCCTTCAGAGCCGGATTATCCGAGGGCAGGTTCAGGGCTACATCCGATGCATCGGCGGCTGATGTATCTAGCATCAAATTCCTAGCGGTGCCCGTGACGTGGTCGAATAATAGCGTCGTGCTAGACTACCTGGAGGATGCGATGAACTCAGCGATGAGCGGAGCGAAGGGCGGGGATGCCATAGTCGTGAAGCCGACGGTGCCCATAGGCACTACGCGCCGCCTGGCGACGGCGGCGGCCGAGCGCGCAGGGTTGAAGCTGGATGAGGATATACTGCTCATCTACAGCCCCGAGAGGATATCGGCTGGGAGGGCAGTGCTCGACATAGAGGAGCACTATCCGGCGGTCGTGTCGGGGGCCGGGCCGCGGAGCCTCGCGCTCGCGAGGAACCTGTACGGGCTCGTGGCTAAGGCCGGAATAGTGCCCATGAGTTCCATCGAGGCCGCGGAGGCGGAGAAAATGTTCGAGGGCGTCTACAGGGACGTCAACATAGCGCTCGCAAATGAGCTGGCGAAGGTTGTGGACGCGGAGGGATTGGACTTCGAGGAGATCAGGAACGCGGCGAACAGCCAGCCGTACTCGCACATACACAGGCCCGGGCTGGGGGTCGGGGGCACATGCATACCAATCTATCCGCGGTTCCTGGTGGAAAATGCTCTGGGTGTCGGCATAGTGCCGGAGCTGACGCTCGCCGCCAGGAGGACGAACGCCGATATGCCGTCGTTCTTCGCGGCGCTCGCGGAGAGGGAGATGGGCGGCCTGAAGGGGAGGAAGGCCGCCGTGCTGGGCCTCGCGTTCAGGGGTGACGTCGCGGATAGCAGGCTGAGCCCCACATACGATCTGGTGCTGGAGCTGCTCAGGAGGGGCGCCGGGGTCGTCGTGCACGATCCGCTGATAGCGGAGGATGAGATCCTAAGGGGAATGTCCGTGGAGCTGACCGATGACCTCGGGGAGGCTCTGTCGGGGGCCGACCTAATTATTATCGCGACGGACCATTCAATGTACGGCAACCTGGACGGCGACAGGATAAGGGAACTGTCGGGGAACAGCCCGCTCGTGCTGGATACCAGGCATGTGTTGAGGCCGGAGCTCCTCCGGGGGCTCAGGTTCCACCAGTTCGCCGGGCGCGGCCGGCCCGGATGATGGCGCTCGCCTTCGCATTCGCGCGCTCATGTCAATAGACGCCGATGGAATCCAGCCTGGATGACCACCACGCATCGGCGTATCTCTCGTCCAGCGGCCAGAGCCCGGCGCGATCACCCTCTCCCCTGACAGCCCTGCCGACCGCCTGGGCCACCGACTGCCATGCAGGAAGGAGCTGCAGGAACAGCCACCTGTCGCTTCCGTCGAGCCCCGCCCTCGACGATATTCTCCTAGCCCTCTCATCCTCTATGGCGTCCGGTTGCCGATAGGGCACACCTATCAGGGCTATATCCGAGATCAGGCTCCCGCCATCCTCGTCCCTGAACTCCACACCCTCCACCAGCTTTCCCCTTGCGACGGCCAGCACGAGCCTCTTACCTCTCCTGAGTTCCTCCTCCATCGCATCGGCACGGGTTCCCCTGTCCTCGACCAATAGCGGAATACCCTGTAGCCTGGCCGCTATCCCACGGAGGACGGAGTAGCTTGGACAGACGGCCAGTACGCTTCCCCGGGAGGACCCCCATATACCGATGAGCGCATCGGCATATCTGTCCCACATGTGCTCCCCCCTATCCTGGTATCTGGTCGTGAGCCCCTTCGGAGGCCGTTGAACGTCGATCCTCCTGCCCCAGCCAGGCCGGGCCTCCAAGTACACGAAATCCCTGTGCACCCCCCAGACGCGTTGCAGATACTGCGCCGGCGGCATCGTCGCGGACATCAGTATCAGGGCGGGAGGCGAGGACAGTATTGACAGGACTGATGCCGGATCGGGATCCACTAGCCTGAGGCCGCCGTAGCCTGTGTATAGCTTGAAACGGGCGTCCGGCAAGGCCGCTAGGAAGTCCGCGAGCAGCTTCAGGTGATTATCGTGGATCCTCTCCCTCTCTGCCATACGCACGTAGAGCGCGGACGACTCCTCCCTTATCCGGTCGACGAAACCTGTGAGCCCCAGGGGCTTCTCGACCTCACGCCACTCCTGCGCATCGTCGATGAGCCCCAGCAGGGCCGTGACGGCCATCCTGGATTCCGGGCTCTTACCCTCCCTCCTAGCGCCCTCCAGCACCCTTCTCGTGAGGGAATGCTCTTCGTCCGCTGAGTCGAGGTTGTGCGCCTCGTCCACCACGACCAAGCTCCTCTGGAGCCTATCCTCGATCGGTCTCCTAGCGAGTGGTGATATCAGGTACTGATACGACGCCACTATGAGCCACGCCGAGGTGGACCACGAAAGCATTGTCCTGTAGGAACAGGCGCCGGCACGCGCGGCGTCAGACGCGAGCGATCTCGTGAAGGCGGTCGGCTTCAGCGCGTCGATAGCCCTAGGGGGATCGGCGTTCAGGGGCCTGTTGAGCTTGCATGCCTCGCAGGGTGCCGGCGAGGATAACATGCCTCCGCCCAGATGGCATGATTCACCCTGCCCTATCAGGAGGGTCACAGTCCTGTCGCCTGCGATCTTGGCGGCATCCCTAAGCCAAGGCTGAAACTGGCTCTTGCTCCGCACGAACGCGCTCACCGGCAACCCGAGTTCCAGCGCCGCGGACAGCACGAGCAGGGTCTTCCCGCTGCCGGTGGGAGCCGAGAGCACCACGGCCTTCCCCGATCTCAGCCCGGCGAGCATCTGTGGAAGGAACTCCTCCTGCCATCCCCTCAGCTTCATGGAGATCGCGCGCCCTCCCGGATGAGCTGTCCGGCCGACAGCACGCTCACGCGATGAATAGGCTGGGTATTTAAGAGATGATGCGGTGTCGAATGCCTCAGTGAATATCGCTCGATGACAGCTGTTCATTACTGACATCCTCACAGCCCTGAAGGAACAATGGTTCCTTCAAGGTTGATCACGGGTTCGTGGTGTGCCGCGTTCATCCTCATCGCTTCACCGCGGGCGGTCGCCCACCCCGCTCCGCTCGTCCAGCGGTATACCACGGGCTGTGCCTTCAGCCATTCACCCCTATCCTCATCCTCATCGGACTTGGGGATATGTTTCCGTTTCATCATGTTTATAGCCCCGTTCAGGTCCGCGTTAATTACCTTCTCCGCGCGAGGACACTTAAACAATCCCCTCTCAATCCTTCCATTTTTATGAATTTCCCCGCACAGAGAACACGTCTTTGATGTGTTCGCCTCGTTCACGGGCTTGACCTTCATGCCGTATTCCCCCGCGACTTCCCTGATGCGTTTTATCATCGCTGAATAGCTACAGAAGTTTGAATTACTTTCATTTCCTCTATCCTGAGCTATGCCCTTTGGATAGCAAATGTCTATTTCCCCCACGCCTTTGTCATATAGGGACTCCACGACTTCCCTGGCAAGGCCCTCCCTCGCATTCTTCAGCAGGACGGCGCGCTTTTTGTACAACATTTCAAGCTTCCTGCTAGTTTTCTGGCCGTGCTCTGCGAGCTTCTTCTTTTCCTTCGAGATATATTTTGTTATTTACTTGAATTCGGAGCGCACCGAACCGCCCTTGAAAGCATCCATGAACCATCATCAACGGCGACGGTCGCAAGGTTCGCGATGCCGAGGTCAATCCCCGCCTTCATTTTGCCCCGCGGTTTATCGGCCAGTTTCACAGTCATTGGAACCCTTGCGTACCACTTTCTCCTCACTCTATCGTAAAATATTTCAAGGGTTCCCCGCCTGCCGACCCACCTGAGCTCGCCGTTGAACCCGAGCCTCAACTTGAAATCCATAATGTATATTTCGTTCCCATCGATTACGTACCTGTCATTTCTGACCAGGAGAAACAGGTAATCTCTCTTCCTGCGAGGGGGCTTCGGCTTAAACTCCAGCTCGCCCTCTCCTATCATCTTTGACATGGCGAAGTAGTTGATCCACGCGGAGGCGTTCTTCCTCGTCATCTGCTGGACGTTTGCCCCGTGCAATATGGCCTTGAATTTCTCATACACAACCTTCTCAGTTCCCCGAAAGTCGACCGGTTCATGTCTGTTGTACTGCTCAAGCCTCAACGCATTGACTTCGTTCCAGCAGTTCACGAATTTCTTTCCAAGGGCGGTCAATTTAGCACTGGTTTCCCTTCTGGCGATGACGCGCACCGTATTTGTTCTACGCACGTTCTCTATTATATTATTTTCAAAGTAAGTATTTAAAAGCTCAGAGCAATTCATCTCCTCCCTAAAGGTCGGAGCTTTCTTGCTCATGCGCCGTAACCCGATGCACGGGCCCGTTCTTCAATCCAAGCGCGATAATTCTGCGTTGCACATAACTAAGCTATTCAGCCTAAACTATTCAGCGCGGCATGATGCCGCTCCATAATCGTCGTCCGCAACGCATCGCCCTGAGCGACGAGCTGTCCCTCAGGAGATCTCCTCCAGAGCCCTCCCGGAGGTCTCGGGCGCCATGAATGCGGTGGTCAACAGGCCGATCAGCACGAACGCGACGAAGAACAGGGTACCGTAGACGAGTCCGTAGGATTTCACATATGGGAACACGAGTATCCCCATCACCGCGCCGACCCTGCTGACGGCCGTGGCCAATCCCTGGATGAGCCCTCTGATCCTGGTCGGAAATGGCTCCACCGAATATGCAAACGTCAATATTCCACCCGGCCACTGCTCGAATGCCGCGAAAGTGGCGAACAGCGGAAAGAGCAGATAGGGGGTGACCTGGACGAGCGGGACCAGCAGCCCCAGCACGGCGGCCATGACGCCAAATCCAATCAGTGCCGGGATCCTCCTGCCGGCCCTATCCACTATCAGCATGAGCACAAGGTACGATACTATGGGGAAGGGTGCCGTGAACGCCGTGAATAGCGCTATCGTGGGCAGGCTCCTTATCCCCAGCTCGTAGTAGAGGGTGGGTGTGTAGAAGCCCAGGCCGTACGAGCCGACGTCGAACGCGAACCACGCTATGAGCACGTAGAGAAGCTGCCTGCGGTGCCTCCTAAGGAGCTCGCGCGTCCCCGCGGCCCTCTGCTCCGGGACCTCCCGCGTGCCCCAGACCCTCTCCGCGGCGTCCTCGGCCTCCTTCCTCCTACCCATCGCGGCGAGCCACCGGGCTGACTCGGGGATCAGCCACCTGATAGCGATCACGGGAATTGCTATCGCGGCGCCCAGGCCCAGCGCCACCCTCCACGATATCTCCGGGCCCAGGGGAAGCGCTAGGTAGTTGATTATGCCCGATAGAAAAGCGCCGAGCCAGTAGAACATCATGCCGTACATTAGGAGCATGCCCCTGCTCCTCTTCGGAGAAAACTCGGCTATGAGCGACGAGCTTATCGGATAATCGGCCCCGATGCCGACGCCCATGAGTGCTCTGAATATTATAACCTCGGCGACGTTCGCGGCGAGCGCCGACAGCGCCGCAAATATGACGAACATCAGGAGGTCTACTACGAACATGGTCTTCCTGCCCAGGACGTCCGCGAGCCTCCCGAAGAGTACGCCGCCGACTGCCATCCCCATTAGCGAGCTGGAGAGCAGGAGGGCGTACTCGAGGCCCGATGACTGCACGTGAAAGATGTCAGATATCAGGAGCGCGGAGAACGAGATCACGCTCAGATCGTAGCCGTCCAGGAGGACCCCCATCGCACCCATCGTGCCTATGAACCACTGTTGCCCGGTGGGTCCGTCGGTCGTGCGCGGCATTGGCGCGGTGTGGCCGAGCGATTTTTAGACGTTCCGTATTAGTTGTTTAAGTATGTTTTAACTTAGTGAACTACTTCCTCCGCGAGGGCGGAGCTTCCCGGTTCGTGGGCGCGCTTACATTCACATAAAGGACGTGGGTTCGGCCGAGAGCGAGAAGATAGTGTCTGAAGACATGCGCAGTTCACCGAACTTCAACGACTATAGCGGGCCTGGCCGGCGCCGCCTGTGATGCCTTTTCCCCGCCCGAGGGCTGCTCGTCCTCCAGCACGATTGGCAGTTTTAGCTCGGACGACATGAAGCCAAGGGCCTCCTCGATAGCTTGGCGCTCCAGGTCCCTCCCGACGGATAGCGACAGGAGTCCCGGGTCGCGTATTATAGCGGCCACCATGGGCGCGGCGCGCCTCCTCATCTCGGGCTCGAGCGCGCGAACTGCGGAGTCCACCGCGGCCTTCAACCCGCCGCCCGAGGAGATCGCGGCCTTCATGGAATCCACCAGTTTATACTTCCACGGATCAGCGATTATTATTCTGACGCGGATCGGGTCCCCCCTGACGAGCGACAGTACGTGCCTTACATCCTCAATGGTCCTCATGACGATCTCCTCGGCCGCCTCTAGATCCGGCCTTATCCTCGACTCGTCGGCCTCGGGCCATTTGGCGGCGCTGACAAATCCCCTTCCCCCCACCGAACTCCAGATCTCCTCAGCTAAGTGCGGGGCGAACGGCGCCAGAATAAGCGTCTGGACCGATATGAACCCCGCGAGTAGATCCCTGTTGGGAGTTCCGCTCCTCCGCAGATACCACCTGAACATCTTCTGGAGCTCGTAGAATCCCGTCACGAGGGCGCTCCTGAACCTGGTAGCAGACATCAATGAATCGACGTCCCTCAGCGTCCTGTTCAGGACGCTTTCGAACCAGTCGTCCACCTTGAGCCTGTAGTCCCTTCCCTTCCCATAATTATTCACGGCGAACTCGTACCATGAGTACAGCTCGTCCACGGCGTCCGACGCGACTTTCACATCGAAGCTGGGATCCTCGAGGCCGGGATCGCCGGCCAAGGCCTCCGCCATCCTGGTGGCATCGGCCCCCCATCTGCCCACGGCATCCCTCGCTAATATGAAGTTGCCGGCCGTCTTGGACATCTTCTTACCCTCGACGAGGACCCACCCGTTTATCCCTATGCCGCGAGGCCAGCGCTCCTTGGGGAATATCGCTGTATGATGATATATGAAGAATACCAAGTGATTATATATCAGGTCCTTCCCCGAGTTCCTGAAGTCGACCGGATACCAGTACATGAACTCCGACCGCATCGCCCTTATCAGATCTTCGCTCATCCCTGTGGATGCAGATATTGTCGATACATCGCCGTTCCCGAGGAATATGTAATCGAAGAGCTCGGGCCCCAGCCTCGATGTATCTATGCCATACTCCTCCGGATGTTGCAGATACTTCGCTATTGTATAGTATGCCATGTAGATCGTGGAGTCGCTCAGGCTCTCGACCACCCATTCGTCGTCCCACGGCAACGGCGTCCCCAGCTCCCCTTTGTGCGCGCATGCCCAGTCCTGCAGCCAGTCCACCTGGCTGTGAAATATCTGCCTCACGTCATCCGGATAGAACTTCATGGAGTCAACGCATTCGTGCGCCAGCGCCTTCCAGCCGGGATCGGAGTAACTGAGGAACCACTGGTCGTCAACGAGCTTAACATGGGTCCTGGCGCCGCAGCGACAGTAGACCCTCCGCGGCAGGGTGTGGATCTTCAGGGCGGCGCCTGCCTCCACGAGGCGGTCGGTGAACTTCGCCTTGCCGTCCCTGACGTTCATCCCGGCGAGGTCACCGAACGCATCGCCCAGCTTCCCCTCATAGTACTCCAGCGAATAGATCTCCCTAGTCGCGTGTTCCAGCCGGGGATCGTCCTGCCTGGTTATCCCGAGTCTATCCACCAGCTCAACGGCCGGGGCCTCGCCGTGCCCTTCGACCCTTATGATGCCCCGTGGCCTGAGGCCCTCCAGCAGGGATGCATCAACTCCGTGGCGTCCCGGATCCGATATGAGATCCCGGAGGGCGACGTAATCGTATGGCGCATGCGCTGGGACCGACATCACGATCCCGGTCCCCAGGTCGGGCTCGACGAACTCCGCGGGCAGCACGGGCACGCGCTCGCCGTTGGCCGGGTTGATCACCATGTAGCCAATTAGGTCGGATCCCCTCACGGATCCCGTGATCTCCACCGAATGCCCCTGATCCCTCAGCTCGTCGAGCGAATAGCGCGAAGCCACCCACGACTCCCCGTCCACGGATGCGATCGCGTACTCCGCATCGGGCCTGACCCATACATTAGTCGCGCCGATCAGGGTCTCGGGCCGGTACGTCAGACATGGATAGACGCGGCCGTCGCTATCCCTGAACTTTATCACGACCGCCTCCTCGGGACCTATACCGGCGTACTCGTCCGGCCTGTCGTGGTCGCCGACGACCTTTTGTTCCTTAGGGCACCAGACGACCGGGTGGGCTCCCTTCACCACCAAGCCCTTCTCCTTGAGCTTCAGATACTGCCAGCGGACGAACGCGCTATACGATGGATTGAGCCTCGTCGTGTAGAACTCGCGTCTCCAGTCCACGCTGACCCCGAGCCTCCTGAGGTCAACGCCCCACTCCGCGGAGAAGTGCCGGACCCAGTGCTCCGGGTCGCCGAACCTCGGTATCTCCTCGTCCGATATGCCCATTGACCTGAGATTCGATATCTGTTTGGAATCGCCCTCCCTCACCCTCAGGGCGGCGGAGACTATCGGCCCTCCGGTGGCGTGCCAGCCCTGAGCGAATAGAACGTTGTAGCCCTTCATCCTCATGTACCTAGACATGAACTCCACCCTGAGGAGCGTGAAGAGCGAACCTATATGGGGCGGGGCGTTCACGTATGGGAAGGGAAACGTAGCCATGAACTTTGGTCTGGAATCGGGTTCCGCGCGGAAAATTCCGGCCTCCTCCCATGCCCGCTGCCATTTCCCCTCGATGGACTTCAGGAATGCGATCTTCCTCTGATGTTCATCGGCAATGGAAGCAATGGCCGCCCTCCGGGCGCACCGGATTTAAATCTTATTTCCGGTTTCGAGGGTGCTGGTCAGATAAGCCCAAATGGGCGGACCATCCACACCGGCTCACATGCACATTCAGTTCCACTTCAACCCGTAAAGGGAACTGGAGGAGGATAATCCACACCCTCGATATATTCAAGTAATAAAATACCCGTCTGGGAGAAGGCGCACGCGCTCCATCTCTACATGGCCGGCCCATCATCCTGGGGGATAGCCGACGCGATGGAGGATCACTGCGGGAGGAAGCCGTCCCACTCGTCGGTGCTCAACCGGGCGCGCGTTCGGTGGACCATACCGCCGAGGGAGAGGAGGCCCGTCGCTGTGGACTGGAACGAGGCCGCGGAGAAGGCGGACGGCCGGGAGGTCTACGTGTGCGCCGCCATCAATGTGGATACGGGGAGCTCCCCGCGATAAAGGCGTCCTGGGTCCAGTGGTTGGTCCGGGAGCTCCATGGACGCGCTCCTCTTCCTGAGGAGGGTGCTCGGGGTCCGCACGAACAAACCGGCTCCTGTTCGTCGTGGAGGGGGGCCCGCGGTACTCGTGGGCCTTCCGGGAGCTGGGGCTGGAGCACTGCCGTGGGGCGTTCGGGGACAGGAGCGGGGTGGAGAGGTCCTTCGGCTCCCTGAAGGGGAGGACGAGCGCCTTCTTCAAGGACATAAACGCGGGGAGGTCGAGGATCGCATCCTTGGACGGGGTGATGAACATGTTCTTCGTGTACTACAACGGGCCCAGGTTCCAGTAGGGGATGGGGTGCGTGCCGTCGGAGGTAATCCCCCTTATCTGACCAATACCGGTTTCGAGCGATCACCTCAAATTTAGGTCGGTGGAGGCGATGGATGCCTTGCCGTTCCCGGGCTGCATGTACTGGGTGGAAATGGGGAGGCTGGCGGGCAGTTGTATTCCCGGGGGGCCCGACGACGTCAGGGCTATTCGCGGCTTCGGAATCAGGAGGGTGGTCGTGCTCCCCGAGGAATTCGAGATAGCCGAGCGCTGGGGGCGCATGTCATCGTATTTCGAGGCGCTGTCACTTCTAGGGCTGGACTATATCCACGAACCCATCGCGGATATGGATGCCCCGACGCCCCGCCAACTAGTGGAGATACTTCGGTGGATCAGGGAGGGGGCAGGCGTGCCGACGCTGGTGCACTGCGTGGGCGGGATCGGCAGGACGGGGACCGTGATCTCGGCGTGGCTGATTGTGGAGCGCCATATGTCGGCCGGGGACGCTATCGGCCTCGTGAGATCACTCAGGCCCGGGAGCATCCAGAGCTATAATCAGGTGAGATTCCTCTTGGAACTCGAGGAAAATATTGAAAAAATAAGAAAAATGTTATGATAATGAATCACATCATCTGCTTCAGATTCTTAATTATCTCCTGGGTGTACTCCTTGCTGGAGACCGGCGTCACTCCCTTTATCCTGGCCATATCGTAGGTCAGCTTCTTCGCGTCGTTGAGTGTCTTGAATATCGCCGCCTCGATCAGGTCGGCCTTGTCCTTCTTGCCCATGTAGCGGAGCATGAGCGTAGCGGTTAACATCAGCGCCGTCGGATTGACCTTCCACTGTCCGGCGTACTTGGGCGCGGATCCGTGGACGGCCTCGAACAGCGCATATTTGTCACCTATGTTGCTCGAGGGCGCCACGCCCAGGCCTCCTATGAGGCCGGACGCGAGGTCGGATTCTATATCACCGAACATGTTGGTCATAAGCAGCATGTCGTACTCCTGTGGCTTCAGCACCAGCTGCATCGCCATGTTGTCGACTATCCTGTCCTCGAACTGAATGTCCGGGTACTTCTTGGAGACCTCGGTGGCGACCTTGAGCCACAGGCCGTTCGTGTTCTTCAGTATATTGGCCTTGTGGACTACGGTCACCTTCTTCCTACCGTACTTCCTGGCATACTCAAAAGCGAACCTAGCAACCCTTTCCGAGTTCTTCCTGGTGACGAGGCTTATGGACTCCGCGGCGTCCGCGTTATCGACGTTGGCGCTGTTCGGTATGAAGTGTTCGATGCCGGAGTACAGCTCCTCTGTGGCCTCCCTGACTATCACGAGGTCGATGTTCTTGAACCTCGGCACGTCCTCATAGAGCCACGGAACCGGTAGGGACTTCGCTGGCCTCACCACGGCATATGTGTCCAGCAGTATCCTGAGCGCCACGTTGAGGCTCCTGTATCCTCCTCCTATGGGGGTGGTCAGGGGACCCTTCAACGCGATCGGCGTCTTCAATATCTCATCGACGGCCCACTTGGGGAGCGGCTCACCGTATTTGGCAATTGCCGGCTCGCCTATCTCCACGACATTCCACTCAATTCCGGCGTTCGCCGCATCGACGAGCTGCCTCGTCAGCTCGGCGAGTTCGGATCCCGTTCCATCTCCCGGTATAAGGGTAACCTTCTCAGCCAACTCGCCAAGGCTCCCAGAGCGGGCCTAAATATATTTACCGATGCGCGCCGAGATCGAGCGGATTGGTCAACGTCAGGATCTCCACCGATGTCGCGGAAAAATTCCCGGGCCTGCAGGTACGCGCGTTGTACGTGGATGGGGTCCGCGTGGATCCGGTCGACGAACGGCTGGAGTCATTTAAGGTTGAGGTCTACAGGAGGATCAGGGAATCGCGCTCGCCGGAGAGCCTGAGGGATGATCCGCTCTTCAGGGCCTACAGGGATTTCTTCTGGAGCCTGGGTATAGATCCGACGAAGACGAGGCCGGCGAGCGAGGCGCTGGTGAGGAGGATAGTTCAGGGCAGGGACCTCCCCAGGATCAACACTCTGGTGGATTCATATAATATCGCATCGGCTCTGAGCGGAATTCCCATCGCGGCGTTCGACGCCGACAGGTTGAGCGGGGAGGAACTACGCATGCGGTTCTCCGTGCCGGGCGAGGGATTCGTCGGAATAGGTATGGATACCCCTAGGGAGCTGACCGGAAGGGAGATAGTGATGGAGGATGGGGAGGGGCCGGTGGCGATATATCCATACAGGGATGCTGACCGCACCAAAGTCACGGACTCCACCAGGAGGGTCATCCTCGTCGTGTGCGGGGCCCCGGGCGTGCCATCCAGCGCGCTCGACCTTGCGGAGGAGCTCCTGAGGAATGTGATCGGCGGCTATTCCTTAACGAAGTAGTAGCGCGGCCAGCTGGGCCAGCTACCCGGGACCTTCTGGATAGTCCGGTCGAATCCCACGCGCACGCGATCGCCTATCCTGAGCTGATCCGGCGATGCCACGTCAGGAATCATGCCGGGTATCTTGGGCCCCTCGTCGAGCTTCACCACGGCAACGGCGTACGGCTCCTTCCCCTCCAGGAGCACGGTCGGCACGTGCACTATCGTGAACGTCTCCACGGTCCCTCTGCCGCTTAGCTGTACCCACTCGATGTCCCTCGAATAGCAGTTAGGGCACACGGGGCGCGGCGGCACCATGATCCGGCCGCACCTCCGGCACCGGGCTCCCATCAGCTTGCCCTCGCCCACGAATTTGTAGAAGTTCTCCACCGAGAATTCGGGCTCGTCTGCCGACATCCGCATCACCTCTCTATCACGAACACGTTATGCGAGGCGCCGGAACCGCCCATGTTGTGCGTGACCCCGACCTCGGCATCCTTCACCTGCCTTCTACCGGCGCTTCCGGTCAGCTGAAGCCATATCTCATACATCTGGCCCACGCCGGTGGCGCCCACGGGATGGCCCTTGGCCTTCAGGCCGCCGCTCACGTTGACCGGTATCTTGGAGTCATAGTATGTGAGGCCCTCGTCTATGAGCTTGTAGCCTTCCCCCCTCTTGGCGATCCCGAGCGCCTCGTAGAGCAGGATCTCAGCTATCGTGAAACAATCGTGTACTTCGAAGAGGTCGGCGTCCCCCGCGCCTATGCCGGCCATCCTGTACGCCGCCTCGGACGCCCTTCTGGCGCCCTCGAGCCAAGTTACGTCCTCCCTCTCGTAGACCCCCAGATAGTCCGTGCTGTGTCCGAACCCGGTTATGTATACCGGTGTATCCGTGTATTTCTTGGCGAGCTCCGGCTTCGTTATTATGGCAACCGATGCCCCATCGGTTATGGGGCTGCAGTCGTAGAGCTTGAGCGGCCATGCGACCGGCCTAGCGTTCAGCGCCTGCTCGAGGGTTATCTCCTGTGGGTACTGCGCCTTGGGGTTCATTGAGGCGTGTTTGTGGTTCTTCACGGCGACCTTCGCTAAGTGCTCCTCCCTCGCGCCGTACTTGGACATATAGGCGGTGGCCATCAGCGCGAAGAGCCCCGGAAACGTGAGCCCGTTCCATATCTCCATGTGGAAGTCCCCGGCCTCCCCGAGGTAGAGCGTGACCTCGCCGGTGCCCCTGTTCCTCATCTTCTCGACGCCGGCCACTAAGACCGTATCATACATACCGGACATCACACCTGTGAGCGCGATCCTCATCGCGGTGGACCCCGAGGCGCACGCGCTCTCCACCCTAGCTGCATGGGTGTAGGGCAGGCCGGCGTAGTCAGCCGCCCAGGAGCCCGAGTGCGCCTGGTATTCGTACTCACTCCCCATCTGCCCGATGAAGACCGCGTTGACGTCCCTCTTGGGATCCAGATTCCTAGCGCCATGCAGCGCCTCGGAGAACGCCTCGGCGAACAGCTCCTTCGCGCCCTTGCCGTCGTGCTTACCGTACTTGGTGGAGCCCGCCGAGACTATTGCGGCCAGAGGTTTGCCGTGCATCACTCGACGGGCCCAACGCCTTGATAAAAGCTTTAGCCAATTAACTTCGCCATAACGCGCAGGACCAAGTCCCTTCCCGTCACTATGCCGACGAGCCTGGCCGCGTCCAGCACGAGCAACGATCCCACGTCCCTCGATGACATCAGCCTCGCGGCATCCTCGGAACTCGCCGACGGATCTACCGAGAGGGGATCGGCGGTCATCGCCGGAAGCAGTGGATCCCCGAGGCCCAAACGGCCCCCGGCGATCGTGGACACCAAGTCCCTCATCGATACCATACCCATCACGGCGCCGTTCGACACCACCGGGAGGTGCCTGAAGTTCCCTGATATCATCTCGGCGAGCGCGTCCCGCGCTGTGGCCGTTGGCTCGACGACCCTCGGATCGAGCGTCATTATCTCGTGGACTCTCCTGCGGAAGCTCATCCCGACCATGAGCCTCACGAGGCCCTCCTCCGTCACCATGTCCTCGGCCAAGCCATTATTTGTGACTAGCACGGACCCCGTATACATCTTGGACATCAGCCCGACAGCGTCCGCGACCGATGCCCCCTCGTCGAGCGCTAATGGTGGGGAGGTGGCCGCTTCCTCCACGCTAACCGAGCGCCACGACTCGCCGCGCTCCAGCATCGCCTTCGCGACGTCCCTCATCGATATTATAGCGCTCGCGATTCCCTTGGATCCCACGGGAAGGTGGCGGGCCCTCCTGTGCGCCATTACGTCGGCCACCGCCGCGAGGGAATCCGAGGGCAGAACCCAATAGAGGTTCCTGAACTCCAGTGCGCGGAGAGGGGTCGAGAGGACGCGCTCCGGTGGCAACATCCTACGCCGCACTTATGGATACCCGTAATTAAAAAAGATTGAGCGCTATGAGTTGCTATGGAAATAACGCGGATCGACCGTCACCGCTGAAGCTCGTGGGCTCGCTGTCCCCGGAGCGCGGGACGCCTGTAAACACGCTCAGGTATAGTGAACTACCCATCCTAACGGGTGGGGCTTCCCGGTTCGTGGACGCGCTTACGATCACGTGGGGGATATGTGATAGGTATTCCGCCGTGCTAATGGTGGAGGCGCGGTCATCCCCGGGCGTCTCACTGCGTCCCACAGGAAAAGCCCCACCCATCCTTATCATTAATGGCCAAGGCATCAATTAATGTCCAGAAATGTTAAGACCGGCTATAGAAACCCCTCCTGACATACTCTCCTCGCTAAAGCGACGGAGGCTCTACTTTTGCTTCCCGTTACTCCCTCATCCCTCGCGGTCGGGGAGCGTTTCGCAGGGCCTCCATTCTTGAGTTTCGAGGTCGTTCCCGCCCTGAACGTTGCC
>Ga0080003_1000730_pt1 | contig 20184 bp, 16 predicted proteins | sample JossMetagenome_FD_69206 | JGI IMG/M metagenome (GOLD analysis project Ga0080003, IMG submission 69206) | Hot spring microbial communities from Joseph's Coat, Yellowstone National Park, USA - JC2_E (SPADES assembly) (version 2) | ecosystem: Environmental > Aquatic > Thermal springs > Hot (42-90C)...
GCTGTCTTTTTCTTTTGTGAGCATACTTAAGGAATTGACAGCCGCGCTATAAATAATTATTCAACACAGCAATATTAATGCAAACATTTAACTATAACATACCCCGCATTGAAGGAGTTAAAGGTAGAGATGTAGTTGATATTGGAGGTAGTATAGGGGATACTGCGATATTCTACAAAATAAATGGGGCTAGAAATATAATAAGTCTAGAACCGCTTAGTCTGCCTTATAATTTGGCAAAAATACATATCAGATTAAACGGTATAACTGGTGTAAACTTTATTAGAGGTGCTTTGCTAGCGGAAAAGCAGAATGTAAACGTTCCACGATGTTATCCACTCTATGGCTCCGGCGGATTTTCTATCCAAAGCAAAAGTTTCAATGATAATGAAGAAGTCCCTACATACACTTTATCCGAGATAATGCCAGAAGATCCATATATCTTAAAAATGGATTGTGAAGGATGCGAATATAACATTATATTAAAAGACTATGATACAATAAGAAAATTTAACGTAATAGTTGTTGAGACCCATGAGTATATTACACATATCTCACATAAAGTTCTACTTGATAAATTAAACGCTGATTATAATTGTAATATTTACGAGATTGAGGGAATTCCTATAATTAAATGTTTTAGCAAAAGGTGATTTAAGATGAAACTTAAGGAACTAAGTAATAATATAATGGACAGTGTCAAGATAGATTTAAATTCTATTTATCATAATTTTCAGTATCATCATTCTAGTTATCAATATATGTTGATCTAGGAAGAAGTATAAGGAGATTTATCATATATAACCTAAACCAGTAATAGTTTAATACAATAAACTATATTATCTGGTAGGTGTAGTACATTATAATGAAGTCTAAGAAGGTAGCGTTAATCAGCGGAATCACCGGGCAAGACGGAGCGTATTTAGCAAAACTTCTTTTAGATAAAGATTACGAAGTTTACGGTATTTTCAGAAGAGTCAGCTCACCAAATTTTTGGAGACTACAAACTTTAGGTATTGAAAGTAAAGTGAACTTGATACCAGCAGACATTACAGACTTCTCATCAATTTTAGAGGCTATTAAATTCACTTCACCAGATGAAGTATACCATTTAGCTGCACAGAGTTTCGTGGGGTCTAGCTTTGAATCACCTATTGCTACAGCCCAAATTACCGGGGTTTCGACTCTTAATTTACTTGAAGCTATAAGACAAATAAACCCTACAATTAAATTCTATTTTGCCGCTACAAGCGAACTTTACGGTAATACAAAATATGACGAAAAAATTAATGAGGAAACGCCGTTTAATCCTGCAAGCCCATACGCTGTAGCTAAGCTGTACAGTTATTGGATAACGAAAGTTTACAAAGAAAGCTATAAGATCTTTGCAGCGAACGGAATCCTCTTTAACCACGAGTCAGAACTTAGGGGGTTGGAATTCGTGACCAGAAAAATAAGTAACGGAGTGGCCAGGATATATTTAGGACTATCTAATGAACTGAGACTTGGAAATTTAGAGGCTAGAAGAGACTGGGGTTATGCACCGGAATACGTAGAAGCTATGTGGATGATGTTACAACAAGACAAGTCAGAGGATTTCGTAATAGCTACTGGTGAAAGTCATTCTGTAAGGGAGTTTGTAGAAGAGGCTTTTAATTACGTAGGGTTGGACAGGACTAAGTACGTAAAAATAGACAAGAGGTACTTCAGACCTCTAGATGTAAATGAGTTAGTAGGTGATTACTCAAAGGCTAAGCAAAAACTTGGCTGGGAGCCGAAAACTAAGTTTAAAGAGCTTGTGGGAAAGATGGTAGAGGCTGATATCGAGAGGTGGAGAAAATGGTTGAAAGGGGAGAGAATTCCGTTTGATGCTCCTTACTATGACGAGAACTCGTTAAATATCATCACAAGAGGGTTGAGAGTTTGATCCCGGTCTATAAACCCGAAATTGGAAAGGAAGAAGAGGAAGAAGTACTGAAAGTGATAAGGTCTGGTTGGATAGGTTCTGCTAGCCCAGCAATTAGGGAGTTTGAGGAGAAGTTTTCAGCTTATATAGGTAGAAAGTATGGTGTAGCTACGAGCAACGGAACAACAGCGTTACATTTAGCGGTAACAGCTTTAGGGATTAAAGATGGAGATGAGGTAATAGCACCTGACTTGACTTTTATCTCTCCAGTTAATGTAATACTTTATAATAGGGCGAGACCAGTGATAGTTGACGTTGAGGAAGAGAATTGGGGTCTAGACCCAGAAAAGGTTAGAAAAGCGATAACTAACAAGACTAAGGCGATCATCGTAGTTCACCTTTACGGCAATCCAGCTAAGGTCTCTGAACTAAAAGAGATAGCTGAGGAGAAAGGAATTTACCTAATTGAGGATTGTGCAGAGGCTCATGGTGCTGAATATGAAGGAAAGAAGGTTGGGAATTTTGGAAGCATGGCTTGCTTCTCTTTTTACGCTAATAAGGTGATAACTACTGGAGAGGGAGGTATGTGTCTTACTGATGATAAAGAACTTTATGAAAAAATGCAGATCTTAAGAGACCACGGTATGACTAAGGAAAAGAGGTATTGGCATGAGGTTGTAGGATACAATTATAGAATGACCGGCTTACAAGCTGCATTAGGGTTGGCACAGTTAAAGAAGATAGATAAGTTTATTGAAAAGAAAAGGAAAATTGCTAGGCATTACCAAGAGTTTCTTGAGGGTATAGTTAGTGTGCAGAGAGATCCGCCTAAAGGGAAATCAATATTCTGGCTTTTTTCCATACTTACCGAAAAGAGGGGTGAACTAGCTGAATATTTAGCTAAAAATGGAGTAGAGACTAGGAAGTTCTTTTACCCAGTTCACGAGATGCCTCCATACAGAGACTTCGCTAAATATGATTATAATGTATCAGAAAATTTGCATAAATTTGGATTAAACTTACCTAGCAGTCATTCATTAACTGCAAAAGACATTAGGTTTATTAGTGAAAAAATAGTCGAATTCCTTCAAAGTGCTGTTTTATGAGTAATTATGAAAAGATTAAAACTAAAGCTATCTACATTACTACGCATTCAATGGCTAATAGGGGAGTAGTAAGGTATGTGTATAGTATATTTGATAAATGCAATTTTGAAGAAAAAAAGGTTCTTTACGTAGACGCAATGCCAACTATATTATGGATTAGAAATGTTTTAAAAAGTTTGAAAGAAAATATAGATGATAATAGCTTAAACATAATTTTTATAAGGAGTGCTCCAATTCTTGATTCTTTAGGTCCCATTTTATTTAAATTATTTTTTAATAGAAAAGTGATATTAATTGCTCCTTTATTTCATCTAAATCCGGTAAGTTTAAGAAAAAATAGGTATAATAAACATGCATTTATTTTTTCTTTAATGCAAAGAAGCGGTGCATTTCTAGAGATATTGTTCGCAGATATTTTTCTTACTGAAAGCACTTATATCGAGAAATATATACGAAGATTTAGGAAAAAATCTCATGTAATAGTCAAACAGTTAGGTATTGAAAAGAAATATATACCAGATTTGCAACAAATCTTAACTACATCTAAGGATATTGATTTTCTTTACGTAGGAGGTCTAGATATATTAAAAGGTGTTAAGGATATTCTTGAGGCATTTAAACCTATTAGTAAAAATTACTCATTAGTCTTAGCGGGTTATGGTGACAAGGAATGGATAAAAAAATTTATCGAAAAAGAAGATATTAAAAATGTTAATATCTACACTAATATATCTGAGAACGAGAAATTTAAATTATATCTTAGATCAAAAGTTTATGTATTTCCTTCAGTGGCAGATGGAATACCTATAACATTTCATGAAGCATGGGCTTATGGTAATTTAGTAGTAGCTTATATGCTACCTACATATGTTGACGTAAGGGATAGAATTTTTGGAGTTCCGCAATTAGACATTGGAATCTTGCGAGAAAAAATGGTTTTTGCCTTATTTAACTATGATAAATATAAAGATTTAATAATAAGTAATTACTGGTATGCTATGAAAAATTCTAATTCAGATGAAAATATACATGATATATGTAATAAGATCTTACATTTTTAAATCAACATATTTGAGTTTTTATTATCCGCGATTATTTCTATGAAAATAGTTCTTTTATTCTTTGTATATAATCTAGATCGAAATATTGTGACGATTCCACTAACTGGTCTATATCTAAATCATAAATTAAATGTTTATTAGCATTAGATATTCTAACTCTATGAGTATAGTAATTCCTTATTTCGGAGTCATTAAGTTTAAAATACGACTTTATAGTCTTTAATGAATGTTGAGGTCCATAAGATTCAGATATTATAAAGTTATTATCAATAATTAGCTCCTCATCATATATTATTGATTTAATGATTGGGTATATAGAAGTTAGGGAAATAGTATTTTCCTTGATTTCTATTTTTGAGTTTACAGTCTTAGGATATCTTATATAAAACGGTACCCTTAATAATTCGTCACTTAAGTAGAATCCATGATAAACCCTATTATATTCTCCAATATGATTTCCGTGATCAGATGTGACTATGATTAATGTATCATCCACATTCACCTTTTTATTTAATTCGGATATTATATTTAATACACAATTAACGGCATTATCTGCGTGCAAACCATAGTATTGTTTATAGTGCTTTACTATAGAATTTTCTGCTGAACCAAAAAATATTGATCTTAGAAAATTGTAATCATATTTTCCATAAACATCTTTTCCTATTACTTCCTTGGAATATGGTTCATGTGCTTCCATTATGTTTATGAAAAGGAAAAACCTATCATCAAATTTAATCTGGCGTAATTTTTTAAGTATTAGGTTACACCCTTTATGTAAGATCTTTGACCTATAATAAAGGTAATTTCTCAGAGAATTATTGGATAATTTATATTTAATTATCAGATTTACCTCGTCTAATTTCCTCTCTTTTATGATGTCGCTTAATAGTTTAATCCTAGATTTATAACGAGTGTATTTATCAATAATATCCATCAGCTTGCCATCGATTATTGTAAGTGGAGGGAAGGTAACTAAATAATTTGAGTGAAAAGTAAAACCAAATGTGGGCGTTATGAACGCATTAGCAGAAATTCCTATGGTCCTATAGTTTTCATCCTCGAGTAATGAGATAAGATTATCAAATTTATTCATAGCGAGCTTACCTAATTTAGCGTAATCTTCAACCATATCATTTACTCCATAATACTCATGAACTCCGTGAAAATATGGGTAAAGCCCAGTAAACATACTTATATGAGCTGGTAGTGTCCAAGGAGATGGCGTAAAGGCATTATCAATTTTATTAAAGCCAATTTCGAGAAGTTTATCTAGTTTTAAAGAGTAATCCTTTCTTAAAGTATCAGTTACTATCAAAACGATATTAGGTTTCATTATTTTCATTGTATTTTAGTATTATAGTAGCTAAAAAGCTTTATGCCTATCATAAGAAATCAAAGCTGAAAATATAAAGTAGATCTAAACAAAGTTTTGATCAAATGCAAAATGAGAGATAATATTATACTTGGAAAAGTTTTTGGTTATCTTTTTCTAAGTCTCCTAACAAGCCATACTTTATGGCCCTAAAAATCCATTTAGCGCTCTTTCTATACCCAAGAACTTCACACATGATAAGCAGATCTTCTACAATCATTTTCCAAAAACTAGGATATATCCTTCTTCTCAACCATAAGTATATATCATTACGTAATATGAGATAATACCTTAGGAAATTGGAGTAATACCCATACTGTTTGTACTTTTCACGATCTTTATCATTTCTATGTAACATGAGCATTAGAGCTAACAGTAATTTCCCGCATAGCCTCGAATAATATTTTGACCTTTCTCCTGGCTTATGTAAGATCATTCTCTCCTTATATGCTAGAGGTAAATATCCAAATTTTTCAGCCCTATAAGTGTATTCAAAATCTAATCTATCAAGAAATAAACTCTCTAAGAAAGGTTGTTTTAACGCATAATCTACGTTCAATATCATACCGCTATTAACTATCTTCCTAGCTATGTAAAAGTTAGAGTTTGGAATTTCTTTGTCTATTAGAGCGTTGTCTATATTCACACTCAATATTACTGACAGTGGACCTTCCTTTTCTTTTAGCTCTTTAGCTTCTCTCATAACCTTACCGGGAGCAAAATTATCAAGAATAGTTGTGTCTTGATCCAAAAAAATTACATAATCTTCTCTCAGTTCTTTAGCGACCTCTATTGCTTTATTATATGCCTTTCCGAGGCCATAATTCTTATCAAAAGGAATAAAGTAGTCTGACAAAAGTTGCACTTTATTTAGTGATCTTTTAGTAGAATGATTATCTATAACAAGAATCTTTACTCTCTCCTCTTTTTCTCTAATTTTCTTTATCATATCAGCAACAAAGTCTTCTTCAGGATTATAAGTTACGATTGTAATTAACATCACAGATAAAAGTTTAAAAGAAGTTTTAAATATTTCTACTGGAACAGCACTCCACAAGTATAATGCTTCACTCTCCTGGGTTTTGACCATAAATTTTTACATACAAGCGCTATAACATTACAACGTTGGCCTTTGACTCTTTAACGCTTATATTTTTCTCAATAAAATAAATCTCTGCTGAAACAGAGTCATGGTATCCGTTCTCTCTTCTCAGTGGTCAAAACCATATTATATAAAAAATTTATATTGGGGATTTAATAAAGAGGTCTTAATGCTAGAGCTGAATAAGATCAGCGTTATTAAATTTTTTTATTATTTGATACCTTTATTCTTAGACGCTGTGTTATTATCTACTTATCTTCAAGGTGGGATAATTTATTGGCTAGATTCAAACTTTCCGTTTAATCCAATAATATGGCTTAATAAAATATTTTTAGATTATTGGAATGATCCTTTCTTCCCTGGTGCTCCTTATGCATATTCTCAAGGTTCTCTGTTTATAGGTTTATTCGTTTATTTATTTTATGATATTTTTCATTTATCAATGTATATTTCTGAATTTTTATATCTTTTAATATTTTTATTTCTATCGCAAATAGGTTTTATAAAACTATTAGGCATAATTGAAAAAATATTTGATAAAAAGATAGACAAATATACTTATATTGGGGCTCTTGCAGGAGGGTTTTTATATACCTGGGGTTTTTATGCATATTATCCTCCAATTTTAGGTGTAAACTATCCCTTCTTCATCTTTTATTCGCTTTTTCCTTTATTTTTATATTTTAGTATAAAATATGTTTTTATGGATAAAGATTACATTACATTCTCCTTATTTTCAATTTATTTAATATTATTTAGTGGTACTCAATTTTTTGCATTTCCATTCCTATTATGGGCTATTGTTATATATGTAATAATAATGTTATCTTTATGGAAATTAAGCACAAAGGTTACTTTAGTAAAACTTATGAGTAGAAACGCTATAATATTTTTACTTAGCATAATTGCCGGTCTAGAACAATTATATCAAACTATAAATGCATCAATAGGTGCATACAATTTTGGTACTCATCAAAAATTTTTAGGTACGCCTGTAGTTATCTCGGAGACCTTGTCTACTTATGAGAGTTATCATATACAAACAGTATTTTCTTTATTTTCAAATTATGATTTCATAGGTCTTTTAGTATTTGTATTATTAGTTATATTTGTTTTTAGAATTGGGAAGGATAAAATTAGTAAGTTCCTCCTGTCAATATTATTTCTGTTTATATTTGTTGGAGGATTGCTAACTGGAATAATAAACGTTATTCCATTGTACTCATTATCTTCAACACCTATCGGATTTGTAGCTATTGGATTCATGTATAGCATACAATTTATTTTCTCTGGTTTCGTATTATCATTTGCAAGTAGCCTTATATTTTCATACATTATTCCTTGGGCAGTCCAGTTCATAAATTCTAATTATAAAAAAATATTAACTATAATAGTCATATTGCTTATATTATCGTCTTACATTTACTCTTTTAGGATCGGAGAATATCATGCAGATATTAGGGCTTTTAATCTACCAGTAAACGCTACAAACATCTTTTATCCTCCGTCTGAGTTAGTTAATACCGGCAATTATCTCAGTTCTCATGCTGCTTATTACAATATAGTAGAATTCCCTCAACAATACGCTTTTGGCATGTATGATGATAACGGAACTAAGGCGGTCTGGTATACAATGTACCCACTTTCAGATTACATATACGGAACCGTAATAAACTCTCCTGCAGTAAACATTGTATATCCTTTATATGAATATTTTCCTAGTTGTAATTTCAAAAACATAACAAATTACTTCGTTCTATTAGGTGCTAAATATATCGTTCTTAACAAGCAAGAATATCCTGGTCCTGGAGTACCGTTAGGTTACGCAGGAGGCTATCCTTGGAATTATACGAAGTTCATTGATGCGCTATCGAGAGCTCCAAATATCACCATGATAATGGATAATAATTATTATAACTTGTATGAAATAAATCCGAATGTAAGCCTTATATACGCTTCAGAAGGGATAGTGCAAAATATCAGTTCCGAACAATTATTCTTCCTTTATGCAAATAATATTTTGCAAGCTCAAAAACAGAGCGTAATAGATGGTTATGGAGCAATTAATATTACTAATATATCTGGAGTGAGTATCAAGGTGTTATCTCAGGAGAACAATGTAAAATACGAGATCGTGGTTAATGCGTCAAAACCTTTTTATCTAGTCTTTGACGAAGGCTATAGTCCGCTTTGGGTATTAAAAATTGAAGGGAAAACAGACACTCATCATTATATAGCCAACGATTATGCCAATGCCTGGCTAATGCCTTCGGGTAATTACGTTGCCAAAATTGAGCTTGATACTGTTTCAATGACTCATTTAATGTGGGTAGTTACATTGCTTCCTTTGCCTTTGCTTCCTTTAGTGTATTTTATTCAACTACAAAGGAGGAGAGCTAAACGAGTAATAAGGTAGCCGTTCTAGTAAATATTGAATCCATAATACATGAATGGCGTGGCGGAGGTGTAGAAATAGAAAGAGCTATTATTTCTAGGCTAGCTAATAGGGATGAGATCTTAATAGTACCTAAGATAGATACATTAATCTCTAAAAATATGGATTTAGTGGAAAAAATCATTAAAGAAAATAAATTATCTAACATTTTATTTTTAGACGATAATAGTACCCATCCTAAAATACTTTTGAAGACTACCTTAAATGAACTGAAGAGGAGAAATGTGAAGTATGTTTTAGATCTTAATTACTGGCCTTTAAGTTATATGCAACTTAATTTGTATAAAAAGAATTCACTACCATTCCTTTATCTTTTAGGGGAGGCTTATTATTACAGTAAAGGACTAGGATCTAAAATGGGAGTAATGTTACAAGGCGTTGGCTTAAACGAAAATATATTAGGTGTTCCCAAGGTAATGTTGAGATATATAAAAAATAGAGAGGCATTACCCATAGATGTTTTCATTAATAATAGAAATAAAATAATATATTTTGTTTATAAAGGTTTAAGAGAACGCGTTATTTCAATCTTCTTAAAGTATTCGCGTGCTATTAATCGTATATACGGAATTTCTTATGGGCAGCTTAAAGTATTGCACCTTCATGATATCAATAAATCGTATGTTATAGAACCTGCTATACCTGATTCTGTTTCCAATTTGAGAGGATTGAAGTTTAAGAAGAGAGATTACTTAGTGTTTTACGCAAGATTAATTCCCCTAAAAGGTATACTGGAAATTCCTTTCATAATGAAAAGGCTTATTGAATTAACTAATCTAAAGGAGATCAAAATATATGTTATGGGGAAATTTCCGAATACCGATCTAAAAAATATTTTCTTAAAAACAGTTCAAGATCTAAAACTTGAAGATAATGTCGTTTACAAGGGATTTTTTTATGGAGAGGAGTTGTACAAAATTATTGCTCAGGCAAAATGTACTTTATATCCTTCACATGAGGATTCGTTCTCCCTAGCGATTTTGGAGTCAGTAGCATTAAGAACTCCTGTTGTGGCTTACGATCTTTTACCTTTAAAATCCGTTTATGGAAATCTACCAAGCGTAGTCTTAGTAAAAGAATTCGACATTAACGAAATGGCATTACAAGTCAGTAGAATTTTGAGATTGAATGAAGATAAATATAATGAAATAGTTTACAGTAAATCTGTTGATAATTTTATTGAGAAGCATAGCAATTGGGATGATGTTGTTAATAAACTATATAACGACTTACTAAGAACAGCTAAAATTAGATAGATGACTTATCTGATCTATTAATTCTCCTAGTATAAACTTAGTAAATTTTTATAAATTTAAGATAATCTAGATTAAAACTCATTAATGCATAAAAACTTTAGTAATTCTAGGTTAGTTCTTGTTTTCTTCTCAAATAGCCAGTAGGGGCTATAGTAAGTAATTATTTATTGGAATCAGTAAGTAAATCAGATCTTTGTAGTTATACTACGAATTATTTTTGCTCAAGACTTAGCAATTTACCATTTGAGGAACTTATTACGCTTTGACCTTTCAAAAGTAAGCTCAAAATTTTCATTATTAATATATATAACATTTTCAGCTAAGTTTTCTCCTTAAAAGCGTAAAGTTTACCTAGAATTAGTCCTTTATTATATTGAGTATTCCATAATTCTGGTTTAGTCACCTTTACTTTAAACCCTGCGTTCTCCAATTTTCTTTTTAGTAAAGAATATCCATAATGATATTCCATTGCGATCTGGTCGAAATATTCTAATATGGAATTGCCCTCGTTTAATATGATATCGTATTCACACCCTTCGCAATCGAGCTTTAATACGCTTCCTTTCTCTACTTGAAATTTTTTTATTATACTCTTCAATGAGTATGAAGAAATAGTATAACCGTTATTTGAATTTATCAGTGGTGTCGGTCCGCCACCTAACTTTGAATCCACAGCCACATTTCCATCAATTCCACACGCTGCATTAATAATCTGAATACTCGTAAAGTTATTGAGTTTCATGTTTTCTTCCGCAATTTTAGCTACTTTTGGATATGCTTCTAATGCAATAACTCTTTTGGCTCCCTTTAACAAGAAGTAAATAGCAGAATCTCCTATCGCGGCTCCGCAATCGATCACTGTTTTATTTTTTACGTTTAAATCTTGATATTCTTCCTTAACATAAACTCCAATAACGTCACCCGCTGTATAATCCTTGAAAATTATCTCATCAGTACCATAAATTACTTTAATAGTATTTTCATCTATGCCTATAATATTAATTTCCTTACCTTTTTTCCGAGCTAAATAAAGAAAGGCATAATAAGAGGCAATTTTATAACCTTTCCCTGTCACTACAACTTTATCTCCATTTTTTAGTTTAGCGGTAAATGGGTAATGTCTTAATGATGATTTAAGGGCTACAATTAGTGGATTTTTGTATGCTTTTTTATATAAAGTAAGTAATGTGTATGGATATCTATTGAAATAACTTAATAGTATCTCTTTGAATGACGCATAGTTAGTCATTATAAAGAAATAAAAAGCAGAGCATATTATATTTTTTGTGCTAAGATCTACAGTAATCGTTACAGCGCACAAGAGGAAGGCGTTTATAAAAGATGCTATTAAGTCCATAATGGAAAATTCATTAAGCCCAACAGAGATTGTAGTAGTGAAGAATTTCAATGACAGCGAGATTGACTCTTTTTTAGGGGCGTATCATATAAAGAATATTTACACAGACGATGAAACGTTAGGCGGAAAGATTTCATTGGGTATATCTCAGAGTTCGGGCGATATAATATTCTTTTTAGAAGATGATGATTTATTTAGTAAGGATAAAATTAGGGAAGTCATTTATAAATTCAGTGAATATGACATAGGATTTTATCACAATGCTCAAGAGATATTTTCTGATAAAGCAATAGGTTCCTATTCTTCTACAGCTAACCAGAGATCTGTATATTACAGTGATATTGACTCACTAAAATTGAAAAAGCTTCTGTTCAAGTTTAAAGCTGGATTTAATGTAAGTTCCATTGTAATTAATAGAGATCTAGCAATGAGGTGCATTGACCTATTGAGAAACGTTAAGATAACTGTTGATACATTTCTATTATTCTGTTCTATAGAAAATAAGCTACCTGTCATGATAGATTTTAGAAGGTTAACTCATTATAGAGTTCTTACGAACCAAAGCGGCAATATGGAGGTAAATATATCATTGTTTAAGATGCAATATGAGGACGCATTATATTTTAAACGAATATTTAATAGTAAAGTTTTGAAAGATTCTATTGAAATGTCAGTTATTCAGCGTGGGCTAATATATAAGATGCTTTCTAAAGAAATTAGTAAAGGAGAAGCCTTAATTGACGTGATAAAGAATTTAAAATATTCTTTTAAATACCCAAATAAGTGGAATTTTTTCCTTCAAGGACTCTCTTTGATATCGGTTTTCTCAGTAGAGAAAAGTAGAAGCTTCTATCTTAAAAAAGTGCATAGTAATTCAATGCTTTCCGTATAGTCATAGTTTATCCAAGATAGATAGCAATAGTTTAGTTTGATTTTCTATAGAAAATTCTTCAGCTCTTTTTCGGCTTTTTATGTTAACGTCCTCTGAGTAACCTTCACTATAAACTTTCACTGTTAAACGATAAAATTCTTCTTCATCTGATGCTAACCACCCAGTTCCCCCATCTATTATATACTCAGACGGCCCACCAGAATATCTAAAAGCAATAACTGGCGTCCCAGAGGCCATAGACTCGACCGGTATGTAACCAAAATATTCAAAGTCTACTGGATACAGCGTAGCTAACGCCGAAGAATAGAGATCTCTTAATTCTTCATCATTAACTTTCTCCAAATATTCTGCATTAGGTATTTTATATCCTATAACCTTCATCTTTACTTTTTCAGCAAGTTTACTTAACAGCTCAGTGTGGGAGGGATAATCTCTCTTTAAAATTGCTAACACGAACTTTTCTTTATTCTTGGAAGGCTTAAAGAAATCTGTATCTAATGGTGGATAAACTACTGAGCTAGGAGGCCTGTTGTAAAATAAAGAAACATAAACAGCTGAAGTTTTACTATTCGCTAGTACGATCTTATATTTCCTAACGAAATTCGAAAATCTTATTGTATTATGTAAGAAGAATGGGGACCCTAAAGCAGAAATTAGCTTGTGTTTTCTATAAAATGGTATCCAGAAAAACACGCTAATTAAAACCCCTTGACTCCAATAGACTAAATCGTTTTTAAAATCTGAAAGTGGAACTAAGTCGTCTGTCGCAACAATGAATTTTCCATCATCTTGGATATACTTCTTAAATGGTTTTAGAGGAGAGGAAGAGCCTAGAAGAATTCTAAAGCTAGAAAACATTCCTAAACTTTTACCTAGATTAATGACTTCTATGTTTCCTAGCTTGCTCGTGTCTAGTGAAGTAGATAATGAAACGATTATAGGCTCGTAATTGCTTAACCTTTTTATTCCCTTGGCGAAATTTATTATTGCTCTGCTTGCTCCATCCCTTTCTTTAAGATGGCTTGTAAGTAAAAAGATCTTCACAAAGATTTATTTCTTAACTGCATATATAAACCCTAAGTTCTTTAGGGTGCGCTCAACATTTACTATATAACCGTTTTTACTCAGACTATTTACTATATCCTGGTAATCATTATCCCATTCTATGAGCAGTTCTCTAATTTCCTTAATGTAAGGGGCAATTATTCTCTCACACCCATCGCAATCTATTTTAGCTACATCAAAGGGCCCGTAAAGAGAAACCAATTTTGGCCAACTTATAATATTATCACTATCTTTCACTCCAACGCCTTTATCTACTATGGTAACGTTATTGATTCCGTTAACCTTTAGGTTATCTCTCATCAGTTCAACTTTTCTTTTGTCTATTTCTACTGCTACTACTTCTTTTGCGCCCGTAATAGAAAAGTAAATCGGAGAATCGCCAATACCTGCTCCTATATCTAACACTCTATTTCCTGTAACATTTATCCTCCAATAATCCGAGAAAGAATCTCCCGGATAACTTAATTTCCAACCCTTCAAATAAATTTCCCTTCCTTTAAATTGAAATTTCACACTATCTTCATTGAGCTCAGTGATCCTTATTCCGGCCAACAAAACTACTTCATTAGGTTTTAAGTACAAGACTTGTCCATTTCTTAATTTACATTTTATTTTCTCTCTATGAAAATAAATGTCAAGCATTACTGAATACCAGTTTGTAAAAGTTATACTATACTGGCTTATTAATTCAAGTAATCGTTTAGGTGGAATATACTCCATATTCTTTAAATGGGTTTTTTAAAATATTAAACTTTTAATAGTCATGCGACAAAAGACTCAATAGAGGGTTCTTCGAGTAGCATTATGTTAGGTTAAAGTAGCTCAACATATAAAGAAGATTAAGACTAACAAAAAAGTTTAGGATAGTAAAAAATTACTTAATCTTAGATATACGTTGCAGTGATTATCCAATTACATTAGCAAGTCTCACTTAGCTAACGCTTATTAAGTGGAAATATCTTTTCTGGTGCGGAAATTGAAAAAGAGTTAACGCTATTTAATTTATCGTCTGATTTTAATCTTATCCTACAGCTTTAAATCTCATTTTTTCATTTTATATTATGAGCTTATTACATTACGGAGGCTTAAAGATAGGATGCCTAAATGATATGAGAATACTCAACGTTCATAGTAGGCGAATACGATTTCCTAAAGTTTAAGAATGTACTAGATGCCGGAGCTTTTATAAGGGTCGGACTTTCATAAGGTTTCATGATATTTCATATCAACCCTCGTTTTCATACGCCTTATTTTCCTCGCCGTGCCGTCTACCAGCCGTTATTAAAGTATAACATAAATAAAAGTTATTAATTTACCTCTTTCTCTATTTATTGTGTTGTTTTCAATTCAGATTCCAGCGCTTCACGGTAAGTACTTGAGGGATGTCTTAGAATCCATAAGGGTGCAGACCTTTCAAGACTACCAGGTGGTCGTAGTTAATTCTGGAGGGGATGAAGTCAGCGACCTCATTCGGGAGTATGGGTTTAAGGAAGTGAGGGAAGACGTTAAGCTCCTAGAAGCTAGGTACCTAGCGAACGTAAAGAGCGAAGGCGACTACGCCCTCCTTTTAGACGAGACCAGGCCCTTGAGAAGGGACGCACTGGAACTCCTCTCTAAAGACCCCCATGATATGGTAATAATGGGCGAGAGAGAAATAGGTAAATCCCTCTGGGTCAGGGCTGCCCAATTAGACAAGGACAACATAATGAGTTGCAACACACCCGAAGCTATCAAGGGCTTTGCCTTACCTAGGCTATTTAGGAGGGAATTGTTGACGAGGGCATTTTATAACCTGAAAGATAATTTGGGCCAGACGTTCAAAGAGGTCGTATTCCCGGACCACGAGTTGATCTATTACGAGGCTTCCCGTTTATCTGCCGACGTTTTCGTACTTAATACTGAGTTGATTTACCATTACGGCGACGTTAATTTAAAAGAGATTGTTAGAAAGTATTACCGCTACGGCAAGAGTCTTAAAGTGCTGAGTGGCACTCCTTACGCCTTTCTTACATCGTTATCAAGGAAGAAGAGAAATATCTGCAAAGGCGGAATTCATGGTAGGCTCGTGCTGTACACCCTTTACCTAGTTAGAGGGATCCCCTTCTTAATAGGAAAATTGACGTAAAGTTGCTCAACAATATTTTCTTTTGTACCTATAACTTCAAATAAAAATGAAGAACGTTGTAGAAGCATTTGGTGAACTACTTCGTCCGTAAGGGCATAGTTTACTAATGTTTTTTCCAATTACCTGTTTTTAACGTTATATTTTTAGGGATTACGCTATTAATTATATCACGCTGTTTTGGAGAATATACATTATCAACTAGGCAAAAGTTTTTTGGATTAATTATTTCAATATTTTCTTAAAATATTCTAACAACTCGTGAAATCTAAAAAGGCAAATATGCGACAAGTATTTTATTGATTAACAACATGTCTTTTTTATAAATCTTAATTTAGTAAAGTTATAGGGATTAATGGTAGACAATAGACATTGCTATCCCCGACGCATGGAGGTGATATTGATGAAGATAACCGCCATACGAGGGGGCTTGTTGGTACACATATCCCATTAGAGTATGTGAAGCAGAGGTACTTTGCTGTAACAAGAACTTTAGCGCCAGATAAGGATTACTAAAGCTTGTTAAGCAAGGACTTCCAAAGCTCAGTAGTTCTTTCCCAAGAATATTTCTCAGCAACATTAATCGAGTTCTTCCACCAAGGCTCAGGATCTTTAAGTATCTTGATTGCCGCTTTAACGAGTTCTTCTTTTGCAAGAGTGCAGTTCAACCGCTCTAAGCTTGCTACATTTTCACTTACCTAACCGCCACTGCAGAGCCAAAATTTCTTATGAGCTTAATGTCGCTTTCCACCATAATCTTAACTAGCTCTTTAAATGAGGTCTTAGGGAACCAGCCTAAAATTTTCTTTGCCTTTGTATAATCGGCTAGAAAGTTTTCTGCTTCAAGAGGTCTAAAAAACTCCTTGCTAACTTTGACTAATACGCGCCCTTCATCAGATAACCCAACTTCGTCTAAACCTTCACCTTCCCACCTTATTTTTATATTAATTACTTTAAAGGCCTCGGTTACAAATTCTCTAACTGTATGTGATTCTCCTGTCCCGAGCACAAAGTCATCTGGCTTTTCGTGTTGCAACATCATCCACATACCTTCAACATAATCTTTTGCATAACCCCAGTCTTTTCTAGCATTAAGGTTTCCAAGGACTATAGGTTCGTAAATGCCATTAGCAATTTTAGCCACTCCAAGAGATATTTTTCTGGTTACAAATTCAGGACCTCTGACTTCACTTTCATGGTTAAACAGTATGCCATTAGATCCAAATAGATTATAAGCTTCTCTGTATACCTTTACTGTCCAAAACCCTGCAAGCTTTGATACCGCATAAGGGCTTTGAGGACGGAAAGGAGTATTTTCATTCTGAGGCACCGTTTCTGGCTTTCCAAATAATTCAGAAGTGGCTGCAAAGTATAACCTTGTGTTAGGCGAATAATCTCTGATGGCATTAACTACGTTAAGCGTGCCCCCTATGTTAATATCATAAGTAGATGACGGATTCTCAAAGCTGTAGGCTACAAACGATTGGGCAGCTAAGTGATAAAGTTCGTCGGGTTTCACCTCTGAGACAATTCTGTTTATAAAACTGGTGTCTGTAACGTCTCCTTCGTGCAAATTTATTTGCTTCTTCAATTCATCAGGTAACAGAGAAAGGTTACCGATGCTTTTGGAGGAATTTCTTCTTATTACGCCATGCACTTCATAACCTTTAGACAATAGAAATTGGCTGAGAAAGTAACCGTCCTGGCCAGTTATACCTGTTATAAGAGCTTTCATGCATATTAGTTTTTGCTGCTTGTTTAAATCGATTTCGATTTTGGTAGACGCTTTTAAGATAAATAGACCATCTGATACAAGTTAGAAAAAGACGGTTTGACTTAGAGCTCAAATTTTTCTAGATAGCTTTACTAAAGCTTGTTAAGCAAGGACTTCCAAAGCTCAGTAGTTCTTTCCCAAGAATATTTCTCAGCAACATTAAGCGAGTTCTTCCACCAAGGCTCAGGATCTTTAAGTATCTTGATAGCAGCTTTAATGAGCTCTTCTCTGGTCTTAACCTTGATGCCGTTAAGCCCATCCTCAATAGCGTCAGCAACTCCTGGAACGTTATAGGCTACTGTTGGCGTCCCAGACGCAGAAGCTTCAATTATAGACAATCCAAACCCTTCTGATACCGAAGTGTATACATTTAACCATGAAGAACCAACTATTTCAGCAAGCTTTTCGTCGCTCAATTTTCCAGTAAATATCGCATTGTTTTTGAGTTTTAATTTATGTGAAAGCTCATTCAATCTTTCTATTTCAGGACCTATACCAATAACGTAAAGTTTTGCATTAGGAAGCTCGCTGATTACTTCCTTTAGTAAAAACAAAGCTTCCTCAGGTCTTTTATATTTTCTTATCCCAGCAAAATATACCATAGAGGGATAACTGGTTTTAATTCTAGGCTTAAACAATTCCTTATTAACTCCAGGAGGTATTAATTTTATTTTTCTCTCATCAATTCCTAAATTAATCAAGTCTTCCCTGGATGTGCTTGATATTGTTACAAAAATGGCCCTCTTGTAAATTAATGGGTACAATTTTTCAATTTTAGATAAAATTATTGCAAGCAACGGATTGACCTGTCCTGGCAGAGTTCTAGCATGAAGATGGTAAAACATAACTATGTTATTTTTAGATAATAATGAAGCAGTTGGCCACGGAACAACATGTCCAAGATCATTTATAATGCAATCATATTTTCTTGTTAAAAGATGAAAAGGAAGAACAAGATGGGGTCCAAAGTTAGTTCTGTACCTTAAAACTTTGATGTCGTTAATTAATTCAAAACTTTTGCCTCCTTTAAAACTAGGAGCTATAACTGTTATATCGTAACCTTCTTTAACCAATCTTTTAGAAACTTCGTAAACATATCTCTCTGCACCTCCAGCCCTTGGGTTTTTAATGTCCCTGTGCGCAAGCCAAAGTATCTTCAACGATTTAACTTAGAGGTCAGCAGTATAAAAGTTAATTTACCTTAAAATTTTTTGGAGGAAAGCCTGCACCCTGTTGTATACCCTTGTATTGAGCACAGCCTTAAAAGGTGAATAGTAAAACCTGAGCTTAATCAGAGATAAGGTAAACAACATAATGATCTTGAAGATCTTCTTTGAGATCTTGCTCCCAGCTTCGGTATGCCTCCAGAAAACAGGGACTTCCTTAACCTTAAATCCTTTCTTTATGAACGCAATTAGCAGGTTTATGTCTATCAAAAAGTCGCTCATTACCAGCTCCTCCAGGACCTCTTTTGCTCTATCTGCCTTCATGACCTTTAACCCTGACTGAAGGTCGTTAAATTTTCTCAGCTCAGGGAATAGCACCTTCGTGAGTGCTATGAATGAATCATGGAGAAGGAGCCTTTTTGCTGGCATGTTTTCAAAGATCCTGTTTGAAATTACTAGGTCGTTGTCAACAGCCGCTTTGATCACCTTCTTGAAATCATCTATTGAAACTGGCATGTCTGCATCGATGAACGCTATAATGCTTCCCCTGCTCTTCCTTATCCCTTCAATTAATGCCCCTCCCTTTCCAAGCCTCTTTCCGTAAACGTGCACTTCAAAGCCGTACTTTCTGCAGACATCAGGAGTGTGATCATTGCCATCAAATATCACGATCAACTGCTCTCCCTGGAACTCTCTTTTCAAGTTCATCAGTGTTTGCTCAATTCTGTCCTCTTCATTATATGCAGGGATCACTATTGAGAACACGTGAACTTTTTCTCATGGCTAGTAATAACCTTTTTTGGCCCATTTGTGTTTTTCTTCATCTTTTTCACTAGAGACTCCGTAGCAGTAGATCAAAATTTTTAGCGAAAGATGGAGTTTTGCCGTTTTTGCAAACCATACACAATTATACGATCTAATAATGGTAAAGCGCAATAATATTTTTGAGAAATGGAAAAATCTATAGATCAGTACTCCCGCAAGTATAATGCTTCACTCTTCTGAGGAAATTCATTAGGGGCCTCATCAGTTTTAACGTCTTAGTGTATAAAGAATGAGGCTCAACAGGAAATTAGTAAGGAAATTATATAAACTCTGCTCTAAAGCTCTGAAAGATAACCTTGGGATAAATGTTGGAAGGAATTCAAAACACAAGGATATATAAAGCCTTTGATCTACATCTCGATAAATAATGCATCTGCAGAATCTTTGAAATACACTAAGGGATTCCCTTCACCAGACACACTGCTACGAAGACTTGAAAGCCTTAACCTAAAGCACGTTGTGAATGCTTTAAACGAAGCCAACAGGGCCGTATTGAGCGGTCATGCAATAGATGGAATGAAGATGGCAATTGACTTCACTGAAGAGCCATATTATGGAAAGTTAGACATGTACGTGACGAGAAGCAAATATAAGAGCAGAACAGACACATTTCATACTTTTGCTACAATAAGCGTTGTAGGAAAAGATGAAAAAGAAAGGCTAACTTTGTACTCCTTGCCAATGCTCGATACTAAAGAAGATATTGTCAAGAAATTGCTTGA
>Ga0080003_1000731_pt1 | contig 20176 bp, 36 predicted proteins | sample JossMetagenome_FD_69206 | JGI IMG/M metagenome (GOLD analysis project Ga0080003, IMG submission 69206) | Hot spring microbial communities from Joseph's Coat, Yellowstone National Park, USA - JC2_E (SPADES assembly) (version 2) | ecosystem: Environmental > Aquatic > Thermal springs > Hot (42-90C)...
TCTTTATCCCCTTCCTGAGCCTCTCCTCAACATACTTGAAAATCGAACCCGTATCCACCCTGTTTACATCCAGGTATTTTGCCAGGGTCTTTATCCTTCTCGCCCTTCTTTCAGCTGTGCTTATGGAATCTCCGTGCCCTATCCTGTAAGATATGAATTCCTGCAATTTCATTTCAAAATTGTTTAAGTCCGTCATGCTCCTACCCCCATCGATTTCAAGATCCGTATCACAACCGTCGAATCATCCATTTCATTAACCGTATCCAATACCTGTCGTATCATATCATCATTCATTTCTATCAGCCTCCTTTTGTTTAACTATCTGAAATATCACGACGATTTCCCCGTACTTCCGGATCAAATAATCTCTTACCTCCTGCTCACTCTTTGCTTCGAAGATGCCGATCATTGCGTGACCGCCTCCGTAGTACTCTGCAACATACTTCGTCATACCTCCACCCCCGCAGTTCCCCTTTCCCTCCTCAACTTTCTGATAAAATCAAACTCTGCATCAATGGTTTCAATGATAGATTTCTCTAATTTATCATCCACTCTGTCGAATTCCCATGATTTTATGACTTTTCGATTTTTCTCAAGCTTGATCACCATCATGCTGTTGCCTCCTCCAGAGCCCTTGCGATTGAATATGGAATTATCGACCTCATTGCAGGTCTATCTTTATAAGGCGGCATTCTCCATTTTCCATGGACATCCCTGCTCCCCTGCATCCAGAAAATCTTGAAATCCACGCTGGACCAGAAATATCGGGACCCTATGTGGAAGTCTGCTTTCCCAATGAATTTTTGGGCCCCCCTTACGTTCTCGATAACCCAATATCTGGGTTTCAGAAGATCAATGATCTCTCTGGCCCTCTTGAAAAGCTTCAGCCCACTCTCTACGTCCGGAGGGTACCTCGATGGTGCGATCCATGTCTTAGGCATTGAGGCCTTCGAAAAATCCGTGCATGGGGGACTGGCAACAACAAGATCAAACTGGCCTTCTGGAGTGAATGTCATGAGATCCGCCTTGATAAATTTTCCTGGATAAATGGTAGAATAATCCACGATATCGATGCCGGTGACATCGTGACCGTTCTCCACAAATGCTTTGGCCCATCCCCCCATACCGCAGAACAGATCGAGCACCTTCATGCCTTCGCCCCTTCCTTCAGCTCAAAATATGCAGGCTCCCATTGTTTTACTCCCGTATGCTTTGCCTCAACATATTTCCAGCCTTTCTTTTCCAATTTTTCCTTTACTTCATGGAAAGTATCCAGAGGTTCAATTTTCTTTTTTATTATTATCTTATCTCCCTCAACCCATAGTTCTGGATGATCTTTCAGAATATCTTTCACTGATTCAACCTTCGATTTTAGCTCTGATTGCTGGGTCATCTTTTGCGACTGCTGAACCAATTTCTCTGCTTCCTTAACGATTTTTTGTGCTTGAACCTGTGGAGCCTGGAAACTTGAATTTCCGTTCTGCTGTTTCAGTATTCCGAATGGGATTATCCCCATCCTCGAGAAATCCTGCAGCTCGGATTCCGTTGGCTCTCTCCCTGTTTCTATCTTGAAGGTCTCCCTGAATATTTTTATCGCTCTGATATAATATGCGCAATATTCTCTGATTTCGGCATCGGAGGGGAAGATCATGCTTTTGCCTCCTGCTGCCTTTCCAGCCTGTCAAGTTTCTCTCTCACGCATTCAAGAATGAACTCCTGTTTTGACCTGTACCTCCCCCTAGTAGTTCTCTCGATTTCTTCGTCCAATTCAGGTGGAATTGCAAGGGTCAACTTCAAACTTATTCGTTCCATGTTCTTACTTCCTTAGAAGTATATATACGTACTTGTATTTAAGTATTTTGCACTCATTAGACTTATATATGACTAAATCCGATAAACAAAAGATAACCTTGCTCATTCCCGACGGTCTCATGAATGAGATAGAAAAAGTCATGCAAGCAGAGAATCGGTGGATATCAGTTCAGGATTTTGTCAGGGAAAGCATAAAGGAGAAAATAGACCGCTGGAAGAAGGAACACCCAGGGCACCCGTGAGGCCAGGAAAAATGAGGAATCTTTATTGTAAATACTGCGGGTCTGAAGACCTGCGGAGAGGAAGCTATAAAGGAAGAGGCAATGACTCCAATAAGATAACAGGTGACATCAAGTTAGCTAAATTTGACCACGGAACCACGGAGACCCAAGAGATATCATATGATACTTTCTTTTGCAGAACTTGCAAAAAAATAGATTGCGAGACACCAGAAGCTCCAAATGAGTTAGCAATACTGACAATTAATAGCATAAATTATGTCATTGTGTTACCCTATGCCCTGGATGACATGTTAAGGACTATAAAGGCTAGTAAGCAGGATGTTAATAATCTAATCGGAAAATTAAAAAAAACTATAGAAAAATCATGGCATTATTTTGTCCAGAATGGCAGTAACCCGTGCAAGGAGGGAGAAATAGGTTTCTTAAGAAATATTAAAATAAAGGATCAGCCATTACACATCAGAATAATAATGGACAAAAAATTTTCTGAGGGCATTGAGAAAATTTACGTTAGAATGATATACGGTGGAGGTAGGTCCATATGTCAGTAGAGTTCCTGTTAGACTGGGATAAATACGTAGAAAGTAAATCATCTAACGGGAAGCTCAATGCCTTAGATATAATCCTTCTACTCCTCGCTAATGGCAAGACGGTAGGCAGAACGATGATGCAGAAACAGGTATTCTTGGCCTATAAGGAGGTGCTTAAAGATTACTCAGAGGACCTCCTCTACCACCCAGATAAATATGGGCCATTCAGCAAACTAGTAGAAGACTCATTAAAATACCTGAGAAACCAGGGTCTGATAAAAGTTATTAATAGAGGAGAGGGTCACCAAACGTACATTCTGACCGAGGAGGGCAAAAGGAAAGCAAAAGAAATATCTATGAAATTGCCAGACGAGATAATATCAACTTTAAATAAACAAAAAATAAGCTGGGACGAGTGGGATACTAAGGGGATACTCAGGTATGTCTGCAGGAAACATCCAGAATATGCAATAAATATCGAGGACCCAGAAATAAAATGGGAATAGAGAGGTGATATTCATGGAAGCAGTGGTATATTTTGATGGCCTGAATGAGCCCGTGAACCCAGGAGGGGTAGCATGCTGGGGATTTGTGGTGGAATTCGATGGAAAAAAGATCGAAGGCAACGGTGTCTTAGGTGCAGGGATGAATGGGGACTATACAACAAATAATATGGCTGAATATACAGGGCTTATAAAGGCGCTGGAATTCCTGAAAGGGATGATAGGGAGGGATGTAAAGGTCAAGATTTACGGGGATTCGCAACTGGTTATTTTCCAGCTCAATGGATTGTATAGAGTAAAAAGCGAGAACGTGAGACCTCTATATCAGAAGGCAGTCGAGCTGATGAGCGAATTCAACGATATCGAAATACATTGGGTGCCAAGAGAGCAGAATAAAGATGCGGATGAGCAAACCAGAAAAGCGTTCGAAGGGTTCGTGAAAGAGAACTGGGAAAAATACAAGCAATATTACGCCAAGATAGGATGGGCGAGGAAGAGAAGCAAAGATGCAGGACTCCCAATACTTTAGCTTAATTAACTTAATACCCGATTTTTATTCAATGAATTATTATTTTTAAAAATTTGAGGGATGAGGGATCGGGTAGTGTAATTTATCGTCCTTGCGCTCATACATCCTTAAAACAAATAAATCAATGCACTTTTCTTTCCGATTTTGGCATTCCTTGTTCTTATTCGATAACAAAAATCCTAAAATTCTTTTATACTTAAAGTGAGTAATTAAATTGAGAGGAGATAGACTGAAATGGTGAGCGTAGCAAATCCAAGGATCGTGAAAAAAACATATATTGTCCCAACTGAAGAATATACTAGGCACAGGAAAAAATGGGTCACTAAGGGTCATTACATAACAAGAAACGGCAAGAAAATTTGGATTCCTAAACATATAAACCAAACACATAAAAAACATTACAAGGTCAGAAAACACAAAGTAAGCAGAAAAGAGATCAGGTTTGGCGGGCATTTCAACGAGGTTGCGAATAAAATAGCAAAAGAATATGAAAAGAAGGGATATTCAAAAAAGGAAGCCGAAGATATAGGAAAAAAGACGGCTGCTAGTGTTTATAGAAATAAGATTGCCAAAGCATATTCAAAGGAATGAGGAAATGGTGTTCTTGAAATCAATGAGAAGGTTGATTAATAAATGTTCAGCTTTATTAAAGAGAGAACTCACAACTAGTGCGCAAGGTATGCGTTTTAATTGCTAATTTTTAGTGGTTTCTAAACCTCATAATAGAAATTTATCAAACTTAACCTCTGAAGCGATAATTCATATTTTTAAAAGTGAGCAGAATAAAAATTTAGGTGAAGAAATTATCACTATGCTTTGTAATATCTTTTTGGAAAAACCATAAGAGAATCCAAATAAAGATATGAAAAGTATGGCAAACCCAAAAATCAATCAATTTCTTCTACTTGCGTTATCTCTTGTGGCAGAATAGCATATTTTTTATTATCCTTTATTATAGCAACTTTCCCTTGTAATGTAAGGTATCCTTGAAGGACTCTCTGATTTCTAAGAACAACTTTTACTTTCTTATTTTCAAATTCTCTTAAGACCTCACTATTCATCCTTAATCACCTTTATAAATAAGTAGGAATGTATTTCTTTATAATTTCTCCATCTGGTGTTGCTACTTCCCATACTTGCACTATTCCTTCTTCTCCTTCACTCTCATAAAAATCAATCTTCCTGATATAAATTTCTTTATGAAGTTTTTTGGCTTTCTCGATCGCCTCGTTATTTTCACGTTCTTTTTGCTTAATCAGCCTTATTTTTTCATCTTCTATTTCTTTTATAGTATTTTGCACTATGTTATTATTTAGATCTATTACACCCCAAGAACCATCATCATATAGTACATTATATAAAGCTGTTTGAATATCGCTTTTTTGAATACTAAGTTTCCTTTTAAATTCTTCCAGGGATGGAGAAGAAAAGTAAATTTTTCGTAATGCTTCTTCCATTAATTTCATCCAATCCTTATATTCTTTGCTACTTTTTATTTTATTCAGCTCTTCATCAAAAAGAGCGACATATAATTTACCAGAATCCCCTCCAATCCCTATATATATTTTCTCTGGTGGATTTTTCTTAAATTCGTCTATTAATCTTTGTTTTTCTTTATTTGCATCTTCTTTTATTTTTTTAACAATTTGATCAATTAATTGGACTTGCTCTGGTAATGGTTTGATACCACGAGTATTTTTGCCATTTACATTTAATGGGGGGTTAAATGAAAAAAAAGAGCCATTTTTAGGATCAATTACCCATTCCGCAGTACCAGAAGGTCTATTATCTATCTCTACTGTCCATGTAACGCTTCCATTGTCAAAGTCATAGCTAGCGTCCTTAAACTTAAATTCATGCCCTACTTTTACAAACACGATCCATCCATCAGACATTTTATTCTACCTCCATACATACATATACATACATACTATTTAAACTTTGCGAGAGGATTACATTACTATATCGAATCATGAATAAAAATGTAGGCGAATAAATTATCTCTACGTTTTATGATAAAATGTATAGAAATTCAATTCTTTTCTGAAAGCCATTTATATACCCCGATAACAGAAAAGATTATAATTCTATACGTTTTAACTTAAACGTGATAAGCCGAGATCTCATATTGAGTGAACATCCGATCATGAAATCGGGGATCCGTATCTTAAGGCCATCGGAATTCAAAATTATCAAAAATAGCATAACTAACAGAGAGAAACAGGTATTGATAGACGCTCTCCTGTTTACAGGCCTGCGTTATGAGGAAGCAGTGAGGTTGAGGAGAAATCCCGACTGGTTTGACGGGAACTTTATTCATTTACCAGAGTGGGCTCAGCTGAAGGCGAAGAGGAAGCAAAGGGAGAGATGGGTCAGGTTATCTATCCCTGGCAAATACGTTATGAGGGAATTCTTTGCAATTAAGATGCCTTCCAGAATAGCCTTCGATAAATGGCTGGCCTACAATTTTCCTTTGATAAAAGGATTGTCGGCTAAATCATTCAGGAAAACGTGGGAGTCTTGGCTATTGTTTTCTTATCCCGATAAAGCGATGGAAATAGCATTGAGCCAGGGGCATACAGAATTAACACAGTTAAGGCACTACGCTAATCTTCCTTTTTTGGATAAGGATAGGGAGGAAATGAAGGAATTCGTGGTGGGGTGGGCATAATAGAAAGCAATCAAAATGTGTCATAATAACATAAAAAGCTTATATACTACAAACCTGTATATAAATTGGTGATAAAAACATGAATAAACAAACACTCAATAGAAGGAAAACAGGTATCACACTGAGAGAATTTAGCGAAATGTGGGATGAAGTCGATAGGGTTACAAAAGGGAGAGGCAATAAAGTGGTTATCGATATTAATGGGACGGAAATAGAGGCTGATAACTATGAGGTCGAATATTACGATGGTGTAAATAGGGATACTTTGATCATTTTATATCACAAAGGAGAAATCGTAGCTGAAATTAAATTAAAATATATCAAAGGAGTATATTAATGTATCTTTATTAAAGGGAGTAGATAAATATGAATAAGGTAGTAGAGAAAAATGGAAAGATAGTACAGAAAATATGGATATGGAACGAATAAAGAAAATTAAATTTTTTAAATACTATGGTGGTAAATATCATTTACTAGATGATATAATAAATGAAATAATAAGGATAATAAACGAATATGACATTAGATGCGTAGTAGACGTTTTCGGTGGGTCGGGTTCAGTAATATTGTCCTTGCCTTTGGAATATAAGGTTAATAGGATTTACAATGATATCGATAAAAGATTGACAACTACATTAAAAATTCTTATGGATAATGAGAAAAGAGAAAAACTCTTGTATTCGCTAGAATATGCAATCAGGTCAAGAGATCTATTCAATGAATTTAAAAATAGTAATTGGGATGACCTCACAGATGAGGAAATAGCATTGAGGTTTTTATATGTAAATGTTTATTCTTATAGAGCTGATAATGCAACTTATGGTCTAATTACTAATACGCCAAGAGATTACATGTCAGAATTAATAAATAATATCAAAAATAATTTTAAGTATTTAAGAGGATTGACAAGTATTGAGAATTTAGATTTCAGACAGATAATAAAAAAATATGGAGGTCCTAAAACATTATTTTATCTTGACCCCCCTTATCTAACCAACGGGAATAGATATAAATTCAGTTTTACAAAAAATGATTTTATAGATTTAAAAAATATATTAGAAACTACTAACTCTAAATACATTCTAAATAATTCAGATAAGGATTTTGATTTCATGGTCGATGTTTTTGGTCCATATACTTTTGTTAAAGAGTATAAAAATCATATTAGCAATAATAGAGATACCCGTTCAGAGGGTTTCTGGATAAAGGAGGATTAATAGATAAAAGATACATTTTGTCGATGACATTAAAGAAATAACTGACTCCGAGTGTAAAACGGTCAGAAATAAAAAAAAGATAATATCGAAAATGAAGAGGTTAAGAAAATAGGGAGTTGTGACAATTGCGGAAGGGATATTTATGAGAATATGGTGCATGTTATTGGGCACGGGCTTTTTTTGCAGTGTTAAATGTGCTATAGAGGATTTAAAAAAGAAAAAGAAACTCTAAAGAGGCGGTAGATAAGCCCCCTTTGGACGTTAGGAAATTGTTATTTTTGCACTGCTATCTAATTTGCTCGTTCCTATGTATTTGTCTATTCTCGCTTCTGTATGTTCATGATAATAGTAATATCAATCGTTTTAATAATTCTATAGCTTAATGTCGCTCTGTCCTTGAGTTATAGAAGGCATGTTCTTTATTATCCCTGAAATAATCTGTGGCACAACACCATTGCCTATTAAATTGTATCTCTGCGTATCTGATAGTTCCACGGTATTGCCCTCTTCATCTACTCCCCATTTAGTCCAATTATCTGGCCAACCCATGAGGCGTTCACATTCAAGAGGTGTAAGGGTGCGTATGACTTTGCCATCGAATATCCCATTCCTGTCCTGTCGTGTAATTGTAAATGCTGGTTCTCCATCCTCCTTGAAACGTCTTCCATTTTGTCTTTTTTCCATCCTGTTTGGAGTGAGAACGGGGATAGCTATCTTGATATTCTGATATCCACCAGTATACCTATGAAGCGTGGGTGATATCCCATCAATCCCATAAATCCGCTTTATCTGTGTCCTGCTCCTATGGATGGTCTCTATTTTTTGTGCATTGAATTCACTTTCAATAACATACGATCCTGTAGCTTGAGCTCCGTAGTATCTCCTTGTAATTGTATTAGTTGCTTGTCCCTGTATCCCAGCAGTCGATCTACCACAGCTTGGCTCAAATAATACTTCGAGTGGGGGTTCTCTTCCAAGAGATCCGACAACGAATACCCTTTCCCTATGTTGAGGGATGCCGAACCATGTGGCATCGAGAACCTGCCACCAGACAGAATACCCTGCTTCGGAAAACTCAAGGAGCACCCTCGCAAAGTCCCATCCTCCATTGCTTGATAAAGCTCCTTTAACGTTCTCCCAGATAAAATACTGTGGCTTTTTTTCCCTGAGCGAACGGACAAATTCAAAGAATATTCTGCTTCTTGAACCGTTGAGTCCTGCCCGTTTTCCAGCAATTGATAGATCCTGGCAGGGAGTCCCCCCGACGAGCATATCAAAGTCGGGAACTTCCTTCCAGTCGATTTTTTCTGCGTCTCCATAGTTTTTCACATCCCTGAACCTATATCTCAATACCATATTCGCATATTTGTCTATTTCGGAATGACCAACGCATTCCCAGTCTGGAGGCATCCCGAGGTCGAAACCACCGACTCCCGTGAATGCGGAGAAATATTTCATTTTATATCCTCCTTGCTCTCTAAGACCTATAGCCTTTATATATGCTCATGCCTTCACCCCTTCTTCATCATCATAATTTTTTAAATCCCATGTTATGATAGAACTGCCGTTTTTCCTAAAGATGATAAACCAATACCTTCCAAACCATTTCTTCACACTCACAACATGTATGTTTGTTATTGCCCAACCATTCTGTTTATACCTCTCTAAACGTACGGGGGTTAAAGTGTTCATAAGCTTATGATTAATCAGCATTGCAACCGTTTTATTTGCAATATTCATAGATCGTTCTAATATAGTTATAAATGCATTCTTGCCATCTACCCTAAAAGGCGGATTTGTTATTATGTGTTCACAATGACCATCGAAGGGAAGATAGCTATAAAAATCCCTGCCTAATTTTATTTCTGCCCAGTCCCTAGGTTCTGGCATAATATCATAAAATGCTCCATTGCCTCTGAAAGGTTCATAAAAACGGTCTCCTTCTTCATGTTCTATCATTGATATAAGGCTTTTAGCTAGTTCTTTTGGTGTTAGAGTGTCGAGAGTTTTCATTTTCTTATTCACTTTTCACATTGTTTATACTGCGGAAACTTATTAATATTTCGGAATTCATCTCCCCCTTGAAGCTCAGAGCTTTCTTGTTAATATGCTCGTAATCAAGTTTGTTGTTATAGATATCCCGTTTCTGTTCCTGAGCTTGAAACCTAAAAATACCACGGTGAACAGCAAGGCAGTTACAGCTAGAAACACTATCTCAAGGTTGATTATTGATGTGCTTGGTCTAAAAATCATCAGAGAGAAGATGGTAGTAGTTAGCGCAACGTTCCATGCGCTATGAAGAGCCCAAGTGATTGTAAGACCAACTCCGCTTAGATTCATTTTCGAGAAGTATGTTACAATTAAACCGAATAACCAACCCATAAGTATAGCAATTATGAGAGCTCCCCAGTCCAATCCAAGACGTGTTGTATATGAATTTAAATGCGCAAAACCGAATGCTATACCTGTCCACAACCATCCTGGGACTGGTCCTAAATTATATTGTAATAAAACCCCTCTAAATATCATCTCTTCCGTAAATGCTACAACAAAAATCTGAAATAGGAGATCGAGGAAAAAGTTGGTCACTGGAACAGTTATCGGGGAAACCCTGAACAATGCCTGGAACAGAAAACCACCTATCAGGAAAGCTGGCACGAAAACAATAATTGCATCGGAAACAGTAATTTCAAAGAATGGGATGACTTTCATAAACGAAAGTGGTAATAGAACCGCATCAAGAAGAATGTAAATTGTCAGGATTGGCTCATATTCGCTCCAATACATTCCAAATAGGGCTGACCCATTGATTAAAAGAGTAGCCTGAACAATGAGAGCTAAAATTAAGATTGGAGGTACCGTCGAACTTTTTAACTTCACAAATAATCTATGAAGGTCAGCTATAAAAAGTTTTCAATAAAAATTAATTTCTAATTTCATATGATGAAATCTAGAGAGGTATTTAAGGAGATGTTTATTTTCGTCATTTACTATAAAAACTCCTTTATATCTGAGTATGGTGTCCAACCTCCATGCACCATTGAGATAAAGAACTCTTTTGCTTATGTGTCTATTCTTACTTTTAAAATATGAGATTACTTCATCGTTTTTGGAGAAAGTGGGTTCATAAATTTTCATTCTGAAATTAACATTTAGTTCTTTTAACTTATCATACAAGGTCTCGGCTGCGACACGTAGAATTGCTATTGAAATGATGATTTTATCATGGGTTTTATATTGTTCCCAATCATAATAAAACCAACTTTTGCCTAACAATTTATCAACGGTAGCTAATATCTTTTTTCGTATTCTCGGCGAGTTTTTATGGCTACTTGCCCTCCTGACATTTCAACCTACCTCATTGTAAATAACTTTTTCAAGTATAAAAAGTTTTAAGGGTTATTAGAATTCATATTCGTCTACCTCAGCACCTGCAATCCATTTCTTACCCTTTTTTAAAGCTGTACCCGCAACAAAATAACAACCATACCCAAAGATGCAAATTCTAAAATAAAAATTTCCTTTGCCTAGTTCCCTGACTTGTTCTTCGATAAGGGGTGTCCCATCTTCCCTACCATAATCATATTCGCCAACATCTACATACTTCATAAGACCAGGATACTTAACTGTTTTTTTGATAAATCTCCGAACAATCTCATCTATTGCATCCAATAAATCTTTACCCTCACCCTCATAATACCCTTTCAATGAATTTGCCATTTTTATCACCATCTAAGCGATAATGATTTTTCATCGCCTCCACAACACAAATAAACTATAGTATAGAAAGTTTTTAAGAAAAACATTCTTCAAACATCCATCGCTTCTGCTTCGGCACCTGCAGTCCATTTTTTACCTTTTTTTGACACGGTACCAGCAACGATGTAACAGCCATATCCACGCAGACAGATTATAAATTGAAAATCTCCGCTACCTCGACGCTTGACGCTCTCCTCGCTTATAACATTTCCGTTACTATCAGAATATTCGTACTCGCCGACGTCCACATATCTCATATCGCCAGGATATTTGACTGCTTTTTCCATTGTTCGCACGATTTCATTTATTGCTTCTAGTGGATCTGGACCCTCTCCTTTATAGTACCCTTCCAATAATTTGGCCATCTGATCACCAAATAATAAACTTGTTAAAGTATAAAAAGTTTTCAAGAAAATTTATTTATTTTTCAACCCTCTTAACCAATATTTTATTTTAATTTTTGTTAAGATGCGATCTGCCTCATTTCTATCGTAACCTATGAATTTAAAACATTGGTAAAGGGAACCTCTAAAAAGCACTTTGATGTTTTCTTTTTTTTCTTTCATAATATTGGTATCACTTACCACCCATGCATGGACAGATTGACCGGGTCGAAAATATATATATTTTCCTTTAAAATTTCCTCCGTCTTTATAGAAAGCCAATAATTTGTCTTCTATTTCCATGTTATTGAGGAAGTTTCTTAATGATGATAACCCCATTTTTAATCCCTCAATTAAAATAATCTGTTCTAATATAAGAAATTTTTAAGAAAAATTGTTATTTCGATTCGATTTCTTCTAAAATATGTTTTGCCTCATCTTGATCATAACCTGTGAATTTAAAACATTGATAAAGAGACCCTATAAAAAACGCCTTGATGTTTTCTTTTCTATCTTTTATAATATTAATGTCACTGACTAACCATGAGTTAACAGATTTGTCTGGTAGATAATATATGTATTTTCCTTTAAAATTTCCTCCGTCTTTATAGAACTCCATCAATTTTTGTTCTATCTTTAGATTTTTCTGGAGGGTCTTAAATGTTGATTCGGATATAGATTTTCCCATTTTTATCATCACCCCATCATATTCCTATTTTTTCTTTCATAATCTTTGGATTCCGTACCACAATTCCATCTCATTCTTATTCCCTCTAATCAATATAAACTGTTCTAGTATAAAATATTTTTAAGAAATTTTAGATGACCCGACCAAATTCAAACTGCTCTCTGATGGTCAATAACCTGCTATGCTGACCACTATACCGCAGGACTGTTCGATTCAATTCCTTGCAGGTACAATATTATTTCCTACCACGAAATACAATACATCGGGATGTATATATGATGCACCTTCTATTCCCTTAAACCTTGTATCTGAGAATCCCATCAGAGAATCTTTTGTTTTGTAAACTACCATGGCATCATTATTTGTGTAAAGGTATATTCCCTTCAGTGTGAGTATGATGGTTGTTATTTTGCCTTCAATCCCCCACTTCTTAAGTACATCAATGAATTTACCCTTATAGAATATCCAGGTTGCAAGAAGGGTCTCTGAATCTGTCTGGGAAGTGAATACGAACCCTTTCTGTATCAAGTGAGATTTCAAGGCTTCATAATTACGAAGTGTTCCATTGTGGGCCAGTGCTACTTCATCCCGCACAAATGGATGTGAATTGGAGTTTGAAATTGAACCGACCGAAGCTCTCCTGTCGTGGAATAATGATAAATTCGAAATTATCCGAGTCTGTGGGTTCTTTGCCCAGAACTCTTTTGCGCTTTCCCTCGTTTTGCTGTAGTATATGATCCTATTATTGTAAAGGTATGCAAAGCCGAAGCCATCTGGATTCTCGTCACTATAAAACCTAGAAGCGTCCCTTATTACCTTTGTGTGATCTGCAATCGCTGTTGTTGATACAAACCCCATTCGGCACATTGAGTTTAAAATATTTTGCAGTACATAAAGTTTTATACTATTTTCTTTATGTTTTCCTTATCTTCATTGAAAAACTTGGAGATTTCATTCAGTGCATTGTCTATCTTTTTACTGCCAAAACCCTTTGCAGCTTTTTTGCGGACGGGTTTATGAGGCTTCTTCTTGTTGCGTTTTAGCTTGAGATGTTTCGACACGATGGATCCTTTTTTCTTAACCATAATTAAATGAATAGAATCAGATATTAATGTTTTTATGCATTTTTGTTTTCAAATAGTAATTTACTGAGAACGCTATGAGCTTATCCACATACTTCGAACCCAACCCTTTTATGTCCTGTACAGGGTAGTAAAATGAGTCATCATCCTCATAAATGATTGTTCTAGTATTTTCTTTCTTGTAGTAGGGTGTTGTGGTTTGAAGAAGATAAGCAATTGAATCCACAACTAGTTTCTCCTTCTGTTCTTTTGTATCGAATCCCTTGAATAAATATGGAGGTATAGAAAAAACTTCTACAGTCCTGTGAGTATCAGGTGGCAATGGATTATTTTTAGGAGTCCCCAGACGGAGCTCGATAATCATTGATAACCAGACATCGAAAGAACGTTGCCCCCATCCTTTATTTGTATAAATAAGATCCAGATAATCGCTTCTGACAGCGATTAATTCGTTCTTGATACTTATATACTTATAGACTTCATAGTCTTCTATGAAATCCCTCACTATGTCATGAATCAGTTCGCTCCTTGCTTTCTGTATCGTTGAACCATGCTCAACTTTTCGCTTGAACTCCTCATTTTTATCTAAGAGTGATAATATTGAAAGGGGGAGTTTCAGCTTATGTTTCACGAATATTATAATATTTTCGTATATTAAGAGTTTATTATTCTGTCTAGTATTTATTTAAGATACGTTCTTTCTTTCCCTCGCTCATACTATAGCTTCTTGCTAAATTTTACCCTTGATACATCGGCCATTGCATACCATTTTTGGATACCCTTATTAACTACTCCTCTAATTAAGTAAGCGACCACATGATCTGGATCCTCACCTTCTAGAATAAAATATGCCCTAAACTCACCTCCGTTAGTCGTGAATGTTGGCTCATCTATATAATTTCCGTTTTTATCTAAAAACTTTGTAGGGCCTCTATGCCCACGCTCATCGCTACGGAAGTAGATTTCATTCATAAGTTTTTCAAAGGCATCCTGAGCATTACGACCAGATGCTGTGTAATTACCAACTATGCGTATGTTTTTTCTTTTCTTTATGTTTTTTTCCTTACCATTATTTGTTCTATTCATCTTATCCCCTAATTATAAAAAACTATTCCTATATTAAAAGTTTTTGAAATTTTCAATATTTCCCTGCAGATATTGCTCCTATAATATAATATTCTAACCTTACTTACCTTGCTCATTTTAACATTTCCTTTTAGAGATCTTCCTTTTGCCGTGCGAGTATTTGTGCGAAGTCCTATATCTCTCATATTCACGAAGCTTTTGTTTAAAGTACATTATGAGCTTCTGAATCTCTGCCCTTTGTTTAGCTGATGCATCCCATAAGCTTTCTTTAAGTCCTTGAATCCTTCTGTTCAGATAATCAATTGAATGTTGCCTGTATTCTTCCTGTTTCTTCGGATCATCTGACCAGCGTTTTATAGAATATGAGGCAGGCGGAAACCTGTATTCCTCTGGTATTTCAGACTCCTTTATTCTCTTTTTTATTGTTTGTATATTTCTTGTGTCTTTGATATTATAAGCTCTTTTCTTGGTCATGATTATACCCTCACTTTATCAAACAGTAGGGACTTGCCACTTAAAACATCAGCTTTCGCAACCCAACGTTTTCCTTTTTCAGTGATACTTCCTTTGATTACGTAGATATTAGGATTTCCATCGATGTGGAAAGTTAAGTCAAAACTGCCACCATACTTGCTGAAAAACTGCTTACTTATATCATTTCCGTATTTGCCTTTAAACTCTTCGTCCGAAATGTAACCCCGACGACCACTCTTAATATAAATTTTCTCCCTTACCTTTTGATAAGCTTCTCTAGGTGTAGAACCGTAGGCAATATATTTTCCTTCTATGTCATGGTTCGATCTTTTTTTAATTATTTGTTTCCTTCCTTTTTTTACTTTGTTCATTTTATCACCTTCTAGTATTCACCACTCAACATCAGTACATTATCAACATAGAAAAGCGTCAAATTTCTCTTAGCATCAGTCCATTTATATTTTTGACGATAAAATACATGGTCGTTTCCATCCGTTATTTCCATCATCGCTTGATCATTTTTGACGATTAGCTTTATTGCTAAGAAATCTTCATCCTTGAGTTTGGTTCTTATCACAGCGATTGCATCTGTAACAAACCAAGAATATCCGTTCTCCATTACGTATTTTACACCGTCGGTTACGTAAATACCCATCACATTATAATATTTCTCCGTTCCAATAAAACTGTCTATGTCTCTTAGATACAAATCCTCATTTTCTGTCCTTCTAACTTCTTTTCTACCCATACTCTCACTCCTCGAATTGATCATGTTCCACTTCTGCTTCTGCTTTCCATTTCCCCCCAGATTTATATACCGCACCTGCTACTTCATATTCATCGGTAAAACGATTAAGTTGACGATACTGTGTTTTGTCTTGGAAATAATTATCAAAATAAGCTACGTTTTTCCGTATCCTTATTACAAAGAGACCACCTCTCTTAAAAAACGTTGGAAGTTTCATTCTCTTCCCGCTTTTATAATAGGCTCCGAGAGACGTAAAGTCTATAAACCATCCATTAGAATATAAATTATTATCTCTCCGTACCTTTCTCAGTAACGAATCCAACGCATCGGCGACACTTGAACCTGTTATGTCAGAATAATATTTCTTCATGCCAATCATGCTAACCTACTCTTAATTGATTCATGAATAACAAGTATAAAAAGATTTTAAAGATTTTTGTTAGAGATTAAAGGGGGAACAGAAAAAAGAGAATAACCAATGTTAAGAGGATGACTTCTGAGAATTTTTCTCTTCCTTTTATACATCTTTTTTAACATCTGATTGCTTATTCCTCCATTTCTGGAATTCATCCATCGTTTTTCTTTCTACCCTCTTGCCTGTCTCATCGTAGAATTTTCTATGAACAAGAATTTCATCCCTCAGGAGTTCGTAGTGGTTTTTTTCATTGGTCGTTTCGCTCATTACTTTGGCAAGAAAATGGTAAATCTGGGTAATCGAGATATCCATAATAAAGGGGGCAGGATCATCCGTCTTGTACTTCAGCGTTGTATTCGGAATTCCATCAATATCAAACTGCTGTTCTATATTTCCATCCTTTAAAATCTTGAATGTTGCCTTCCGCCTCATCGGAGCTTGTTTTTCTTCTGTCCCTCCATAACACTGTATCATCAACCTCACACTTCCCAAAACTGATGTTGCAATTTTCCTTTCCTCGTGCCATATCCTGACTTCTGAGAGTTTTAGCTTTCGCAAGAGCCTGATAATCGCATCATCCTCCTGGTTATCGATCGTCGAAGTATGAGTTTTATCGAAACCAGCAAGTTGCTGTTCATCTTTGATTGAAATGGAAGGGAGTCCTTTCATGGCATTGCTTATCGCAGCGAGGAGGATGTCGCTTTCCCTTGTTGCGTAAGTATACCCCTCCAGGTCATCTTCTATCTGTATATTCCCGATAACTTTAATTCCTTCAGCTATCGCACCCTCGACAAAAAACTTAAGTGCTTTGGAGGTTTTCCCTGAACCCTGCGTACCGTAAATAATTGCTACGTTTCCTCCGTAATCTATCGGTTTTTTTCTATAATTTCCAGCCCATTTCAAAAAGAAATAAGGATGATAATCCTCGTAATCAAACGTAATGATACCATGTGAACGAAGGAGAGTAGCACCCCATATACCATATTCTTTTGCTTTTTGTTCCCGAACAAACTGTGCTATTCGATCTAGCCCCTCCTTTGCCTTAGGATCCAATAACGGATTGCTCGGTAACTTCCCCTCCTTATATTGAATCCATGCATTGTGCCATTTTATGAGCATTTCACGTGCGGGATAGGTAATAACCTTTCCATCTTTCCCTCTTCCAAGAACAATCTCGGGCGGTGCGACGCCCATTAACCATTTCAGATCCGTGATTGAATAATAATCCTTTCTCAAAATATCGTCGAATTTATAAGCTAGTAATCTCACCTCATTGTATATATTATCGTTTTCAGATTGGTCAGATTCAGATGCGACGCCTCTGTTTCGGTAAGCCATTTTCATCTTCACCTCCATATCTGAATCTGTCTAGTTCAGATGAAAATTCAGTATCTATGTCATCAGTAGGCATTAAAGATGGTTCTGGAGACACTGGCATGGCAGTATTAATTATCTGTTGTCTTATATATTCGCTATTGTTGAATGTCTTCCTTTCATCGAAGTACCCTAGTTCTCTCCTGAGGAATGCTTTGATATCCATTTCCAAGATCATTGCTTCATGTAATGCCCTGTTAGCTTGCCTCTCGACGGCAAGATTTGTTCCTCTTGTGATACCTGCACCAGTAACATGTATAGCATCGTTTGTCTGTAGTTCCGTAATATCATAATCGTTTCCCTGCATTGTCATCTTGAAATTCCATGGCCTTGGAAGGTTTATGAAGCGATCCCTGAATTTTGCATATTCCACTTCATAACCCCTGACATTATACAAACATACAAGGCAGGATGAGATAGCAGTTTTTATCAACTGAAATGCTATCTTTGCGTCTGGGGTACGTGCGGCGGTATCTTCTAAGCTGATTATTCTCATTTCCCAATCGGAATAAGAAGGCACAGACTCGTTTGCTTCCTTAACTTCTTTGGGATTGGCTGAATCAATTTTCTTTTTATATTCACCAATACCTTCCATCAAACCAAAATCGTCGTTCAGAGGCACAATATAATATTAAAAATTTATATTAAAAATTTGCCATTTAAAAAATGAAATAAAAAATAAATTAAAACTTACCCCTTAAGAAGCTAATACGATTTCGTTGGGTATGCTAATTGACTGCCCGCTTCCGAATGAAATGTTTATGTTAAATGACTCGAACTGATACTGACTCATCGCACTAACTGCGTTAGCATTGTAGTCAATTGTTACCCAGAAAGTGACCGTTCCGCCAACTGCTATTGTATGAACATATATGTTTGGTGTTAATGTGTTGTTTGCGAAATAAACCTCATACTGACCATTGCTTGTCTCCATCACAAGTGGGTAGGACTTTCCAGTTGTTGAATTTGTTATAGTTGGAATTCCAACTGCTGATACAGAAAATGATATATTTCCAATATTCGTATCAGTCCTATATAATGTTATTGAATACTGTGCCTGTCCAATTGTTGCGTTATGATCTGCTCCAACTACAAAGTTTCCATTATACATATTTGCAGTTGTCTCTATTCCGTTCACGCCATTGATTGTTGCTATCTTGGATGCAAGTACTACTGTTGTTGCAGTACTTGATGCTGCAGATGCTCCCTGAACGTTTCCCAAGTAATAGGAAAGATCATAGGTTGGACCAGTTTGCTGTGTATTTATTGTAGTAGTTGTCTGCGTTACAGTTAAAACTCCCGTTACCATAGCGAAGGCAAGGAAAAGTGCGGCCAGTGCGATTACTAATGTTGCCGTTTCATGCCTTTTAATCATTGGGAACTTAGCTCCGCTTCTTGCTAGGAATAGGGCTACCAATAACCCCAACCCTACGATGACTAGTAGTATCTCCCAGATATTCCACGTCATAATTTAAAAAACTCAATCTAATATAAAAACTTTTAATGATTTTTTTATTCGGTTCTATGCATGGATTCAATCTGCCTTGATGATCGAGAAGGTAGTTTCTTTATGTTTCTTGATGAATTCGACCACGGCGTCCGCTATGGTTTCCGCAAGCTCGTCCTGAATTTCTTTCGGGAAATCAGGGAGTATGAATTCAAAATAGAACTTTCCAAGGTATGTAATGAGAAAGGTATTTCTCTTGCCGATCCTCGGAAACAGGAATTTCTTAGGCTTGAGCTTGGGTGGGGGTTTGACGTCGAAGGTGTCTTTTTCAACCCCTGCCTTTGCTGATTCTCCCACTTTCGCATTTACCAATTCGTCCGATTTATTATTTTCTACATTTTCCCTTATAGGTTGTACTGATCCATGAATGTTTCCCATATTGGCAGGATCATTTGAAATTTCTCCAATCGGAGGCTTTTCGACGCCAGAACCCCCTTCTTTTATCTCTTTTATTTCGGGACTTCCCTGCGAGACCTCCTTGAAATCTGAATGCATCCTTTTCATATGGCCATCTAGCTTCTTCTCATCGACGAAACGTTTGCCACACACGGGACATCCGATACTCGTTTCTTGATGAGTTTTCATGTGTTCATCCAATTTTTTCTGGTCTGGAAAACGCCTCCCGCATACTGGACAGGGAAGATTTACTTTATAATGATTCATCTGTTTTTTATGGGCTTCGAGTATTTCTTCGGTTTTGAAGTTCCGCCCGCAGGTCTCGCAAACAGGCACAAAAATATATATTTTTTTAATATTTATATCTTCGTATTTTCAAAACACATCTATGATTCTCTTCCTCAGTGATACTACGATACCCATAATAACAATTCCTATTCCAATATACATTCCTATATAATTATGAGGAGAAGGTATGACGTTGAATAATGTTGTCTCATATACTTGTGGAGAGGAGTTAGTTGATTGGAGGTATAATGTTACATTAGATGTAGTGGCTATGTTTATTATCGCATAATATTTGAGACCTGATAATTGCTTAAATGTATAAAGATTGTTGTTTATTTTAATATAAGCGTCTTTAAAATTAACGTTATTTGACATATTGTAAACAATAACATACTCTCCAGAATACATGAAAAGAGGAGTAGTTGTAATTTTAACCCAACCTGTAGCATTATTCCAGTTTTTAACATATGGA
>Ga0080003_1000732_pt1 | contig 20163 bp, 19 predicted proteins | sample JossMetagenome_FD_69206 | JGI IMG/M metagenome (GOLD analysis project Ga0080003, IMG submission 69206) | Hot spring microbial communities from Joseph's Coat, Yellowstone National Park, USA - JC2_E (SPADES assembly) (version 2) | ecosystem: Environmental > Aquatic > Thermal springs > Hot (42-90C)...
GTTTAAAATAATCCTTAGAAAAATAAGCGCATTCTTCGTCAAAGTTTTTAAAAGGCTTAAGCTCCACTTCTTGACCAAAAATTTCTTTTATCTTTTTAGCTATGTTTAGCCATTTATCAAGCCCTTTTTTTGTATCGTGTGGACAAACCCTAAAATCAATCATAACAGGCCTCCATCAAATCTGCAGCACATAAAAACTTGCTTCATATCCATATCGTTATTTATTAGAGATAGATTTTGCAAAATCTAATATAGCCTTAATGGTATTCTCCGAGGTCATCGCCAAATCGTAAGCTTGTTTTAGAGCGTTAATCATATTTTTGTTTATATAATAATCGTAAGCCTCTTTGCCTTTATCGTGGAAGGCTTTGTGACTTTGCTCTATGTTTGCAAAAGCCTCGTAGGCTTGTTGGCCGTATTTTTGTTTTATCTCTTCTTTGTTTTGAGCGTAATACCATTTACCAAGAGCGCATTGGGTATGATCGGCTGGTTTCCAATCTTTATTTGCACCTGTTAGCAACGAGAATAGATTGTGCATATAGTTTGCATGGTCCACTATCTTTTTGATGGTTTCTACAACAAGATCTTTGTCTTCTATGTTGTAAGTTGTGTCCCAAGCTTTTTTACTATCTTCGTAAAGCTCTTTTGTGTATTCTGTTATTTTGTCTATTATTTTCATAAAATTCTCAAAACCTGTCCTGAAGTTAACAACGTTCTCAGATATCTGATGTATGGCTTGGGATTGTTCTTCTACAGCAGCGGTTTGCCTATCCAAAAGTTCTGTCACTTCTTTTGCGCTTTGTTTTATCTCTGTAAAGTATGAGTTTATCTCCTCGTAAAAAGATTCCATATCTTTCATAACGCCTTTTATATTGTTTACTTTGTTTTAAGCATCGTTTGTGGCTTTTAGCATGTCTGTGAGCGTGGTGGATATCTCTTGGGCACTTTTTGATGTTCTTTCTGCAAGTTTTTTTACCTCATCTGCCACTACCGCAAAGCCTCTACCCACCTCACCAGCCCGGGCAGCTTCTATAGCAGCATTCAAAGCGAGTAGATTTATCTGTTCTGTGATGGATAGTATTGTGGACACTATGGACTCTATACCTTTTGATTTTTTGCTAAGCTCTTAGATAGATTTACTTACCTCGCTGTATATCTCTTTGGAGTTTTCTATTATAACTCTTGAGGATTCCACATGCTTTGTTTTCTCCTCTATTTTCTGGCTTAAGTTATCTTGTATGTGTTTTGTATCTAATATAGAGCTTGCGATATCTTTCATCGTGGCACTAAACTCTTCTTCTGCATTTGCTATAGCTGCTATAGAGTCTTTCAGCATGTTGGCTGTGTGCGTTGCCTCTAACGAGGCTATTTCTATCCTCGAGCAGTCGTAAACTTCTGTGGCTAAATCCGGTAAAATCTTCCGGTATTCTCTTTTCATCTCTTCGTCGTGGCAGTCTTCCGATGGCTCTAATGCGGTTTTTGTCTCTTTGCTCATGCTAAACCATACTATAGCGCCAAAAGAAAAGACATCCACCAATATAAGACCAAGATCTAAGGGTATGTTTTTTATAAATGCCCCCGCCAGTGCACTTGCAAACAACACCACTCCGCTTACCAAAACGATATTTTCTTTCCTCATGCATTCTCCTTCTTTTATTATATCACAGATTTTTCATAAGAATTTTTGGTATATTTTTTACAAGCTCTTTCCAACCCAATCTGTATAAATCTTTGTAGGTTTTTTCTCCTTTTAAAAGCTCAAAAAACATATATAGGGCTTTATCTTGAGATAGTTTAAAAGATAACTCTTGGATGTTGTAGACTATGGAAGCGATTTTACCAGCGTAGATGAGATCTTCCAATATTGCATTTTTTACAAACTTTTCATACAAAGAATGGGCATCTTTTTTGGCAAGCTTTATGGCTCTTGCACATAGATTTCCACTTAAATAAGCATATCTTATGCCCTCTCCCAGCAATGGGTCTACTATAGCCCCAGCGTCTCCTGTTAAAAATACCCTATCTCTTCCAAGCCTTAACTCTTGGGCTTTTGAGATAAAAGGTATAAACCACGATTTTATGCGGTATTTTGATATATCAATAGGAAATAGCTTATGGCTCTTTGTATAAGCTTTAAAAATGTTTAAAAGATCTTCTTTTTCAGCGGTGGCTATACCTATATTTACAAACTCCCCTTGGGGGAAATACCATCCGTAGCCTTTTTTTACAACACCTATATCTATCAAAACTTCATCTTCTTTAAAATTTTTCAAATCCTCTTTTGGGACTTTTACCTCCATGGCTATAAAAAACTTTCTTGATGCACTTTTACAGGCTATAGATTTTCTTGTAACAGAATGATAACCATCCGCCCCTATCACATAATCGGCTTCAAATACGCCTTTGTCGGTGATGACTTTTCTTACGGTGGGGGTTAGTTCTATATCTTTTACAGTGATCTCTTCTGAAAGATGGGCTCCTTTTTCTTGGGCTTTTGAAATCAAAAAATGATCAAACTCTTTTCTATCTACTATAACAGCGCATTCATCGGAAACTTTTTCTACAAACTCTTGACCTTTGAAGCCTAGTATTCCGCCTTTGATGGTATTTTTTATACTAAAAGCCGGAAATAAATCTACGGATCTTTTTGATATGCAACCAGCGCATAGCTTTGGTCTTGGGTATTTGGCTTTTTCAATTACTAGGACTTTTGCTCCGGCGTCTGCGAGCTCATAAGATGCACCAGCTCCGGCAGGACCACCTCCTATTATTACAACATCATAGCGTTCTGTCATTGGTCTTTGTATACTACAAAATCAATCTTTGGTAAGTTTCTTGTTTTTATCCTTTTGCTTAGAAGATGCCTTATATACTCTTTTGCGCTTTGAAGTCTTTTTAGTACAGCCTCTTCTTTGTCTTTTTCAAGCACGCTTACAGAGATAAGGACGTTTTTACCATCCTCACTCAACATAATACCGTTTACCGTTACAAAGCCGGGCATATTCTCTATATCCTTTATTAGGATATTTGCCACTTCTTTTTCGATGGTTCTTTTTAGCATATCTTTTTGCTTGTTCATGTTACTCCTCTTGGATTTTGATGTTGTAAGCTTTTATCTTCCTATAAAGGTTTGTAAAATCTATCCCTATAGCCTGGGCGGTTTGTTTTATATTGTAGTTGTGTTGGGCAAGCTTTTTTAGTATAAACTGCTTTTCAAATTCTTGTTTTGCGCTTTTAAAATCTTGAGGTTCATCGTGATATACATTTAGATTTTCTATATTTAGCCCCAAATCCTCTTGGTCTATGAAATCTTTTTCTATGGTTATGCTTAGCCTTTCCATAAGGTTTTTTAACTCTCTCACGTTTCCGGGCCAATCGTAATAAAGAAGCGTTTCTTTGGCTTCGTCAGATAGTTTTTTGGGCTTTGTTTTGTTCTCTTGACAAAAGTGCTCTAAAAAGTGCTCTGATAGGAGTATAATGTCGTATCCTCTTTCTCTCAAAGGCGGGACTTGCAATGTAATCACCGAAAGCCTATAATAAAGATCTTCTCTAAAAAGCCCTTGTTCTATAAGTGTTTTTAGATCTTTGTTAGAAGCGCATACAAACCTTACATCCACATCTATTTTTTGAAGCCCCCCAAGTCGGTGAAAGCTTTTGGTTTCTATAGCCCTAAGGAGTTTTGCCTGGGCTTTTAGACTCATATCCCCTATTTCATCTAAGAATATCGTCCCTTCGTTTGCTATTTCAAGTTTTCCAGCTTTTCTTGACACCGCCCCAGTAAAAGCTCCCTTTTCGTATCCAAAAAGCTCAGATTCTATAAGCTCATCTGGTATTGCAGCGCAGTTTATATCCACAAAGGGTTTGTCTTTTCTATAAGATAGTTTGTGGATGTTTTTTGCCACAAGCTCCTTGCCAGTGCCGTTTTCTCCAAAGATTACGATGTTTGCATTTGATTTTGATATCTTTTTTATCTCTTCTTTTAGTTTTTTTATAGCTGATGATTCTCCTATGATTTCATCTTTTTGGGTAGATGCGGTATCTATCTTATTTTTTATGTGTTCTTTGTGGGCTTTTTCTATAACGTTTAAAAGCTTTTCTATAGAAAGAGGTTTTTCTAAAAAATCAAAAGCCCCTTTTTTTACGGATTGAACTGCAAGCTCTATACCACCATGACCTGTTATCATCACTATGGAAGAATTTGGAGATAACTCTTTTATGATATCTATAAAATCTATACCAGACCCATCTTCAAGCCATATGTCAAGAAGTATCACGGGAAAATACTCTTTTGTAAGAATCTTTTTTGCCTCTTCCAAGGACTTTGCGGTTTTTGAGCTTATATCCTCATCGCTCAATATCTGGCTTATAGACTCTCTTATGGAAGCCTCGTCGTCAACGATAAGCACTTTCATGTGATCTCAATAGACTCTATACTAAAATAAGGTTTTAACGTTTCTAAAAGCTCCATCAAATCATTAATTTGATAATCAGAGCTCATTATTTCAAGGGTTTTTTTGTCATAGGGTCTTGTCCTTGTAAGACCAAGCCTATTTGGTGCCCCTGTTATGATGGCATCTAATATGAGAAGCTCCCCTTCTTTTGAAAGGCTCACCACCACTTTTAGATCACTTCTTTTCATAGTGTATTATCTTGGCTGGTTTAAAAGTCTCCAAAATCTTTTCCACGGTCTCTGGGTAAGCATTTTCTTCATTTAGGGTTTTTTTTTGAGCTGATGTTTCTTGGATGTTTGATTGGTCTTGTTCTTTTGTGTTTGTTGGATTTTGAGGCGCTGATTGAGGGAGACTATTTTTAGGTATACCGTTATTTTTAAATACATCAGATATAGGTACAAAATCTTTTATCAAAGAGGCTTTTAGGATCGTGATTTCAAGAGCCAATATGGGGTCTTTTTGATACATAGCCCCAAAGCCTTGATTGATGATATCCTCAAGGTATAGATATATCTCTAATGGTTTTGAAAGAAATTCTTTATACTCAGCACTATCTCCTATCGCAAAGGCTCTTAGTATATTTTTTAGTTCTTTGTAAACCTCTTCCCAAAAAAGTCTTACATTGTATCCTCTTTCGTTTATGGTTTGTAGCATAGCGGTGGTTTCTTTTGTATCTGATTTTACTAAAAGCTCCAAAAACTTTCTTATAGAAGCTTTGTCCACTGGTCCAAACATGGCTTTTAGGATATCTATAGTTACTTTGTTGTTGCCATAGGTGCTGGCCTGGTCTAAAAGACTTGCGGCATCTCTCATAGAATCATCGGATAAATCTGCTATGATATCAAGAGCCTCTTCGTCTATTTGTATATTTTCAACGGACGCTATACGTTTTAAATAAGCTTTTATATTTTGTTTTGAGGCTTTTGAGAACATAAACTTTTGACATCTTGATTGGATGGTGGGAGGAATTTTATCAAACTCGGTGGTGCACAGTATAAACATAAGAGAAGGCGGAGGCTCTTCTATGGTTTTTAAAAGGGCGTTAAAAGCTTCTTTTGTAAGCATGTGAGCTTCATCTATGATATATACCTTGTATTTTCCCTGCATTGGAAGGTAGTTTGCCCCCTCTTTTATAGATCTTATTTCATCTATACCTCTGTTGGAAGCTGCATCCATCTCTATAAGATCTACAAAGCTTCCTTTTTCTATCCCAATACAGTTTTGGCATTGATTGCAAGGCTCTCCTTCTTGGGGATTTAGGCAATTTAGCAATTTGGCAAAAATCCTTGCGGTGGTGGTCTTACCTGTACCTTTATGCCCAGCAAATATATAAGCGTGATGTACTTTGTTGTATATAAAGGCATTTTTTAGTATAGTAGCCGGTATCTCCTGTCCTACAAGCTCTTTAAACGTCTTAGGTCTATACTTTCTCGCAAAAGGTATATAACTCATTTTATATATTTTAGCATTTATTCTTTATGAGTCCAATGTATTGTGATAAGCGGTTATTTGTCCACAGCCTATTTGAGTTTATAAAGTTTTTACGGATTGAAACGCCGGTTATTTTCGGCCAATCTTAAAATTTAAGATAAATTATTTAAAGGATTAGAAAACCTTTAGAGTTTCAATAATCTACACCTTCTCCCACTCAAAACTTACGATATTTTTATCTTTTTTACTAAACTCTATCCCTATTAGGCATATATCGTTGTATTTGCTCTTATACTTTTCATAATACCTTTTATCTTTTATCTGTTTTAAGGCCACACCTTCTTCTTTGTCTTCTACTACCTTAAACTCTATGATATAAACGCTGTTTTGGTTAAAGACACTAAGATCTATCTGGCCTTTGTTGGTGTTGTCTTCTGCTATCACATTTAGCCCTGCTCCGTTAAAAAGTGCATATATGGTAGATGCGTAAAACCCCTCGTATGAGGCTATATTGTTGGATCTATACCAATCGTGGGGGATGCTGGCAAGGAATGTGTATATGATATCTTTTAGTTTGTCTATATTCTTTTCTTGAATAGCTGTTATTAAATTTATCTCAGCCTTATCTTTTAAAGGTGGGTTTCTTAGTATATAAGTTAAGAAAGTATCGTTAAAACTCATCCTCACTTCAAAATTTGGATAAGATAATTTAAATACGTTTTTACTACCTACAACCTTGTAGTCTTTTATCGTAAGATAACCCGCTTGAAATAAAAGATTTTCTAGAAATATATTCTCCATATCAAGATTTGACAAAATCTCTTCTCCCACTTCAAGGTTCTCAAGCTCTGGGATGTAATATTGGTTTTTCATAAATAGCTTAATAAGAAATGTAGGTGTTCCTGTCTCAAACCAATAAGGTTTAAACATCTTCTTATCAAACAACAACAGTATATCAAAAGGATTGTAAACACTATCTCCAAGCCAAGCGTAGCCGTTGTACCACTCTTTTACTTTGTTTTTGTCAAAGTCTTTTACCCTATCCTCAAACACACTTTCAAGCTCAGACTGGGTATAACCGCAAACAGTGGCAAAGTTTGGGTCTATGGTGATATCGTTTAGCTGGTTTAGTCCGCTAAATATTGACACCTTTGAAAATCTTGATACACCTGTTAGGAATACAAGTTTAAGATATGGGTCTGAGGGTTTTAGGATCTCAAAAAACTTTTTTAGTATATCTCTATTTTTTTTGGCTTTTTCTATATCTTCTATCACATCAATTATTGGTTTATCGTACTCATCTATAAGTACCACTACTTTTTGATTGTATTTTTCGTATAGTTTTTGGATGAGTTCTTGGAATTTTAGAGGTATAAGCCTTTTGGTGAGTTTTATATGGTGTAATCTTGCTATATCATCCAAAAATGATTTTAAAGACTCTATTAGATTTTCTTCTGTATCTGGGTAAACTTGGCTTAGGTCAAACTTTACAATAGGGTATCTCTTCTCCCAATTCCAATTATCGTATAGATAAAGACCTTTAAACAGTTCTTTGTTGCCAGAAAACGCTTCTTTTAGTGTGTCAAGAAAAAGAGATTTACCAAATCTTCTGGGGCGGGATAGAAAATAATACTTGCTTGTTAGTTTTGGTATGAATTGTGTTTTATCCACATAGTAAAAACCACCATCTATAATATCTCTAAATGTTTGTATGCCTATTGGTAAAAGCTTCATAATGTGATTATACCATGGTAAAATATCTAATTACTTAGAGATATTTGCTATTTGCCTATTCGAATTTTTTAAACTTATACTAGTTTTGATGCTTTTTGTAATACTTTCATGCTCTAAATTTTTTATTATAAGTTTAGCGTACTCTTCGGCTCCATAAGGTCTCAAATGCGTTTTGTCATTCCAGAAAAATTCAGGATGATCTTTGCTAAAACTATACCAATTTATTACTTTTACGTTTGGATACTTTTTGCTAGCTTCAAAATATAGATTGTTGACTTCGTTTTGCCATGGATCAGGCACTTTCGTCGTTATGAGATAAACTTTCTTGTTAGAAAGCAATTTTATAAGTCTTTTCAAATCACTAGGTCTAACATAACCGTTTGTTCCAAGTTCAATGACAAACACATTGTAATCATTTAAGTTTATACGTTTTAATACATCAAAAACCCTATAGAATTGTCTGCTGACTTTGCCATTTACATATACATGAGGTAGATAACGTTCTAAATAGGGTTTCACATCGAGGATTACGGAATCTCCTATGACTGCAACCCTCATGTCAGATAAATTAGATTTGTTTTCATGCTTTTCGTAATTGCTATCTTTATCGTTAATTTTATCATTAACACTAGGATGCCATGCGTAAGTATAACGATTTTGTGACATCTGATTTGATTTTTCATTGGTATGTGAAAAACCCACATAAGAACAAGTAACTATGATTAAAAAGGAGTTTAATACTAAGCTAAACTTTGTTTTGAAATCTTTATAAGCGTCAAAATTCCACCTTCTAAAAGGTTCTTCGATAAAAGTATAAGATATATCCGCTGCCAAAATAGTTAAAATAAATCCCATCACAATAGGTATTAGTATATCATTTTTATAGATTAGAGTCAATATTGTAAAAATAGGATAATGCCATATATATAGCGAATAACTCCTAATTCCAAAATAATGAAGTGGTTTAATAGACATAAGTTTATCAAATATAGGAGATTTTAAAACAGATACTATAAATATCAAACTTAGAGCATCAACTAAAATAAAAACAAACGGATAGGTTATTGAAGAGTATTCGTTAAATTTAAAATAGCTAAATATCAAAAGCGCCAAAGAAGTTAAGCCTGTTATGAAAAACATATAATTGTGTTTTGGGATTTTCTGTTCAAAAAAAGCAAGTAAAGCTCCAAGCATAAAAGGGAAAAACCTTGAATCGGTTCCATAATAAACCCTGTTTATATCTTCATTTAACCTTGCCATGTAATACATGTCTACCATTGATAAAGCAGCTATAACTACAGCCAATATCATGATATATTTCTTGTTTATCCTAAAAAGCATTGCAAACAAAATGCCCCAAACTATGTAAAATTGCCATTCTAACGACAGCGACCAAAAATGGTTGTAAAATAGTGTCTGTGTAAATTTTTGAAAGTAAGGAATATGTCTTATTAAAAGCCAGATATTGTATAGATTTAAACTACTGTAAAAAAGCTCTTGTGTAAACAAGTAAACTTTTTGGGGAAATAAAATAAGTATAGTTAGAAGCTGTATTAAAGAAAGAAAAACAAAAGCAGGTGTTAGTCTTAATATCCTTGCTTTTATGAATTTTTTGAATGTTTCGAGGGATGTTTTGCTGGATTTGTGCTTAGATATCAAAGATTTTGTAATAAAAAAACCCGATAAAACAAAAAAAGATTCCACTGCAAAAAATCCACCTTGAAAAAGGTCAATATGAGTTGGAGTAAATATCAGTATCGAGTGAAAAACCATCACAGAAAACACTAAAATTGCACGAAAACCATCTAAACCATTAATTTCTGAGTTCATAAAGTTTACCTCCAACCATGTAAAATATCACCAAAACTACTCTATCTTTATCGGCTTGTTTGTGATACTTTTAGCCGCTAAATGGCAAATACTACATCAACCATATCATAAAACCGCATCATATAAATTCCACTCCTGTCAAACTAATTTTCTAATTCTTTCTTTTTAATCATACCTTTAAACCCATAATCCATAATAAACTTATCTTAATAAACTATTTATCTTATTGATTTCTGACTTTATCATTAAAACCACACCTTTCAAATAAAACTATATTAACATATTCTTGAAATGCCAGGTTTGAAAAGCTATACATGATCGTGTTAGCAAAAATGCATTCACGATGTATGAAACTTGTACATACAACTTATCCCAAAGCGTATTATAATATAATATATGATGATGCCGCCTGGTGGTTATAGTGGGAAGATGTCTAAGTTTGCTACTTTTATAATGGGCCTTGGATATGGTTACAAGGGAAAAGCTGGGGTTGTTAAATCCTACCCTATGAGTGATTTTAAGGGAATGGTGCCAGAAGGGGCTACTGTCTGGTATGCCAACAAAAAGCTCGATGCCATAAGCAAGGAACCTTTGATTTACAATACGCATATCATAGTAGTGCAAGAGTTAGAAGACAAGCTTTTGGTAGAAATTTACAAAGCTGAGGAGTGAAACTATGGGGCTTTCTAAGCTTTTAAGAGAAGGAGTTTGGGATATTCACAGCATGGCCGATAGTTCTACAGTGGCTCAAGACATGCAAGAATCACGAACCACGTTTGAGGATATGAAAAAGATAACCGCAGGTCTTTATTACATCTACAATGCCCTTGAAGACGCTATACAAAAGCACAAAGACGATCCTTTCGTGTCAAAAATATATTATCCGGAGCTTTTGAGGAAAGAGCATATCATAGAAGATTTGAAGTTTTACTTTGGAGAAAACTACCTTGAGCAAATATATCCAACAGTGGCTATACTTTTATACACATCAAGGATAAACTATGTGGCAAAGCATGAACCCATGCTTCTTATAGCACACGCTTACGTGAGGTATATGGCGGACTTGTCCGGTGGGCAGATGATAAAGGATATGATAAGAAATGCTCTAAACCTACCCGATGAAAACGGCACAAAGTTTTACGAGTTTGATAAAATAAAAGATATAATGGAGTTTAAGAAAAATTACAGAGCTTCTTTGGATACGCTGGATTTGACCGATGAACAAATAAAAGCTATCATAGGAGAGGCTAACATAGCCTTTTTATACAACGTTAACTTCTTTAGAGAGGTAAATAGACCAGTCCCTTACCCAGATGAGATAGAAAAACCATATTTAGTAAGGGCTTACGAAAAGATAAAATTTGTATAAATCGCTTGACTTTTTTTATAAGATTATTTAATATGTTATGACAACTTTTTGAGGAGTGTCTGATGGAAAACGTATGCTGGTATAGCAAAAGTGTTAGTATACCCAAAGAGGGTTCTTTTATCAAATTAAAAGCCGATAAAACGTTGGAAGTACCAAATAACCCCATCATACCTTTTATCCAAGGGGATGGTATAGGCCCTGAAATAACACCTCAGATGATAAAGGTAATCAACAAGGCTATGTCAAAAGCCTACAACGGCTCTAAAGTGATATACTGGGTAGAGGTTTTGGCTGGAGATATGGCAGAGCAAAAAGGCCTTGAGAGGATGCCAAAAGAAACCCTTGATATTTTAAAGCAAAGCGTTGTGAGCATAAAAGGTCCTCTTGGCACACCAGTGGGCAAAGGTGGAAAATCTTTGAATGCAATCTTGCGTCAATCTATGGATTTTTATTCTGCCATAAGACCCGTTTATTGGATGGGTCAACCTTCTCCCATACCAAACCCTCAAAGGGTAAACGTGGCGGTGTTTAGAGAAAACTCCGACGACGTATATATGGCAATAGAATATATGCCAAAAACAGATGCTTTTAAAAAAGTAAGGGAGTTTTTTGTAAAAGAAATGGGTGTATCAGAAGATGCTATACCAGAAGATGCGGGTATTACGGTAAAACCCATGTCTGAGTTTAAAACCAAAAGACACGTAAGAAAAGCTTTTAGGTACGCTCTTCAAAACGGCAACAAGCACATAGCGGTAGCAGGCAAAGGAAATATCATGAAGGCCACCGAAGGTATGTTTATGAACTGGGCTTTTGAAGTGGCAAAAGAACCAGAGTTTGAAGGGAAGATAATAACAGAAGGAGAGCCAAAAGAAGGTCAAGCCAAACTCTACAAAGTTATCACAGACCAAATGCTTATGCAACTTGTATTAAATCCAGATTATTACGATGTGATAATTACTCAAAACTTAAATGGCGATTATATCTCTGATTTGGCTTCTGCTTTGGTGGGTGGCCCTGGTTATGTGCCCAGTGGTAACATAGGCGATGGTTATGCGCTTTTTGAAAGCACCCATGGTACCGCTTACGACGTGGCTGGGAAAAATATCGCAAACCCTTTGTCTATAACGCTTTCTGGTGCTATGATGCTTGAGTATCTTGGCTTTTATGAAGCTGCTGATCTTATTTATAAAGCTGTTAAAAGCCTAATAAACCAAAAAAAAGGCACACCAGATATAGCTAATGGTTTTAAAAAGGTGGGCGTAGAAGCTATATCCTTAACTACTTCTCAGTTTGGTGATGCTATTGTTGATGAGATTGATAAACTTTGATGTTGAGAGGTGATAGATGAAACTTACCGTAAGGCAAAAGGAAGACTTTCATTTTGTGGGTAAAGGGGAATCCGGCATAGAAGTCCCCATAGATGCCGCTGGTTATGTAGGTGGTAAAGGAAGGGGCGTAAGACCGCCTGAACTTTTGTTTCTTTCTATAGCTGGTTGTATGGGTATTCATGTATATGAGGCCCTTCATAAAGCTGGGAAACATATAAAAGATGTTGTAGTAAACACAGATAGCGAAAGAAAAGACACGTATCCAAAAGTCTTTACTAAGATTTATTTGGATTTTATCCTAAAAGGTGATATTACCGATGAGGATGCAAAAGAGGCTATAGAAACTGCTTTAAATAAAACCTGTAGTATAGCTTATATGATAAACCAAGTAGCACCCATATCTTATACTTTCAAAATAGAGAAGGGGTAAACCTATGTTTAAAAAGATATTGGTGGCAAACAGAGGTGAAATAGCTTGTAGAATTATAAGGGCTGCAAAGGAGCTTGATATACCCACAGTAGCCATATACTCTGAAGTAGAGCCTACCGCCAGACATGTGAAGATGGCGGATGAAGCTTATATGATAGGAGCAAATCCTCTTGACACATACCTAAATGCTCAACTCATAGTGGATTTGGCAAAGTCTGTGGGGGCAGATGCCATACACCCCGGTTACGGGTTTTTGGCAGAAAACGAAGGATTTGCAGAGCTCTGTGAAAAAAATGGTATAACTTTTATAGGTCCTTCTGCTGAAGTGATAGCCCTCATGGGTGATAAGGCAAGGTCCAAAGAGGTGATGAAAAAAGCTGGTGTTCCTACGGTGCCCGGAAGCGATGGCATACTAAACTCTGTAGATGAGGCTGTTGAGGTAGCCGAAAAGATAGGGTACCCGGTGCTTTTAAAAGCCTCTGCTGGAGGTGGTGGTAGAGGTATTAGAATATGCAAAGACAAGGAAGAGCTTAAGAAAAACTACGAAGCCGCTTACTCAGAAGCCCAAAAAGCTTTTGGAAGAGGTGATTTGCTTTTAGAAAAATACATTCAAAATCCAAAACATATAGAGTTTCAAGTGCTTGGTGATAAATATGGAAACGTGATACACCTTGGGGAAAGAGATTGCTCTGTCCAAAGAAGAAATCAAAAGCTTATAGAAATAGCCCCTTCTTTGGTATTAAACGAAGCAAAGAGAAAACATTACGGTGAGATAGTGGCAAAAGCCGCAAAAGAAATAGGTTATTACAGCGCCGGTACCATGGAATTTGTATCTGACTTAGAAGGTAATATATACTTTATAGAGATGAACACCCGTATTCAAGTGGAACATCCTGTAACAGAAAGAGTGACCGGTGTTGATATAGTAAAAGAGCAAATAAAGATAGCCGCAGGTCATAAGCTTGAGATAAAACAAGAAGATGTAACCTTCAACGGATACGCTATAGAATGTCGTATAAACGCAGAAGATCCAAAGAAAAACTTTGCTCCAAGCATAGGTACTATAGAGCGTTATTACGTGCCTGGTGGTTTTGGTATTAGGATAGAAAGTGCGGCTTCCGTTGGTTATGAAGTGACCCCTTATTACGATTCTTTGATAGCAAAGCTTATATGCTGGGGTAGAACTTGGGAAGAGGCACTCTCAAGAACAAAGGCAGCTTTGGACACTTATGAGATAAAAGGTGTTAAAACTACGATACCTCTTATTAAGAAAATTGTAGAAGAAAGAGATTTTAGAAACGGATACTTTACCACCAAGTATCTGGATGAGCACCAAGAGGTGTTTGATTACGAAGAGCCAAAAGACAAAGAAGATTTTGTGGCTTTTATAAGTGCAGCTATAGCTTCATATCACGGGTTATAAGGAGGTTAAACTATGAAACTTATCGAACAAATGTTGCAAGAACAAAACCTTGAAGTGGCACCACCAAAGAAAATGCTTATTACAGACCTTACACCAAGAGACGGTCAACAGTGTAAACTTGCCACAAGGGTAAGGACAGATGATTTGCTTCCTCTTTGTGAAAAAATGGACAAAGCTGGTTTTTACGCTGTAGAAGTATGGGGAGGTGCCACTTACGACGTTTGCCTTAGATATCTAAAAGAAGATCCTTGGGAAAGGTTAAGACGTATAAAAGAAGTGATGCCCAACACAAAACTTCAAATGCTTTTTAGAGGCCAAAATATAGTGGGCTATAAACCAAAATCCGATAAAGTTGTCAAAAAGTTTGTAGAAAAAGCTATAAAAAACGGCATAACGGTGTTTAGAGTCTTTGACTCATTAAACGACAACAGAAACATCGAAGTGGCTTGCAATGCTATAAAAGAGTTTGGTGGCGAGGTGCATGCTGAAATTAGCTACACCAAAAGCCCAGTGCATACGCTTGAAAAATGGATGGCTTACGCTGATGAGCTCATAGATTTAGCTCCAGATTGGATATCTTTCAAAGACGCTACAGGTATATTGATGCCACTTGATACCTACAACATCATAAGAGGTATAAAGAAAAAAGTTGGCGATAAGATAAAAGTGCTTCTTCACAACCACGACATGAGCGGTACAGCTATTATGAACCATATGATGGCAGTGTTGGCTGGTGTTGATATGCTTGATACTGTTTTATCACCTTTGGCTTTTGGTTCATCGCACCCAGCTACAGAGAGTGTGGTGGCAGCCCTACAAGACACACCTTATGATACTGGTATAGATCTAAAGATATTGGATGAACTTGCAGAACTCACAAGACAAATAAAGAGAAAGTATAGAAAATACGAAACCGAATACGCTGGGGTCAATGCAAAAGTGCTTATACACAAAATACCCGGTGGTATGATATCAAATATGGTAGCCCAGCTAATAGAGGCAAATGCTGCCGATAAGATGGAGGATGCTCTGGAAGAAGTACCCCACGTAGAAGCAGACCTTGGTTATCCACCACTACTTACACCTTCTTCTCAAATAGTAGGTGTGCAAGCAGTTTTAAACGTCATCACCGGTGAAAGATATAAAACCATCACAAAAGAAGTAAGAGACTATGTAGAAGGCAAATACGGAAGACCACCAGGTCCAATAGCCACAGAACTTGTGGAAAAGATATTAGGTCCAGGGAAAGAGCCAAAATTTGATATAAGGGCTGGTGATTTGGCAGATCCAAACGACTGGGATAAGGCTGTGCAAGAGTCTGGGCCTTTGGCAAAATCTGAGGAAGACATACTTCTTTACGTGCTATTCCCAATGCAGGCTATGGAATTTTTAAAAGCCAGAGAAAACGGAGAACTTACCCCAGATATAGCTATAGATACTGCAGATATAGTTGAGACAAAACCAGGCACCGTTGAAAATGCAGCTCCAGTGGAGTTTGATATTACATATCACGGTGATAAATTTAAAGTAAAAGTAGAGGGCGTAGCTCCAAGCCAAGAACCAGGTAAACCTAAAAAGTACTATGTAAGGGTAAACGGAAAGCTTGAAGAGATACAGCTTTATCCTATAGCAGAAGCTCTTGTCTCTGGTCAGGCTAAACAAAGTGGAGCTGCTCAAGGCTCTGGTGCTGCAAGACCAAGACCAGAAAAAGAAGGGGATGCAGTACCACCTATGCCAGGTAAGGTTTCTAAGATTTTGGTAAAAGAAGGTGATAAGGTAGAAAAAGGTCAAACGGTGGCTATAGTAGAAGCTATGAAGATGGAAAACGAAATACATGCTCCTATAAGCGGTATCGTAAAGGGAATATATGCTCAACCAGGCGAGAATATTACTCCTGATGAAGTTATTGTAAGGATAGAACCAGCTTAATATTGTTTGGCGCGCCATAGCATATGGCGCGCTTTATGATTGAAGATCTTTTTAAGATGAATTGTAAGTGTATATTTATTTTGTGAAGCATGTATTTATTGTTTTTAAGTGCTAACTAATTTAGGAGGTGTTTATGGCTTTTAGTCTTGTTATCAAGATCGGTGGAGAAGGTGGAGAAGGTGTAATCTCTGCTGGGGATTTTTTGACAGAAGCTGCGGTGAGATCCGGTTATCATGTGGTGAACTTTAAGAGCTTTCCTGCTGAAATTAAAGGCGGCTATGCAAATTCCACTGTGAGAATATCAGATGAGAAACTCTATAGTACGGGTGATGGGTTTGATATTGTTTGTTGTTTTAATGCAGAGGCCTATGCTTACAACAAAAAGCATCTGAAACCTGGAACCGTGCTTGTTTACGATTCTTCAGATTTTGAACCAGAAGAGCACGAAGGTGTGATTATGTACCCGGTGCCTCTTTCTGATATAGCAAAAAATCAGATTAAGGCTTATATTACAAAAAACATAGTAGCTCTTGGGGCTCTCACTGGCTTGTTTAATTTGCCTGTTGAATCTTTAAAAGACTCTATAAAAGCAAAATTTTCAAGAAAGGGTGAGAAGATAGTTTCTATGAATTATCAAGCTCTCGAAGCCGGTATAAACTATGTAAAAGAAAACCTTGTTAAAAAAGATGGCTTTGAGTTCCCACTTGCTATAGGTTTAAAAGATGTGGTTATAATGGAAGGCAATCAAGCCGTGGCTAAGGGTTGTGTAGCTGGCGGATGTGAGTTTTACGCAGCATATCCTATAACACCCGCTACGTCCGTTGGAAATTATATAGTGGAGGATCTAATAAGAAAAGATGGCTGGCTTTATCAAGCAGAGGATGAAATAGCGTCTTTGGCTATGGCTATAGGTGCTTCTTTTGCTGGTGCAAAAGCTATGACAGCCACTTCTGGTCCTGGTCTTTCACTCATGTCAGAACTTATAGGTTATGCTGGTATGACAGAGACTCCTGTGGTACTGGTAGATGTACAAAGGGTAGGTCCGGCTACAGGTATGCCCACAAAGCATGAACAAGGGGATCTATACCATGCTATGTATGGTTCTCACGGCGAGATACCAAGGGCTGTTATAGCTCCTATATCTGTGGAAGATAGCTTTTACATGGCTGTGGAATCTTTTAACTTGGCAGAAAAATATCAAATGCCAGTTATCATGCTTACAGATGCGGCTATGAGCTTAAGGGCTGAGGCTTTCCCAACCCCAGACTTATCCAAATTGAACATAGTAAATAGACTTATCTATAACTCAGAAGAAGACAAAGAGCAAAAGTTTATAAGACATGGAAGATTTTTAAGGTATGCTCTTTTTACCGAAGATGGTATCACGCCTATGGGTATACCAGGGGATCCAAACGCCATACACGCTATAACAGGTCTTGAAAGACAAGAAAATTCAGATCCAAGAAACAGACCAGACATAAGAACCTATCAGATGAATAAACGTTTTAAAAAGCTTGAGAAACTCTTGGAAGAAGATTACGATAGGTTTATAGAAATAGATGCTCCTTATAAAGATGCCGATATAGGTATCATCACTTGGGGTCTTACAGCATCCATAACAAAAGAAGCAGTACAGAGGTTAAGAAGCAGAGGTCTCAAGATAAATACCATGTATCCAAGGCTTTTATGGCCAGTCAAAGAAGAGGTTTTTGATGCTTTTGCTAAAAGCTCAAAACGTATATTGATACCAGAAACCAACTACTATGGACAACTTGCCACTGTCATCAAAGATAGAACCCGTGTAAGACCTATATCTTACAATATATATAGGGGAGAGCCTTTTATACCAAAAGAGATAGAAGATATAGTGGATTTCTTGATGGAAAATCAGGAGATAACAGAAGGAAGATTTACTCCTGAGCATATTTACGGCGAAAAAGCTTACGGATTAATTTAAAGGAGGTTTTATGGAACAACAGTTGGAGCTTCAAGCAGCGGATTATAGAAGCGATATAGAACCCACATGGTGTCCAGGATGTGGGGATTTTGGTGTTATAAGCGCCATTACAAAAGCTCTTTCAGAGCTTAAAATAAAACCAGAAAACGTTGTATCTGTATCTGGTATAGGATGTTCTTCAAGAACTCCTTTGTTTTTGAAAAACTACAGTATGCACGTGCTTCATGGAAGAGCTATACCAACCGCCATAGGTGTAAAGCTTGCAAACCCAGATCTTACTGTTTTGGTGGAAGCTGGAGACGGTGATTTATTCTCTATAGGCTCTGGCCACAATCCTCATGCTGCCAGAAGAAACCTTGATCTTGCTGTGCTCTGTATGGACAATCAAGTTTATGGTCTTACTAAAAATCAAGTATCACCCACTTCCAGAGAAGGTCTTTACGGCTCTTTAACGCCTTATGGCTCTATAGATAAGCCAATAAATCCTATATCCTACATGCTTACTTTTGGTGCTACCTTTGTGGCTCAAACTTACGCTGGCAATCTCAAACACATGAGCGAGGTCATAAAACAAGCCATATCCCATAGAGGTTTTAGTTTTGTAAACATCATATCCCCATGTCCTACTTACAACAAGGTAGACACTTTCAAATACTATAAAGATAAGACTATAGATATAAACGAACAAGGCCACAGTGATATCCAAAATCTCCAAAAGGCTTTAGAGCTTGCCACAAGGGACTTAGAGCACTATTACAACGAATCTGCCAAAGTGCCAATAGGTATTTTCTACAAAAAAGAAGAACCCACTTATCACGATAGAGAAAATGAGATAAAAGCAAGATACAAAGCTTCAAAGGATATAAACCCTCAAGTTTTTATAGATGAGTGTAAAGTGCTGCCTGTATGAGGCTTTTAGAAGCTATAGAAAAAAAAGCCGATTTAACTGGATGTGATTTTTCTAACGGTGTTATAGATGGCCAAAGCCTCAGCGGCTTGGCCTTTTGTTTTTCTACTTTCACCTGCTCTTCTTTTAAAAACATTGTTTTTGAAAATATAGATTTTTCGGAATGCTTTATGCCAGAAGCTGATTTTACAAACTCTAAGTTTATAAACTGCAACTTTGAGAGGGCAAATTTTCAAAGGACCACTTTTACCAAATGCCATTTTGAAAACTGCTTTTTTAGATATACCTTTATGGGTCTAACAAAGTTTATAAATTGTGATATAATAAATTCCAGCATGGAAAAGGCCCAGATGCTTGATGCAAGTATACTAAACTCAGGTTTTTTAAATGTTGACTTCACAGATACTATACTAAAAGGTTCTTACTTTGAAAACAGCTTGCTTGAAAACATAAATTTTATAAACACAGATTTGAGAAATGTTTCTTTTAAAAGCACAACACTAAAAAATATTAAAGATGAAAATACCAAGTTTTACGGCAAAAAACCTTGGGGTGGTGTATCATCAGAAAATCATCCATTAGACGAATACAACTCCGAAGGAGCAGATTGATGGGAGAAAGTCCTGTTGAAGAACATGCCAAAGAACTGATAGAAGAGACTATAAAAGAGGAAAAAGTCAAAGAGAAATGGCTTTTGTGGGTATCTTTAGCCACTACCATAATGGCTGTGTTAAGCGGTCTTATAAGCATGCAATCGGAAATATACGTGGCGAAAACCCTTGTGGCTAAAAACGATGCAGTACTTTTGCAAAACAAGGCCACCGATCTTTGGAACTACTATCAAGCTAAAGATATGAGATATCACATGTATAGCATAGCAAACCACATAAAGCCAGATGCTAAGTTTGAAGATTTTATAAAAAAGTATAAAAAACAAAAGATTGAAATCATGAAAAAAGCGCAAGATTTGGAAAAACAAGTAGAGCAAAAAACCCTTCAAAGCGAACACTTTTACGAAAAACACCACATGCTTTTGATATCTGAGCTATTTATGCAAATAAGTATAGCTATAGCATCTGTCTCTGCTCTTACTCGGGTAAAACGTTTTTTCTATGTATCTTTGGTATCTGCTCTGGCTGGTTTTATGATTTTTGTATACAATTTTTTAGGCTTTTAAAAGTTTTGACATAGCTATTTCATCACAGGAAGGAAACTTTGAACAATTTATGCATTCTCCCCATATTTTGTGGGGCAGCGTTTCTTTTTTTATAAGCTCAAAACCCATTTTTCTAAAAAAATCCACCTGATAAGTTAGGACAAATACAGTTTTTATATCGTATTCTTTAGCCTCTTTTAAACAAGCTTCCACCAATG
>Ga0080003_1000733_pt1 | contig 20112 bp, 21 predicted proteins | sample JossMetagenome_FD_69206 | JGI IMG/M metagenome (GOLD analysis project Ga0080003, IMG submission 69206) | Hot spring microbial communities from Joseph's Coat, Yellowstone National Park, USA - JC2_E (SPADES assembly) (version 2) | ecosystem: Environmental > Aquatic > Thermal springs > Hot (42-90C)...
GTAGGTATATTTATGTGCCGGTTTCTGCTGCAAGCTAGAAAACACCTTTTTATTTTTGTTTACTATTTTTAACTTGTAAAATTTAATTTTGTCAAATGATTGAAATTTTATACAGATAAGTTTAAAAAGAGATTAGGGAAAGGATAATACAAATAATAAAATGGAAAAAATTAGCCTTCTTTATAAAGAAGAGAAAACAGCGTTTACACAATCTACTTACGATGAACAACTTCTAAACTATCTTGCAGAAAAAGTTGGAACCCCCTATTATCTGACTGACGAAGAAAAAATAGGTAAAAACTATAGCAAGTTAAAACAAGCGTATTCTATTTACAAAGGCCCTTCGTTAATAGCTTATTCGGTTAAAGCAAACTTTAATCCTTTTGTTTTAAATTACCTTAGCAAGTTAGACAGCTATTTTGACGTAACTTCACCGGAAGAGCTTTACTTTCTTTTAAAATCAGGTGGAAAACCGGAAAATGTCATTTACACCAGTGTTACTGAAATGGAAGAAGAATACAGAAACGTCATGTCTAAAGGAATCAGAAGAATTGTTGTAAGTTCTATGAGAGGACTTTATAATGCGCTCGAAGCTGGAAAAACGCTAAACATAACACCTGAAATAAGTATAAGGGTAAATCCTGAGGTTCAAGTAAGAGCTGAAGTAAAATCAGCTATGAAAGTAAGCAAATTTGGGGTACCAATTAACGGAACAAACCCAGAATCAGCATATAAAATGGTAAAAGTATTGATGGACGAACCAAACGTTAAGTTTGGGGGATTCCATTTTCACCTAGGTTCCCAGCTTGAAGATCCTAACGCTTATGTGCAAGCACTGGAAAAGGTCAAACAGCTTATATTAAAAATTAAAAAAGAAAGAGAATTTAAGATCAATTTTCTAGACATAGGCGGAGGAACACCGGTAAATTATGGGGTTAAAGTTCCTTCCCCAGATGAGATAGTCAAAACAATCATAGATAAAATAAATGAATTGGTTGACGTCAACGGTGACTTCTTTACTTTAGCTGTTGAATCTGGTAGATACATAGTCGCAGAGTCAACGATTATGGTTTCAAAAATAGTTAATTCAAAATATTATGGAAATAAAAAAATAATATACTTAGATGCTGGTTATCACTATTTGCTGGACATCGCTTTGCTACAGCAGGTTTATCCGCTGGAAGTAGTTGGAAGTAATAATGAAACTAATGAAGAAAAACCTATGGTGGTTGGCAGGCTGTGTGATTCTATGGACGTTTTTCAGGTTGGTCCAGAATCTAAGCTTGATGGAGCTGAACCTGGTAAACTTGTGGTTATAAAGAACGTTGGCGCTTATTCTATTGTTTTTAACATGCCGTTTCACAGTCAGGTAAAGCCAGCAATAGTCTACAGAACATCTGATGGAAAATACTACCTTGCGCGTAAAAGACAGGAATTAGAAAGCCTTTACGAAGAAGAAGGAGGGAGTTTGCTTAGAGAAAAACTAGAAATCGTTTAACTTTTGTGTTAACTTTTTAATTAAATCAACTGCTTCATTTTTCTTTTTGTCGGGTATTTCTCCAAACTTAAAATCCTTAGAAAATGCTTTGAGCTTTTTTCCTTCTAATTTTGAAAACTCGTGAAAAAAATACACGCTAGCTTCTAACTCTCTTTTATTATCCATAAGTTGATGGATTTTCATTAAAAAAATTTGCGAACTGTTTTTATCCATAAGAAAAGCCAGCGTCTCAGCTCTTTTTCTTAAAATGGAACCTATGTTTGAGTCAATCTGCAGGGTCTCAAAAATCTCTTTTAGTATTTCAGAATTTTCTTTGATGATTTGGCTAAATATATGTGATGGGCTTAGACTTGTACCTGTAATTACCACTGCCGGTTCAATCAACCTTGCAACAGAGGCATAAAAAGATATAGAACCTAAAGAAGAAAACTCTGATAAATGCATTATTGATTTCTTTAATGAGCTTTTTAGAATTTTTTTAATTAAAATCGATTTGTTTTCTGCTATCGCCAGGCTATATTTAAAATTAGGGTCATAAAGGGGAATGGCTTCTTCTTTGAATAATGATTTTTCTTCATTTAATCCATAAATTATAATTTTGTTTTTATCATCTAAAATTGTGGGGGATAAATCAGAAGGAAATATAACCACATCATTATAACAAAAACTGTAGTTGATTTTTTTAACGTTACATCCTGTATAAATTATGGTTTTATCTTGAAATTTACTAATGAGTCTTTGAATTAAGTCTTCATCTAACAAAGCATATCCCCAACTGTTGTATTTTTGGATATGTTAATTTAATACCGGTTAATAAATAATATTATGACTGTTCTAGAATTCGAAGGGAAAAAACCTTTTATTCATTCTTCTAGTTATGTTTCTAGCACCGCCTTAATAATAGGCGACGTAAGGATAAAAGAAAACGCCAGCGTATGGTTTTATTCTGTTTTAAGAGGTGATTCTAATACGATAGAACTTGGCGAGTACAGTAGCGTTCTTGACGGTGTTCTGATAAAACCAGACGAAAGTGCCTGTATTATAGGCAAAAAAGTAACAATAGGCAAAGGTTCAATACTAGAAGGAGTAATAATAGAAGAAGGAAGCGTTATAGGCGCGGGTTCTATTATACTTGAAAATGCGCGCGTAGGTAGAGGCAGCTTTGTTGCAGCAGGAAGTCTAGTCCCTCAGTACATGATTATACCAGAAAACAGCATAGTAATGGGCAACCCGGCTAAAGTAGTTGGTGAAGTAAAACCGCAGCAAAGAAAATACGCTGAAGAAAGTTGGAGAAAATCCTTAATACTAAAGGATTTATATAAAAATATAATGTATTAAAAATGGATAAAGAAAGTGACGAAGGAAACATTGAGTATAAACTTTTACTTGATAAACTAACAGAAGAAAAAACTGAAAGGCTTGCTGCACAAATGCTTTACAGGCTAAACGAAGGGCACGGTGAAGCCTTTTATATTGTTGGCCTCTCTGACGATGGTCAACCTATTGGTCTTTCTGATCAAGAGCTAAGCAATTCTTTGAACAACCTAAAGATAATCGCTCAAAAAGCAGGAGCTAACATACAAATAATCAGAACTGTAATGGGAGAAAAAGGCGCAATAGCGGAAGTCTACGTTAGAAGAATAAGAAATTATCCTCCAGTAGAAGTTTCTGTAGCCCTTTTGGGGAACGTAGATGCTGGCAAATCAACTTTAAAAGGCGTTCTAACTTTCTCAACTCTTGATAATGGTAACGGTTATGCTATGTCGTTGGTTGCAAGGTATTTACACGAAATAAAGATGAGAAGAACTTCTTCTGTATCTGTTCACATTATTGGTTACGATTCAGAGGGAAGGCTTGTAAACGATATATTACAGAACTATAACGAATCAGAAATTTATCTAAAAAGCAACAAAATCATATATCTTATTGATCTAGCTGGGCATGAAAAGTATTTTAAAACTACGCTTAAAGGAATAATGGGTAATCTGCCAGATTATAATATTTTAGTTGTTTCTTTAAGTAGCGGGCCAATTGGTACTTTTAAAGAACATCTTGGTATTTCTGTAGCTCTAAAAATTCCGATCATAATAGTGTTTACAAAAGTGGATATGGCTCCAAAGCCGGTAGCGGAAATGAGCATAAATGAAGTCATAAAGATGTTGAAGATGCCAGGAATTGATAAGATACCCTTTATGGTAAAGGATGAATCTGATTTAATTGTTGCATCTAAGAATATAGCTAACGGAAGGATAGTTCCTATATTTATAGTATCTAACAAAACAGGAGAAGGCATTGATCTTTTAAAGAAGTTCATGAACTTTTTGCCAAAAAGAATAAACTGGGAGGAAAGAAGAAAAGAAAAGTTCATGCTTTATATAGATGATATATTTAGAGTTGCTGGCGTAGGAACAGTTATAAGCGGATTGATAAACAGAGGCATTATAAAAGAAAACGAAGAACTATTTATAGGACCTATGGCTGATGGTTCATTTAAAAAAATAAATGCGTTTTCTATTTATAAAAACCGCGTACCTGTTAATTCGGCTTATGCTGGGGAGTATGTTACTATAGCTCTAAACAGGGTTTCGCCGGAAGAAATTAAAAGCGGAATGATACTGACTAACGATTTAAGGTCAGTAAAGGTTGTATGGAAGTTTAAGGCTGATATAAGAGTTTTACATCACCCAACATTGATTAAAATAGGTTATGAACCAGTTATACAGTTAAATACAATAAAGGAGGTCGCTAAAATAATAAGCTCGCAACCTCCTTTTCTTAAGACAGGTGAATTTGGTAGCGTAGTTTTCCAGTTAAAGTACAGACCAATCGTTATAAACGAAGGGGACACTTTTATTTTTAGAGAAGGTAAAGCAAGAGGCATAGGTAAAATAACTGGTATATTAAACTAGCTGATTATCTTGTTTAATAAATGAACCAAGCTCGTTAAGCGCCAGATAGTAGCTTTCTTCTGGAGATTTTCTGTAGTTGTTTATCATTTCTATTAAATTGTCTATTCTTCTTATTCCTTTGACGGCTAGCCATTTAAGGTAGATTTCTCTTCTGTTGAGCTCTTTTTCAAAATCTTGTCTGCTTATACCGTACCTTTGCTCTAACAATTCTGCAATCCTGCTTTCACCGGTATATTTTATTTCATCCGTTACTGGATCCCATTTAAATGAATCCTTTAACAGAACTTTTCCTGTATTGCTATCATAACCAACTATTTCTGCTAACTCGATCATTTTTCTGGCTACCTTTTTTTCAGCACTTATCCTAAGTTGTAAGCCTATCATGTTTAAAGTGCTAGCAATGAACTCCTTAGGTATGTTCATGGGTCTTGTAGACAGCCTTTCTATTGCGGCTTCTATTGTTTCAGCGTGTATCGACGATAAGCCGCCATGGCCTGTAGCTATAGCCTGCAGTAAAGTATAAGCCTCTTCTCCTCTAACTTCTCCTACTATTATTACATCCGGTCTTTGTCTTAGCGCTTCCTTTAAAAGGTCAAACAAACCTATGTTTTTTACAAAGTCAGTTTGCACATCCCTCGTAACAGATGCTATCCAATTCTGGCGGTAAAGGTTAAGTTCTCTTGTATCCTCAATGGTAATTACTTTATAATTTATTGGTATAAAAACTGTCAATGCGTTAAGCGTAGTCGTTTTTCCGCTAGCTGTGCCGCCTGCTATTAGTAAAGACATATTATGCTCTATAGCTATCCACAAATATGCTGCTAACTTTGCATTTAAAGTTTTAAAGTTAATTAGGTCTATTATTGTTATAGGATCTGTCCTAAACTTTCTTATCGTAAAATTTGTCCCTCTGCCTGTTATTTCTCCACCTAATGTTATTTGTATTCTGTGCCCCTCAGGAAGGGTTGCATCAACCATTGGATTAGAAAAGCTTAATGTCCTTCCGCTTTTATAAGCAAGTTTTAATACGAACGAATCAAGCTCCTCTTTGCTGGAAAAAATAACGTTGCTCGGAAGGCTTTCGTAAAAACGATGCCATACATAAACAGGAATGTTCGGACCGTTGCAGGAGATATCTTCTATTTCTTCATCATGAAGCATAACGTCTATCTTCCCATAACCTAACAAATCGCGCTTTATATAATAGTAAACCTTTTCACTTTTATCAGTCATTTTTAATTCTTTAAGCCTGTTATCGATGAGCTTTTTCATCTTTTCCCATACCTGTTCCTGAGACTCGTTGATATTGAAAGAAACTTTCTCGAATAAGTATTTTTTAATATCTTCTAATAGGTTTATTTCAGTATGATTTAACGTAGGCTCCAAAACATAGTAAACATAATTTCCGCGTTCATCAACTGCTATGCCTACGAAAACATTTCCTAAAGTTTCTATCTTTTTTAGATCTACAAACTGTACATTGTATTCTGGTTCTTTTTCATCATTTTCTTGCTTACTTTCTGTCTTTTTTCTCCAAAACATTATTATACAAACTTAAAGAGGTTTCCTTATTTATAAGCTTAAAACTAAAACTTTTTTAAGCTTCAGATTACCTTTTTGGTATATAACAACTATAAGGTCTCCCTTTGTTTATTTTAAGCATGGCGTTTTCTATCTCTTCGTTAGCAACGTCTATCCATTTCTGATCCCATTTTATTTCCTCTACTTCAAAAAAAGATTTCCCACTTACAAGGTCTTTTACTATTTTCCATACTACAGTGCCGTAAAACGGTTTAACGAGTTTGCTATCGTTATATTCACATTTTGCTACAGCGCTACCCTTTTCTACAAAATATATACAATTTTTGCAGTATGAGCTCATCCAAACCACATCTCTTTGAGGTTTATAATACTTCAGTAGCTCTTCGATGAACCTTTTTTCCCTTTTTTTATGTTCTTCCAGGAGTTGTTGTTTTCCAATTTCTGTTCTTGTATAATAATCTAGATTTTCTGTTAATTCATCGAAATCACGATCTTCTTCAGACATTCAAAATTTATTATAAAAACAGGCATATAAAAACCCTTTAGTATTTTTATTTAAAAACTCTCAAGGAAAATTGCTACCAGCAAGCTTAGCTTCAAGACTCTTAAAAATCATGTTTTCCTTTAGCAAGGCAATTCCGCAGCTTTTATTTATAACCTGAACTTCAACTATGTATTCAGGATTTTCTAAATTTACTTTTCTTTTTATTTCTTCAGCTATAATTTTAATAAGTTCATTGCGATTTAGGTCAGAAAATCTGAGTTCGGCCTCTATTTTGTAAGTTGAACCTGTAGGTATCCTTTCCGCTATTTCTTTTGCTATTTTCTTTACTTCATTGACGTTAAAGTAACAGTTAGTTTCCAAAGGAACAAACCTGAGAGTTCTTCTTACTTTCCATGGATCTGAATAAGCCAAATCCCGCAGAATTTTTGAGGCCCTTATAGAATCTCCGTTCAGCTTTCCGTAAGAAACGCTGTTTAATTTTAATGGTAAAAACACAATAGGTTCAAAATCTTTCAAAAGCGTTTTTAATTCATGTTCTAGCTCATGTCTTGAATTCCTGTATGTAGTTGCAACAAAGTTAAATTCCAATTGCATTAAATATATTTTCAATCCCAGCAATAATAGTTTCTCTGGATGTTGCGTAGGAAATTCTTACATATGATGAATAATCGTCGCCAAAGCCTAGACCGCTTGTGACGCTTACCTTTGCTTTTTCTAATAAGTACTCGGCAGGGTCTACGTTTTTTATATAATTACCTAAATCTACAAAAAAGTAAAATGCTCCTTTTGGCCTAACATAATTTAACCCTTTTTTTTCAAGCATTTCTATTATTATCTTTCTTCTTTCAGCAAATTCATTAACCATAGCTTTAACGTCTTCTTCACATTCTTTAAGCGCAGTTACTGCGGCTACTTGCGCAAACGTTGTTGGAGAGGTGGCTGTGTGACCCTGCAGCTTTGCCATTTGTTTAATTATTTCTGGAGAGGCTATTACATATCCAAGTCTCCAGCCTGTCATCGCATAGGCTTTGCTAAATCCGTTAATTAAAATCAAACCGTCTTCGTATTTCATGTATTTCCTAAATGATACAAACTCACCCTCATAAACAAGCCTGTCATATATTTCATCGCTTATAATAAATAATCCGTTTTCTATAGCAAGCTGAGAGATTTCTCTTACGGTTCTATCCTCATAAACAGCGCCTGTAGGATTGTTTGGAGAATTGACTATTATTGCCTTAGTTTTTTTAGTTATTTTCTTTTTTATAAGGTCTATATCTGGAGTAAAGCTTTTATCTGTATTTATTTCTACGGGCACGCCTCCTGATAGCTTAACTATCTGTTTATAGCTTGACCAAGACGGGTTGAGTATTAACACTTCTTCTCCAGGATTTATTATTGAATACAACGCATAAAATATTCCTTGCTTGGACCCTGGAGTAACTATTACGTTGGCCGGGGTTACTGAATACTTTTCAGCTATAGCTTGCCTTAGTTGAGGAATACCGGATGATGGAGCGTAATGAGTAAAACCTTTTAACATGGCGTTGTAAGCGGCCTCGATTATCTTTTTAGGTGTTTGAAAATCAGGCTCGCCGACATCTAGCTTGAACACTTTAATTCCTTTTGAAATCATTTCATTAGCTTTTTCAGAAGCCTTTAAAGTAGCAGATTCTTCAAGCTCTAATAACCTAGCTGGTACTGAATATTTCATCGCTTAACTTTTTGTTTTAGGTATATTTAAATTATAATAGTTCCATAAATTTTTAAGTGATAGGTATGAAAGAGTTCGTATATGAAAAACCTGGAGGGATCGAGGTCATAAGAAAAATAGAAAAAGAGGTTCCAAAAAGCGAACCAGGTAAAATATTAGTAAAAGCTGCTTTCGGTTCTGTGAACCATGTAGATATATGGGGAAGAATGGACCTGCCGGGACAACCTTTCCCGAGAGTCTTTGGCTCTGATCTTTCAGGATATGTAGAAGACCCTTCAGATAGCATTTTCAAAAAAGGCGATAAAGTGATTTTATATCCGATGAAATTCTGCGGTTTTTGTAAAAACTGCTTAAATGGTTATGAGAACAGCTGCTTTTATAGGGGTATTTATGGAGTTCATGAAGATGGATTTTTTGCTGAGTTTGTAAACGTTCCAGAAAAAAACGTTCTTCGATTACCAGAAAACGTATCACTAGAATATGCAGCTGCTTTGCCAGTTGCTTATACAACAGCATATCACGGGTTAATAAAAAGGGCAAAATTAGAACCCGGCTCGGTTCTCTTAATCTTAGGCGGAAGCGGAGGAGCAGGTGTAGCTGCGCTTCAAATAGCTAAAGCTACTGGCATGAAAGTTATAACTACTACATCTTATGAATGGAAAGCTGAAATACTTAAAAAACTAGGTGCCGATGAAGTAATAAAACCGGATGATAAGCTATTAGAAAACGTGTTAAAGCTAACTGATAATTACGGTGTAGATGCCGTTTTTGATGCACTAGGGGGAGCTTACACATCTATGGCTTTAAAACTGGTAAGGAAGGGAGGCAAAATAATTAACATGGCTATGACTACTGGGTCAGAAATGCAGATGAATCTTCGAGCACTTTATGCAAACAATATAGATATGATTGGTGTTTATCTTGGAACCCGCAAGGACCTCCTGGATCTTTTAAATTTAGTCTCACAAGGAAGAATTAAACCCCTTATAGATAGCGTTTTTCCGATTGATGATGTCGATAAAGCTCAAATAAGAATGGAAAAAAGAAATCATATAGGTAAGATTCTTTTAAAGTTTTAACATTAAAGGTTTTAACATCAAAGGAGTTGGTCTATTCATCATCTCGTTGAGGGTGACTTTCGCCCCCCTTTAGTACTTCTGTAGGTAAAGGGATGCTTAGCAATTAACGATATAATTAATTATTTTTTGTTTTTTATTAACTTTGGTCTAATTTCATAAAGCTTGTTTTAGGTCAAATTTTAGCCCTTAGCCTATAGTTCAAATTAAAGATCTCATATTTAGCCTGTGTAATTAATTACTTAGGAGGTTCAAATATTGTAGAAGAACAGATCTTCATTTACCTCCGGGCTAAAGTAACATTTGTATATCCAAAGTCGAATACCTTAGCCTTCAGCTTATTGTTTGTGTATAAGAGGGTCATCTCGAAAATTCCGTAAAAGTGGCTTATAAGGTGACGCAGTTAAATCTTCATTTTGTAATGAGTTACGACCTGTTTGGCGATGAATTTAAAGCTCCTATGTCTTACATCGAGCTGAGAGGCTCCGTCCCCTGCGCTCTTACCTTCTTCCCTTTAATATATTAACTATGTTGAGTGCAACCCTGTAAGAATCTTGAGACTTTGTAATAGCTACTCCGACCATGCAAATCGAAATAAGGAGGTTAAGGATCTGTCTGATTTTATCAGCATTAAGCCCTCGGCTAATGAAACCAGTATCCCTAGAAGCTACATCTTCTATTTCCTTCTTCATGTCCGTGATAGTGACCTTCTTGGCCTTTGCATGTCTAGACCCACATGTAGTCCTACTATATCAGCGCCGAGCTTAACAACCCTTTCGGCCCTCTTAACGTTAATCAGATTCACATAAAACTAGAATGCCTAGATCATGGGCCTTGCTTACCGTACTCTCTATAGAAGCATCGTCTCTTGCATCAACACAAACGCGATCAACGTATCCGGTGTCAACAGCTTTGATTTCTGCAAGAACCATGCATTCTCCACAACCGCCTTTTTGATTGTCTTAATTCCCTGCATGCATTGCTATTTTACCAGTGACGTTCTTACCTTAATAATTGAAACCAGCTCTGTCGGCTTCCCTTATTACCTAAGTGCAGGCTCTGAAGTCAAGGGCCACCTGCAGGTGCCCTCTAGATTTGTGTTTGGCAAGAAGATTTTCTGTAGGTATTTTTCGATATTGTTAGTCGATACTACTACTTAACGCCGAGTCAGTTAAAGTTTTAAAGGAAATATCCAAAGCTTGAGCTGTGATTTCCTTTGGTTAAGTACGTTATAATCACTGGAGGAGTGCTTTCGAGTGTTGGCAAGGGCACGATAGCGGCCTCCACAGGATTACTCCTGAAGTCAATGAACTACAGCGTGACGCTTATCAAGATTGACCCATACTTGAACGTCGACGCAGGAACCATGAACCCATACATGCACGGCGAGGTCTACGTTACAGAGGACGGCGGGGAGACAGACCTGGATTTAGGACATTATGAAAGGTTCGTTGACATAACGATGAGCAAGTACAATAACATTACAGCAGGTAAGGTCTACTTTGAGGTTATCAGAAAGGAGAGGGCAGGAGAATACCTAGGCCAAACCGTTCAGATCATCCCCCACGTGACGAACCAGATCAAGGACATGATCAGGGATGCTCAAAAGCATAGTGGGGCAGAAATAGTCATAGTTGAAATTGGTGGGACAGTAGGCGACATAGAAGGACTGCCGTTCCTCGAGGCAACGAGGGAACTCGCCTTGGAGGAGGGGAACGTAGCATTCATCCACGTTGCGCTTATAGAGCACCTTAAATCGACAGGAGAGTTAAAGACCAAGCCGTTGCAGCACAGCGTTCAGGAGCTTAGGAGAATAGGAATTCAGCCGCACATAATAGTGGCGAGGTCTGAGATCCCGCTCGACGAGGAAACCAAAAGAAAAGTAGCGCTCTACACAAATGTGAGACCCGAGCACGTGTTCTCAAGCTATGACGTGGATCTCGTCTACGAAGACCCACTTATCCTAAAGCTTTAAGGTTACGACAAGGCTCTGACTCAAAAACTCGGCATCGAGTACACGTCGCCTGACACGTCTAAGTGGGAAGACTTCGTCAGGAGAGTAAAGAACGCAGGCAGAACTGTTAGAATAGCCTTGGTGGGCAAGTACACGAAGCTCAAGGACAGCTATTTGAGCATAAAGGAAGGAGTTATCCACGCCTCAGCTTACTTGGGGCTCAAGACCGAAATATCTTGGATAGAAGCCGAAACCTTGAAACTGATGAAAACGCACTTAATGTTTTGTCGTCTTATAACGGTGTAATAGTCCTTCCAGGCTTCGGGGCCAGAGGTGCAGAAGGCAAGATCAAGGCCATAAAGCTGGCTAGGGAGAACAATTTATCTTTTATTAGGTATATGCTTTGGCCTCCAGCTCAGCGTGGTTGAGTTTGCAAGGAATGTAGTAGGGCTGAAAAACGCCAACTCTACTGAAATAGATCCCAAAACGCTCAATCCTGTGGTCACCATTTTTGGACGACCAGAAGAGCGTCAAGGAAGTCGGAAGAACAATGAAACTTGGCGCTCAGAAAATTATCCTCAAACCGGGAACTCTTGCGTACAGACTTTACGGGAATGACGTTGTTTACGAGAGGCATAGACACAGATATGAAGTAAACCCGAAGTACGTTGACCTCCTTCAGAAGCACGGCATGGTGATTTCCGGCGTGAGTGATAAAGGGCTAGTTGAGTTCATAGAGTTTCCAGATCACAAGTTCTTCCTAGCCACACAAGCCCACCCGGAGTTCAAGAGCAGACCTCTGAAGCCATCACCTGTCTTCATTGGCTTCCTTAAGGCGGCCGCCGGGCTTTTGAACGTTCACGATGAGTAAATGTGTTCGTGAAACAGAATGAGTGTAATACATAGGAAGACTAAAGCAGAACAACTCTAATGAACCTGATACTCAGTAAATATGTCGAGGTAGGACAGCAAAGAAATAAAGGTCAAGTACGACAAAGTGCTGATAAGAGCAACGTCCTTTACGTAGTGGAGTACGAAACCATCATGGAAAAAAGAGAAATGAACATTTTAAACAATAACGGAATGATTATGTCTCATTGAGGAATCTCCACGTCCAATTGAACTACTGGGCGGATGTAGACAACCCCCGAAGTTAACTGGTCAAAAGGAAACAAGATATTTTGACTTCATAACGGATTCAGCTTTAGAAGAAGCCAGTAAGAAGCTTTCGCTGTATTACCTGAAACTTTCGGAACTATCTTGTACTACAATCTCCTTAACAATGGCTATTTTAGTCGGAACTCAGGTAACCCGTAGGAGGTATGTAGCTTTCTGCTATATATCCTACCCCTTAGCAGGCTTGCAAGCGTAAGAGAATCTGTCTTTACCTTTGATTCAGCTATTGCCTTAGCGGGTTTGATAAGGTAACGTTGTGCCTTTCAGACAATATCCTATATGCCCAGTACCATGTTGAAGAGCTATTGCTATATCCGATCCAAATGGTATTGAATCTGAAAAGTTCTTTAGGCTATTAGCAGACTTTATTTTTACTTTATTTAGCACAGTGCCATTTTCATCCATTACAGTTGCATTTATAGTTGCCTTATGAAGATACAATCTAACGTACATGTGTTTTATGTCAACTGATTTCCTAATATCCTTAATCCTGCTCACATATTAGTTCACAAGCACTACAGAATGTCTATATAAAATTTTATATATAAACGAGGTTTTTTATATCATTTATTATAAACCTACTTTATGCAGGAGAACAGCATTGAAACCAGATCGTTAAAGAGATCTTCAGTAAGCTTTCTGGAAACTCTTTATAACTCTCTTGCAGGTCAGGCTCCGGCCTACAGCATAGCTGCTGGTGCTGCGCTCATATTAGGATACAGCTACGGTGCTGCGCCTCTGGCTATGCTGATAACGCTGCTCGGGATACTTCCTGTAGTATACGCTATATATGTTCTTTCAAGGAAGTATGTCAATGCAGCAAGCTTTTATGATTATGTAAGGAGAAACCTTGGTGAGGGAGCAGGCTTTGTAAACGGTATAGTTTATACTGTTTTCTACAGCATACTTGGCATAGGCTCTGAAGCCATAGCTTTTGGTTACCTCGGTTATGAAAGCGTTTATGCTGTAACAGGTTTAAATGTTAACCCCCTTTTTTTCGTTGCTTTACCAGTGATTGTTGCGTTTATAATAGCATATCTCGGTATAAAGCCGAGCGTGAGGGCAGAAGTGATCCTAACATCTATAGAGATAGTTACGCTTCTTGTTTTTTCTTTTATGAGCATAGTAAGTCATTTTTCAGCCCTCTCGCTTTACCCCTTTACATTTCAGGCAACCTTTCAATCAAGCCCATCAGCTATTCTCGGAGCCATAAGCGCGGGGCTGATTTTCGGAGTAACATACTTCATGGGTTTTGAAGTAAGTACCATGGTTTCAGAAGAAGCTAAGGATCCAACAAGGTCTGTCCCATGGGCAACTCTGGTTGCAACGCTTATAATGGGCTTTCTTTATATCCTCGTTCTATATTCTGTACTTATTGACATAGGGATAAGTTCTAAAAGTATAAACAGCTTTGTAAACCTTGCAGAAGGTGCCGGTCCAAATCCTGTATATTCCCTTATAAGAGATTATTTGGGTTATCCCGGAGAAGTCCTTTTTGCTGTTAGCGTTCTAATCAGCGTTCTAGGCTCCTACCTTGCCACGCTAAACGCAACTGCTAGAATGCTTTTCGGGATGTCAAGAGAAAGGCTAATGCCCCGTTTTTTAAGCTCTGTTCATTTAAAGTTCAGATCTCCAGACAAGGCGCTAGTTTTTAGCACGATTCTGGCCCTCATTTCTGCGATCATTTCATATTTTGTTGCATTTATATCTGGTTATTCAGGGGTTGCTCTCACTTACAACGCAATGGAGATAGCTTATGCTGCAGACACTCTATTTTATGTGTTCAGTCTGCTGCTCATCGCATTATCAGCTATAAAGATAACAGGCATGAAGAGTAAAATCATTATATTTACAGGCATGATCCTGCTTGGTATAACTTTCTACTTTTCAATAACTTACATAACATACATGTATGTGTTTCTTACATCTCTTTTTATATCAGTCATGACTTACTATTTTACAAAAAGATGGATAAACCGGTCAAAACTTTAACTGGTAGGGGTTAAGGGACGAAAGTCCACTTCTTTGAGCTTTAGATAGCCCTCATAGAAGGTTTTTGTTTTACAAAAATATTACATTGCTAGTACCCAACTTAGAGAAGAATGCCTAAGATCAGAGATAGGAGGGGAGTTTCGATCTACGTAGGCGCACGCAGGTACGCATAAACATACCTATCGTACGCGTAGAGCTTGGGCTTCACAGCTTCATGCAACCCCCTCACGAGTTCATCGGGAGTCTTCCGCTCCCCTGTCTCGACGTACCCACCCATTCATATGCCTTCCACTTTACTGAAGGCCTCATGGGAAACGCCCTCCATCTTCAGTCCCCTTCCACCTATGTGTGTGCACGTGCCCCTCCATCTTTTCCTAAAGGAGGTCTTGGGTCTTTGTTACCACCCTACTGCCCGTGCACACACAAATTGTTCATATCCAGAAATACATATAAATTATCTATTTTGAAACTGCAGACTACGGCAAACCTTGCTTAGGAGAAAGGCTGGCACTCATGTTAAGAAGGTTTGTTAAGACAACAGGAGTTTGTCCTGTTTGCAGAACATATGTTAAGCTTAACATGTTTGAGTTCACGTGCCCCTGTTATAACTTCGACAAAGATGCGGCTTCAGCAATCGTAATATTGAAGGATGGGCTTTCCCTATGGAACGTAGGGGAGACGCCCGCGGATGATTTTGCTAATGTGGTGGAATACTTTGCAAGTATTCCACACGTAAGCTTATCGATGAACCAGGAACTGTCCGTAAGGTCAGGATGGTTCACCTGGTGTCATTCACTGAAAAAATCAATAACCATGGAATGAAAACCTCATGGGGATTAAAGCTTTTGAGCCGGAGTTTGACAGAGTAACACCCATAAAGGGTGTAACCCTTAAGACCTCAAAACCATCGTCCATCGGGGTAGTTAGGAGGTCAGAAAAATAAGATATCAATTATCATGTTTATCAGAAAGCATGGCTTGAACTCATAAACTCCAACCTGTATATTGTACAGTTTACTAAAAACACTATGGCATTACGTGCTGTCTGCGCAGACGTTTTTCTTTTATCTTTTTTGTTCCGTATTTTTGTAGATAAGTTTCAAGAATCTTGATCACGTCTTCAACGCTGTTTGTTTTTCTTATAAGCTGTGAAAGCTCATGCTCGCCTAAATAATTAAGCCAGTCGGCTATGTGTCCCTGCTTTAAGTGATACTCTACTGCAGCTTTATCGTATTTAGAAAGGCACATTATAGAGTAGTACAGCCCAGGAACATCGCACGCAATCCCTATTACCTTTTCAAATGATTTAAAATAAAACGGCTCCATAAATATTTTTAAAACAAACATGTATTTACGCGTTGATCTATAACTACTTCTAAGGTTCAGCAGAGAAATGTTTTTATATTCTTTTCTCATTATTAAAGTATTGCAATGAGCAGTAAGACATTAAAGTTCTTACCTTTAGCAGCGGTCATTCTTATAATGCTTTCCTCTCCGCTCGCTTCTCTTTACTCAGTTCATGCGCAAGGCCAGACAAAGACGCCTATAAAGCACGTAATAGTAATATTTAAAGAGAACCGGAGCTTTGATAACATTTTTGGCACCTACCCTTACGGTCACAGCAACGCTTTAAAGAACAATTCTATAGTTAAAGAGCTGTCGATTCCTGATGGAGTGTTAAACATGAAAGTAGAAGTACCTAACTATCCAGGCCTTGGGTCTGTATTTGGTTACACTAAGCTTGCATACGCAAACAGCCCAGTTCAGCAGGACCCTGGCGAAGGATGGGTAGACTATCACGGGGACTGGGATTACGGCAGGATGGACGGTTTTGTTGCATATTCAGGCCCCCAGTCGATGGTTTACATAGATTATAATCAGATACCTTTTTACTGGGATTATGCTGAAGAGTACGTGCTGTGCGACAACTACTTCGCTCCTGTAATGTCAGACTCGCTTCCAAACTTTATGGCAATCTGGAGCGGCACAACAGTAGTCAGCGGTGATATAAGCCCGCCTCCGTATCTTCCGCTGAATGAAACCATCTTTTACCAGCTGTCACAGTACAACATAAGCTGGGGCATTTTCGGGCTTTACAGCACTGAAGAGTCTCCTCCTTCTAGCGAACTTGGCTACTTTCAAAGCATTCAGAATTTTACAGGAAATCCAGCAATGATGGACCATGTTTACAACATCTCAGTGTTTTACCAGATGTTAAAGAACAACACTCTTCCTGCCTATGTATTCATGGATGACTACGGCATAGCTGATGGTATCTCTGATCATCCTCCTGATAACATAACTTATTCTGAGATGTGGACAGTTAATGTGATAAACGCTATAATGAACAGCCCAGAATGGAATAGCTCAGTTATATTCGTAACATGGGACGACGAGGGAGGATTTTATGATCATGTGCCACCACCTCAGATAAACAGCTATGGGCTTGGCCTCAGGACAGCATGCCTGATAATATCTCCATACGCCAAGGAAGATTATATAGATCACCAGGTCCTCAGCCATTATAGCATTTTAAAGTTTGTTGAATGGAACTGGAACCTTCCGTACCTCAACAAAAACATAGCTGATGCCAACCTGCCGCTTGATGCTTTTAACTTCAACCAGAAACCAAGACCGCCCGTGATACTAGGGCCTACACCTGATATAGCAGGCACAATTGGCACTAGTCATGGATACATAATCTTTGAAAACGGGTCATCTTACATGCTTACAGCTGTGCAGACCTCCATGCAGTACCCTATACCTTTACAGATACCTGTAAATGAGCTGCCTTATTCAGTCCCCCAGAACTATTCAGGTAACATAGGTTTCACTGTAACTTATAAGAACGTAACGCCTTCCTGGGTAACTCCAGCCCAGTTCTACCTAGTTATTCTTTCGCTGATAGTGTTGATAGCAGCTATTATCACAGGAAGGTTCAGCTCCGGATCTTTCCTGAGGTCAGTGTTTCTTGGGGTTAGCGTGGTTCTGAGCTTGATCGCCTCTGTTTTTGGCATATTGTATCCTGCAGTGATGCCCGCACCGTTTCCTCCTGTACAGCCAACCTACTCTATATTTACAGACCTTGGACTTTTTATAATGATCATAGGCGTTCTGATTCTGGCCTTCCCTTACATAAGTAGGTTCACAAGGAAAAGCTCTAAAAGCCTGTCTGAGAACGTTAGATCAGTTGCAATGATAGCTGTAGTTGCTGGCGCATTCATTAGCGTTGCAAGCATAATCGCAACTCCTGGTATAATAATACCGCTGAAGATGATAAGCCCTATAGCGGTGCCGCAGTCAATGCTTCAGGTTGCACTAGGCGCTCTTAGTCCGTTCACGTGGATAAGCTTAATCATAACAATTGTATCAGGAACCCTTTTTGTGCTTCAGGCGTGGCAGATGGCGAAAAAACTGGACAGTTAATTTTTTTAAATTTTTTTAAAAGTAGAAGCTTTTTCAGCTTAAAACATAAAGAAAAATTATAAATTTGCATATTTTTAAAAAATTATGTGATAAAGTGAATGACAAACCTCGCCATTTATGGCGGGGCAAAAGCTTTTAAATTAAAAATGCTATTTTTGTTTTGAGATGCTCTCCTCTGGTCAACTCTTAGGACATGAGGGGCGGGAGCCGAATTCTCCCGCAATGCCAGAGGAGGGCATCTACGAAGTTAAGCACACGAATAAGAGAACAAACGTCGTGCGCCTTTTTCCGAACGGTTTCCAGGAAAGGAAACTAAAAAGGTTAGCGAATATATCAGCGAAACTCTTCAACAAAATTAACTACGAAAGGAGGCAACAGTTCTTCCAGCAACACCACGTGGGCTTCAATACAACGTGGGACAAATACTATGAAAAGTACAAAGAAGAACTAGGAGTTAACGCTCAAGCAGTTATGAAAAAGAACAACGAAGCATGGTCTTCCTTTTTCTCCTTGCTAAAGTTGAAGAAAGAAGGAAAATTGCCGCCATTCATAAAACGCGTTAGCCCACCTAAATACTGGAAAGACAGGGAAACAAAGAAGAGGAAGCTAATGCTCGTGATAAGACAAGATAGATACGTTGTGGACAAGCAGAACAACAAACTCATTCTTAAGGACTTCAACATGAAAATTGATTTCGCAGGCAGGCTGAGGTGGTACGGCAAACAGGGTAGGCTTGAGATATATTACGACGAAGCAAAGAACGCGTGGTACGCTTCAATCCCTGTTGATGTAGGAGTTAAAATAACTAAAAAGGGAAATAAAAGCAAATATATCGTTCACGGTGAAAGGAAAAACATTCAGGTTGAATCGCCTAAAGGAAACAAAATGGCTTCAATTGACTTAGGCATTAACGTTTTGGCAAGCGTGATAGTAGAAGACGGAACTTGGTTGCTCTATAAAGGCGTTAGGGCTAAGGAAGATTATTTCTACTTTGAGAAGAAGATAGCAGAAGTACAATCATTAGCAGACAAAACTAAAAACATGGACGAATATGAAGCATACGAAGAGCTATTAAAAAAGAAGAGGAGGTTGCACGGGAAATTAAAGAGAAGATTTCGTCACTTGTACAGGAACTTAGCTTCGCACTTAATAAAAGAGTTACATAAACAAGGTGTTTCAACTATATACTTAGGCTACCCTTTTGAGATAGCTCAGGAAAAGGGAAACAAATTTACTGTAAACGTGTGGTCATATCGCAAGTTAATGGATACAATAGAACTTAAGGCTCAAGAGTATGGGATAAAAGTGTTTGAAGTAGTTGAGTATAATACTTCAAAGTACTGTGCTTATCATGATAATGTAGAAGTCGAAAGAAAACCTAGGGGAGTAGTTAGTTGCCCTAAAGGACACAAACTTCATTCAGACCTTAATGGCGCATTGAACATTTTAAAGAAAGCAGTGAACGTAATTGTTTCAAAAGTTAAGAAGCCTATATCTTTCATAGTAGATCACAACGGAGTAGCACCCGTTAAAGGGGTGTAACCCTTAAGACCTCAGGGAACCCTCGCCTTTTAAGGCGGGGAGGAGGTCAGAATACGGATAGTTCACAAAGGTCGCCTCTTTTCTTTAGTACTTAACAAAGGCTCATTCATTATTTTATTTTTATTTTGCTTCATTCTTTTAATAACCAAACGCAAACCTACATCCGAAATTCCTAAGACTTCCGCGATTTCAAACTGCCTCAATTTATGCCCGTTCTTCTTAGATGCGAGATAAAGAGAAGCCCCTGCTCCCACAATCGGGTTAATCCCTTGAGGCAAGCTTTCTGAAATCTTCAAAGCTTCACGAACGATGTCTTCTGAAACACCTAATTTCGGAGCATATAAGAGAATGTAATCCTTTGCTGTCTTCTTCGGAAGCTTAATCCCTAAACGCAAAACAATTTCTTTCACAAATTTGAAAATATCATGTTTGGAAACTTTAAATGTTCTCGAAAGCATGTCGTAAGAAATCGTAAACCCGTGAATCCTCGAAGCAATAAGAACGACCGCGAGCGAAAAAGCTTCAGTGGAGCCAAACCGATAACCCTTTTCAAGCAACTTCCTTTCGAGCATAAACGCTTCTTCACGGACGATTTCGGGTAAGTGTAGAACCTCGCAAATACGAAGAACATAAGCCCCGTAATGCGCATAAAACTTCGTCGATTCACGCCTTGTAACTTTTTCCAAACCCGCATATTCATGAACTGGAAGAGAACCTAACATATCTTCTCTTTTCACGACAGGACTTTCTTCGAACACTTCTGGAAAAACATAACCGCA